>OCVR010000869.1_pt1 | contig 24868 bp, 27 predicted proteins | sample 1539091 | NCBI WGS metagenome assembly OCVR01 (sample SAMEA3355530, study PRJEB22509) | marine metagenome | biome: marine; feature: coastal ocean; material: water | place: USA | collected 2010-08-07 | depth 16 m | reverse complement strand
CACCACAAGGCTTCAACTTGGACAAAGTCGGTGAGATGATAGATGGTTCCGAGCTTGGCGCTTTGAAGAAAACTGCGCTCAAAACAGCCCTGGACGGCGCAAAGGACAATCCTGAGCTCCTCAATGGTGTGCTTGAGCAAATCAAAACTGCGCTTGGCATGTAAGTCAAAGCCCTGCTTTGTTGAAACCCTAAAACCTCGCATTTGGGTGCGGGGTTTTTTCTTGCCAAATCGCGTCCGAACAAGCTCCATTGTAGGTGTAAAGGAGCTGATATGCACATAATGAAACTTTCAGGATCCTTTGGCGTTGAAATCACATCGATTAATTTGAATGCTCTCTCGAAGGATTGGTTCATCTCTCTGCGCGATGCACTTTTCAGCTACGGCGTCGTTGTGATCCGAAATCAATCCCTCACACCGGATGCACATATTGCACTGGCAAAGCGGTTTGGCACCGTCGACATAAACCGTTTTTTACTCCTGTCGCGAGTCATCCCAATATAGCCGAAGTGCCCACATCGCCCGATATGAAGCGGGTTATCGGCGGGACGTGGCACACGGATCATTTTTATGATCCGGCCCCTGCAATGTGCTCGATCCTCGCAGCGCGCACATTTGCCGCCCTTTGGTGGGGATGCTTTGTTTGCCTCCATGACTGCCGCTTATGAAGGTTTAAGTACTGGCTTGAAGGCGACGCTGCTTAATTTGAACGCTATACATTCCGATGGCAGTTTTGCAGAGAGCAAAGTTGGTATTGATGCGGAAACTTCGGCCTTTCGTGCGCCGATAAAACACCCGGTCGTCATTGCGCACCCCGATACTGGCGCGCCTTGTCTTTATGTAAACGGCGATTTCACGGTTCAGTTTGAGGGGTGGAGTGCTTGGGAAAGTGCGCCTTTGTTGGCCATGCTATATGCTCATGCGACACGGCCCGAATATACCTGCGCATTGCATGGAAAGAGAGCTGCATCGCAATCTGGGATAAACTTTTGGTCCAGCATTCAGCCTGTGCGGATTACGCTGCCCATGCGCGTTTGATGCATCGCATCACGATAGAAGGTGTGCCGCTGGCGCGCTACTGGTCTGTGGGTTAACCATCAGATGATATTCGCTAAAACGTTTCGCTCGCGAAACGTTTTCGTAGGGTGCGTGATATCACGCACCCTTTGATGTCAGTCCAGAAACGCCTTCTCAACCACATATTGCGCTGGCTTTGAATTCGCCCCTTCTTCAAGTCCTGCCGCTTCCAGCATCGCTTTGAGTTCAAGATTAAACGCAAGATTGCCGCAAATCATCGCGCGGTCGTTTTCCGCACTTAGTGGTTCTACACCCAGCTCTGCATAGGCGTCGCCAGAGTTGATCAGATCAGTGATCCGCCCCATTTTCGCGCTCTCTTCGCGCGTCGTGGTGGGGTAGTATTTGATCTTTTTCCAAAACTCATCGCCAATCACCTCGTTGAGCAATTCATCATGCTCCAAGGCCTCGATCAGCTCGCGTCCATAGGTCAGCTCACCCGCAGTGCGGCAGGTGTGTGTAATGATCACCTCGTCGTAATCCTCATAGGTTTGAGGTTCGCGAAGAAGCGACGCAAAGGGCGCGAAGCCCGTGCCTGTCGCAAAGAACCACAACCTTTTGCCGGGGATCAGCGCGTCATGCACCAATGTGCCCACAGGTTTGGGGCGCAAAATGATCTCGTCGCCCACTCCGATGTGTTGCAATTTGGAGGTCAGCGGGCCGTCGGGCACTTTGATCGAATAAAATTCAAGCTCCTCATCCCATGACGGCGAGGCGATGGAATAGGCGCGCAAAAGTGGTTTCGCTTTGCCGGTTTTCTCGTTCACGTCGCCCATAAGGCCAATCATCACAAACTCGCCCGAGCGAAAGCGCATGGAAGCGGGGCGCGTCATGCGAAACGAGAACAGGCGATCCGTCCAATGTTTCACCTGTGTCACGGTTTGTGCGTCAGGAAGCGTGGGCGTCTTAGGGGCGGTTTGAGTGGTCACGGAGGTCATCTCATTCATATGTGTACAAACGGAATTTAAGTTCCGTTTCCTCGTGTAATATGGATTTTCTGTTTTGGGAAGGGTAGGCGCGCGGCCTAGCCGCGTAGGCGTGCCTGATAGTCGTCCGCTTGCCAATCGCTACGCGCAAGCCAATCCGGCTCAGGCTGGCGCTGCGCAAGGCTTGCGTTGATCTCAACCTCGTCAAAGCCCGCGCGGCGAGCCATGGCGTATTGATCTGCGATAATGTGCCCCTTTGCACGCAAGCGACCTGTGTAGCCGCGCAGGCGCAACTGACGCGCGATGGTAAAGCCACGCCCATCTGCGAAACTGGGAAAGTCCACGCGGATCATCGTGATTTGATCCGAAATCTCCAGTGTTGTTGGGTCAACTTCACTGGCAAGATCTAGTGCGGTGATACCGTCAAACCTAGCGGTGAAATCATCAAGGTTAAAGCCTGTGTCAGTGATCAATGTGTTCATCTTAAACTGCCTTTTCTGAGATCGCGTCCTGCTTCAAGGCGCGGGAAATGTGAATGCCGCATTCGTCTTTGGCTGTGCCGCGCCAACGCCCGGTTCTAGGATCCTCGCCGCTTAGTGTGGCACTTGTGCAAGGCGAGCAGCCGATAGAAAGAAAACCACGTGCGACCAAAGGATGCGGCAAAAGGGCGTGATCGCGCATGTACTGCGCCACATCTTGGGCGCTCCAATGGGCTAATGGATTAATCTTGAGCTGTTGGCTTTGGCCGTCGATCTCAAACACATTCATCTTGGCGCGGCTAACACTTTGATGACGTTTGCGTCCTGTAATCCACCCGTCAAACCCCTTGAGCGCGAGGGTCAAAGGCTGGGTCTTGCGAAGGTCGCAACAGGCATCGGGAGCATGGGAGTAGAGCGCGCCGTAAGGGTCGGTCTCTGCAATGGCATTGGCGTCAGGTTTGATCGTTCTGAGGTCTTGTAAGCCAAGTTCGCTCGCGAGTTCACGCTGGTATTGTAAGGTTTCATTAAAATGTTTGCCTGTGTCTAAAAACAACACCGGCATGTCAGGGACAAGCTGTGCCGCAAGGTGTAGCAGCACAGCTGAATCTGCACCAAAGCCAGAAACCAGCGCGATTTGTCCAACTTGTGGATCGCTTTGCCCAAGACGGATCGCGCTTGTGGCCTCTAATGCACGATGTTCGCGCGAAAGACGCTCATTTAGTGGCTCATGCGGCATTTGCGCGAGCTTTCTCATCGGTGTAAAGCGCCGCTTTGAAAGGGGCGAGGCCTAGGCGACGGTAGGTTTGGATGAAGATTTCTTCGTCATTCTCGCGGAGCTCAATATAGGTCGCTACCAGACGTTCAATCGCTGGGATGATGTCATCCGCTGAGAAACCCGGTCCCGCCCGTTCGCCAATCGTGGCAGTTTCTGTGTGATCGCCGCCAAGCGTGATCTGGTAGCTTTCCACGCCAGCACGATCGAGGCCGAGAATGCCGATATGGGCTACATGGTGATGGCCGCAGGCGTTAATGCAGCCGGAAATTTTAATCTTCAACTCGCCAATTTCATGCTCGAGTTTCAACTCGTCAAAACGGGTCGCAATTTGCTGCGCAATTGGGATAGAGCGTGCAGTCGCAAGGGCGCAGTAATCCATTCCGGGGCAAGCGATGATGTCGGAGATCAGACCGATGTTAGCCGTGCCCAAGCCGTTTGCTTTAAGGATGTTATGCACCTCTGGCAGGTCGGACTTATGGATATGGGGGAGGATCACGTTCTGCTCGTGAGAGATGCGCAACTCATCATGACCAAAGCGCGTGGCAATATCCGCAAGCACACGCATTTGAGCAGAACTCGCATCGCCCGGTGTCGCGCCATGAGCTTTCATGGAGACGGTCACGATCGCATAGCCGTCCGCCTTGTGGTCGTGCAGATTTGTATCAGACCAAGCTCGGAACACGGGGTCGCTTTTGTAGGCGGCCTCATACGTCTCAATAGGTTTCACCGCGAAATTAGGCGCGGCGAAAGCGGCCTCAATCCCTTTGAATAACTCCTGATCAATGCCGTTGAAGCGGGCTTTGATCGCAACAAAGCGCTCGTTAACGAGGTCGCGGATTTTGTCTAAGCCGTTCTCGTGTACGGTGATTTTGATGCGGGCTTTGTATTTGTTGTCGCGACGTCCAAGCAGGTTATAGACGCTCACGATCGCCTCTAGATACGGCAGTAGATCTTCACGTGGCAAGAACTCAGCGATGACTTTACCAAGCATCGGTGTGCGGCCCAGACCACCGCCAACAATAATTTCAAAACCTGCGACACCGCCGCGTTCGAGCATGCGCAGCCCGATATCATGCGCACGCGTTACGGCGCGATCGCTCTCGGACCCTGTAACGGCTACTTTGAATTTGCGTGGCAGGAACTGGAACTCGGGGTGATCAGTGGACCATTGACGGATCAGTTCGGCCACAGGGCGTGGATCGGCAATTTCATCGGCGGCAGCACCCGCGAAATGGTCCGCGGTGACATTGCGGATGGTGTTGCCAGATGTCTGGATCGCGTGCATTTCCACGGTCCCAAGTTCGTCGAGCATATCGGGAATATCGCGCAACTCAGGCCAATTGTATTGGATGTTCTGGCGCGTGGTGAAATGGCCATATCCCTTGTCATACTTGTCCGCGAGATGCGCGAGCATATTCATTTGTCCGCTGTTGAGCGTGCCATAAGGAATGGCCACACGCAGCATGTAAGCGTGAAGTTGCAAATAAACGCCGTTCATTAGGCGCAGGGGTTTGAATTCATCCTCGGTCAGATGGCCGGCTATGCGGCGCTCCACTTGTGCGCGGAACTGTGCGTTGCGCGAGGCGAGAAAGCTCTTGTCGAAATCACTATATGCGTACATCAGAATTGCTCCTGTTTGCCATGTGCGTAATTGGACGGGCCTTTGCGGCGAAAGGCCTCGCGAAAGTGGGTTGGTTCAGGGCCGTCTGGGCCGTCTTGCATGTCCGCAAGGTAGGCTCCGACGATCACGCCTGTTTGCGCTTGGGCTTGCAGCAGGCGTAGGTCTGCGTCGGCTTCATCCATCAGCAAAACCGCGTCTTTCAAGGAACGCGTCCAACGATCATCGTTGGTGAGGTAAACAACATCGCCCTCTAAAAGCGCGTTTGCGGTGACGACTTTGGGCGTGAAAGAATGGGACATTATGCGAATTCCTCTTGTGGGAGATCGGCGAGTGAACTTGCAGCTTCGCGCGGGGCGAGGCCAAGGAAAATGACCGCAGGGCCTGTGACAGCAGTGATCTCCGCTAGGGTTTCGACGGTTGCTGGAATGATGCGTTGATCAGGGCGCGATGCGTTCTCGATTAGGGTGACGGGGGTCAAGCGATCCGCACCGTGCATCAGCAAGCGTCCTTGTACGAAACGCGCGGCTTTCTTGCCCATGTAGATCGCGGCGACCGCGTCCGGTTTTGCAAGTGTCGCCCAATCATGATCTGCGAAACCCTTCATGTCGTGTCCTGTTAGGAACCGGACAGACCCATTGCGTCCACGGCGTGTGAAGCTTTGCCCGATGCTTGCGACCGCAGCGGAGGCAGCCGTTATGCCCGGGATAATAGAGTAAGCGATATCATGGGCTTGACAGGTTTCAATTTCTTCATCAAGGCGGCCAAAGATGGTAGGATCACCAGATTTGAGCCGCACAACCTGAGCGCCGCTCTGAGTGTGTTCTGCGATCAGCGTGTTGATGTGATCTTGGCTCATGAAGGGGCCAAAACCCTCTTTGCCTGCATCGATAATCAGTGCTTCGCGGCGCGCAAGTTCAAGGATTTCACCAGTGACGAGGCGGTCGTGGATAATGACATCCGCCTCATCAATAGCTTTGCGCGCTTTGAGGGTAAGGAGTTCGGAATCCCCAGGACCTGCACCAACAAAAGCGATATGTGCGGTGCGGGATTTCTGGGCAATATGCTTGCTGAGTGTGGCGCCAAGGGCCGCCTGGATATTGGTCTCACTGTCAGCTTTGGGGCCGCTGTTGAAATAATAGTCCCGCCAAAAGTCGCGGCGCGCGCGGCCCATTGGCAGCACATTTGCGGCCTTGCGAAAGGTTTTGCCGATACGCGCGAGTGTGCCGAGCTTTTGCGGCAAACGTTCTTCGAGATCTGCTTTGATCGCGCGGGCGAGCACAGGTGCTGCGCCTTCTGTTCCGATTGCGATCGTGACGGGATCACGATCCACGATGGCAGGGGTGATGAATTGGCTGTCGCCGAGATTATCGACGATGTTCACCATCGCACCATCAGCGCGGGCGATTTTAAAGGTACGCGCATCAAGGACGTCATCCTCATCTGCGGCATAGGCCAGCACGGCACACATAGCATCACCTGGCGCGATGGAGCGTGCAATATAGGAGAGCTTGCCTGCCGCGTGCCACTGTTCGATCTCGGGAGCCGCTGTGGGGCTGAACACTGTGATGCGCGCGGTTGTTTTGAGGAGGAGGCGGAGTTTCGCCAATGCGGCCTCACCACCGCCTGCGAGGATCACACGGCGACCTGCGAGGGCGACGAAGATTGGGAAGTGATCCATAAGGCGGCTCCATTCAGTTGATTTCTAGCCGTTATATAGGAAGATATTCTGATTTTTTACTAGATGCTGGGGTTTGATAGGGAAGTTATTTTGCAATGAGTATATTTTTAGTCTATACGTTCTGATAATGAGAGGAATTGCGAATGGCTACCCGAATAGACGATACAGATCGAAAAATCCTACGCGCGCTTCAAGTGGATGCGGACCGGTCGCTGGATGAAATCGCCCGTGAAGTAGGGTCGAGCAAGACGCCCGTGTGGAATCGTATCCGCAAAATGCGTGAGGCGGGCATTATAGGGGCGCAGACAGTACAACTGGATGCTGAGGCTTTGGGATTTGAGGCCTGTTTCTTTGTATTGATCCGCACGTCGGAGCATGACGCGAGCTGGCAAGCGGCGTTTCTGAAGGCGCTTTTGGAGCGCGCGGAGGTGCAAGAAGCGCATCGTTTGGCAGGGGATATTGATTATATTTTGAAAGTGCGCGTGCAGAATGCGCGGGCCTATGATGTGTTTTATCAAGCGCTGATTTCAGAGGTGAAGGTGCATAATGTGACAGCACTTTTGTCGATGGAGGAGATCAAAAGTACGACGGCCCTCCCGGTTTAGTACTTCGAATTGCTATTGCATTCCGACTGGCGTGGGGGCCAGCCCCCACACCCCCAAGATATTTAAGGAAATGGAAAACGCTTAGGAGGCTTGGTTTCGAGCGCTGGTTCCCAAAACGGTGAAAAGTTTTTGTGCGAGGCCTTGGGAGAGCTGTTTGCAATGACGGGTTTTTCACCAGAGCCGAGGCTGGAATCTTCCCATAGCATGAGGCGGCCTGAGGGTGTTTGTTTGTAGAGTGAAAGCCATAAAAACATCGCTGTTGAGCTGTCTGCACCACGAACCTAAAGTGAAAGGTGCTGTGGGTTTTCGGTTGTTAGGTAAACGTCGCGGCCAAAGCCCCATTCTGTGCGCCCAAGTGCGATATGAGTGAGGCCTTCTGCGCGGATCATTGGATCGTTGCGTCAATTCCCTCTGCTGTTTTGGGTGTGAGAATGCGTTCTTGAGCCGTGGTTGGGGCGGCAAGGCAGAACAGCAAAGCAGGTATCACATAGCGCATTCGAAAATCCTCAATTAGTGGTGAGCATCAAGCGTTCAAGTCCGTGGAAATGGTAAAGATCTGCGTATTTCGGGGGGGCTGTGATCTGGAGCTGTGGGAAACGCGTGAATAATTTAGGAAGTGCGACGCGGAGTTCTAAACGTGCAAGCGGTGCACCAACACAGAAGTGTAAACCGCCGCCGAAGCTGGTGTTGGTTTGGATTTTTCTTGAAGGTTCAAAGCCGTTTGGATCAGGCCATTGCACGCCATCCCGATTGGCAGCAGCCAACATCAAGGCGATCTCATCGCCGCGTTTGAAGCTGTGGCCATCAAGATTAAGGTCTTCATAACAATAGCGCGTGAATACGTGCAAAGGCGGATCATAGCGCAGGATTTCTTCGACGGTTTGGTCAATCGCTTGATCGGCTAGCGCGCTTGGGAGTGTTTGCGACTCGATCAAGGTTTTTACACCGTTGCCGAGTGTGTGCACAGTGGCTTCATGCCCCGCGTTCAGAAGCAAGATGCAGGTTGTGATCAGCTCATCCATGCTGAGTTTGTTGCCGTTTTCTTCGGCGTTTAGAAGTTGAGTGATCAGGTCGTTAGCAGGGTGTTTGCGTTTCTCTTCGGCAAACTCGCGAATAAAATTGGCAAAATCGGTGGCGGCCTGTGCAGCGCGGTCCTCAATGGTGCGATCTCGGCGGGCTTGATACATGGCGACCATATCATTGGACCACATAAGTAATTGATCTGACATGCTTTCAGGCACGCCAAGCAAGCGGCAGATGATGATCACGGGGATCGGTGTTGCGTAATGCTTGATCAGGTCGAAAGGCTGATCTTGCGGGATCTTGTCGAGTAAATCATCGCAAATACTCTGGATTTCTGGGGCGAGTTCTTTGATCCGGCGGGATGTAAATGCACGCAAAACGAGGGAGCGCAGGCGCGTGTGGCGTGGCGGCTCCAGCTCTAACATGGAGTGGGCTTCGATTGCATAAAATGGCGCGAGATGTGGGGGGATTTCAGCGGGCTCAATCGCTTCTCGTCCAAATCGGCGGTCTTTCAAGATCTGCATAACTAGTTTGTAACTGAACACCGCCGTCATTCCATACGCGGGCCAATGCTGGACAGGGGCAAGCGCGCGCGCTTTCGCGTAGGCGGGGTAGGGGTCCTGCACGAATGCGGGGTCGGTCGGGAGTTGTTGCCAGAGTGTCATTAGCAAAGCATTGCTAGGATCAAGGGGGCTTGGCAAGCCCTGTGTTCGACCTTGCGCTGGTTTCGATGCAAGGGACTCAAAGGCTTTGATATCTGCAAGATTGGTTAAGCGCTTGAGACCTGTGCGAATCCAGCGCATTCTTTGTGCCACAAGGGGCCGCGACTCGTCGGGGTTCCGCTTATTTTCAATGCTCTGGGAGGAGATATTCATGAAGTTTCTAGCAACAGCCGCTACGGCTTTGGCACTTGCAGTGACTGCCAACACAGCGGCCGCAGCCTGTGATGACGGCGAGATCGTCATCAAGTTCAGCCATGTGACAAACACAGACAAGCACCCGAAAGGCATCGCGGCGACTTTGCTTGAGCAGCGCGTCAACGATGAGATGAACGGCAAGGCCTGCATGGAAGTGTTCCCGAACTCCACGCTTTACAATGACAACCAAGTTCTTGAGGCGATGCTGCAAGGCGACGTGCAGATGGCTGCACCGTCACTGTCTAAGTTCGAGCAATTTACCAAGACCTTCCGTCTGTTCGATTTGCCGTTCATGTTCAAAAACATCAATGCTGTAGACGAATTCCAAACCTCCGAGACCGGTCAGGCAATGAAAGAAAGCATGACGCGTCGTGGTCTTATTGGTCTGGCGTTCTGGCACAATGGCATGAAGCAGATGTCTGCAAATGTTGCGCTTGAGTCCCCAACAGATGCGAATGGCCTTAAGTTCCGCGTTCAGAACTCTGACGTTCTCAAAGCGCAGATGGCAGCGATTGGCGGATCTCCGCAGCCGATGGCTTTCTCTGAGGTTTACGGCGCATTGCAGACAGGCGTTGTGGATGGTCAGGAAAACACATGGTCCAACATCTACGGCAAGAAGTTCTTTGAAGTGCAGGATGGCGTCACTGAAACCAACCACGGTATCATTGACTATCTTGTTGTGACGTCCACGGATTTCTGGGACGGTCTGCCGGATGACGTGCGCAGCCAATTGGGCACGATTGTCGAGGAAGTGACGGCGACACGTAACTCCGAATCCACTGCTGTGAACGCAGCTGCACGTCAGTCCATTCTGGATGCGGGCGGTGTTGTACGTGAGCTGACCGCTGAGCAGCGTCAAGAGTGGGTCACCACGATGATGCCTGTGTGGGACCAGTTCAAAGAGGACGTGGGTCAAGAGAACATCGACGCCGCGCAAGCGATCAACGCGAAGCACTAATTCCACGTTATGTGGTTCACTCCGGCGCATGCATCCGTGCCGGAGTGAGATATGAATTCACCCAGAACAGAATAGGGAGGCACCGGCATGTCTGCGCATTTTGAGCCGCAAACTGCATTGGGCCGCGCTGTGAATGAGATCGAAGAGACAGCGATTGCGCTGATCCTTGGCCTCATGACCTTGATCACCTTTACCAATGTGGTCCTGCGCTATGGCTTCAACACAGGGTTAATCTGGGGGCTTGAGATGGTCTCCTTCCTTTTTGCTTGGCTGGTATTATTTGGCATCAGCTACGCGGTGAAAGTGACCGCGCATTTGGGTGTCGATGCGATCATTAACCTCTTCGGCACGCCCGTGAAACGGGTCTTTGCGATTATCGCCATTGCAGTGTGTATCGCTTACGCGTTTTTATTGCTTAAAGGATCGTGGGATTACTGGGCACCCTTCGCAGGGTTTGATGCCACATCCGGTCGCTGGTTCCCGACGGGGTTCGAGAATAGCCGCGATCAGGCGTGGTATGAGGTGGATGACATCTATCTGCCAGAAGTTCTGCGGTTCCTTGAGGACATGTTCAATCAGGGCGAAGAATACGAGAAAATTCCACGTTTCATTCCTTATGCGATGTTGCCATTTGGGGCTGCACTATTGCTATTCCGCTTTGTTCAAGTGGGCATTCGCGTTGTGCGTGGCAAACAAGCGACAATCATCGTGAGTCACGAAGCAGAAGATGCCGTCGAAGACGTCGCACATCTCAATCGGGAGGGCTAAGGCATGGAAGTTGCAGTTCTTTTTGCCATGGTGATCGGTCTTATGCTGGTCGGTGTCCCAATCGCGATCTCGCTTGGCTTTTCATCGATCATCTTTTTGTTGGTGCTAAGTGACACTTCGCTTGCCTCAATCGCGCAGACGTTTTTCCAAGCGATGGCAGGGCACTACACGCTACTTGCGATCCCGTTCTTCATTCTAGCCTCTAGCTTTATGTCCACAGGCGGCGTTGCGGCTCGGATCATTCGTTTCTCGATTGCCATTGTTGGCCATCTGCCTGGAGGCCTGGCAATCGCGGGTGTCTTCGCGTGTATGCTCTTCGCAGCGCTCTCAGGCTCTAGCCCTGCGACAGTTGTTGCCATCGGCTCCATCGTCATCGCGGGCATGGTGCAGGTGGGCTATACTAAGGACTTCGCGGCTGGTGTAATCGCCAACGCTGGTACGCTTGGTATCCTCATTCCGCCGTCCATCGTGATGGTTGTCTATGCCTCTGCCACGGATGTTTCCGTGGGCCGTATGTTCCTTGCGGGCGTCATCCCGGGTCTGATGGCTGGAACGATGTTGATGGTGACGATCTATGCCATCGCGAAAATGCGCAACATGCCCAAAGGCGAGTGGAAGGGCTGGGGTGAAGTCTGGGCTTCAGGTGCGGAAGCAGGCTGGGGCTTGTTTCTGATCGTGATCATCTTAGGCGGCATCTACGGTGGTATCTTCACTCCGACAGAGGCCGCGGCCGTGGCCGCGGTCTATGCGTTCTTTATTGCGAACTTTATCTATCGCGATATGGGTCCGCTTTATAAAGGTGAGGGGCTGCGCAATCTAAGTCTGCTTGAAAAGCCTATCGCTTTGGTCACTGCGTTCTTCCACAAAGACACGCGCGATACGTTGTTTGAAGCAGGCAAGTTGACGGTGACCTTGATGTTCATCATTGCCAACGCGTTGATCTTGAAGCATGTCCTGACTGACGAGCAAATCCCACAGCAGATCGCAGGTGCGATGTTGCAAGCGGGCTTTGGTGCGGTGATGTTCCTGGTGATCGTCAATGTGATCCTGCTGATCGGTGGTCAGTTTATGGAGCCGTCAGGTTTGATCGTGATCGTCGCGCCGTTGGTGTTCCCGATTGCGATTGAGTTGGGGATTGATCCGATCCACCTTGGTATCATCATGGTTGTGAACATGGAGATCGGGATGATTACGCCGCCTGTAGGTCTCAACCTGTTTGTGACCTCTGGTGTGGCTGGCATGCCAATGATGCGCGTTGTGAAAGCGGCGCTGCCGTTCCTCGCCGTACTCTTCGTTTTCCTGATTATGGTCACGTATATACCGGCGATTTCGACCTTCTTGCCGACCTACTTTATGGGGCCGGAGATCATAACGAAGTAGATTGGCCTTACGCGAAAAAATTTAAATCGCGGCCCAAGCAACTGAGCCGCGATTTTTGTATCTAAAGAGCCATTGGTTAGGTCAAATCCGAGACAGGCTCTTCTTCAAATAGTCGTGCCCTTGAGAGTGTTGTAAACGCCGTATGCCATCACCACTTTTTTATGTTCATTGTCTTCTGTGATCCCTGTAAACTTTGCAAGAATACGCTGCTTTGGTCGCCAATTTTGATCTAGGAAGCCTTTCGAGAAGTTTTCGGAAAAATCGGCGCCGATCAAGGTTTTGGAGCTTTAGTGAAAGAATAGGATTTCATCCATGGCAAATGGATCTGTCACATGGAATTGATCGATTTCACCTAGCCATGCGTCTGGTGCCGTTTGTGTAAGGGCTGTCTGAAACGTGAGATCATCATGCTTTCTCACAGTCGACGCGGGTCCCCAAAGTCTGGCATTTGGAAAACTTTCTTGCCAATCAATTAGAAATAGATGGTGAATTTGTTTGGGCTGATCAGATGTTTAACCTGCCCAAGCACTTCGATCTTTGCGGCTAAGGCTTCGCCAAAATCGATAGGCGACCAGATCCAAATATCACCGTTCTCAAGTCGAACGACTACACTGCGGATCGGATAGGGAAAGCCGTGAAAATCAACGCAGTTTCCTTCGGCGATCCAAAGATTTTCCGCAAAACTATCAAGCACACCCTAGACCTTTGATCTATGATTATGGCGATGTGCTTTAGAGTTTAGCCCTTTACCGCACCCGCTGTGAGGCCTGACACGATCTGACGTTGGAAGACGAGGATCATCACGAACAAGGGCGCAGTCACCGACACAACCGCTGAGACCGCGAACATCACATTACCTTTGGTCTGCGTGGTGCCAAGGAAGCTGCCGATCTTTGGGATCATCGTTTGGTTGTCTTGGTTCAACAACAGTGTCGTCACCGCAAAATCATTATAAGCGAGAAGGAACGAGAACAGGCCTGTCGTGATCACGCCGGGCCACATGACGGGCACGATCACATGCCGGAAGGCTTGGAAACGGTTGCATCCGTCTACCATCGCGCTCTCGTCCAGATCTTGCGGGATGTTTTTGAAGAAGGAATGCAGCATCCAAAGCGTGAAGGGCTGGTTGATCGCGATCAATACGACGATGGCTGTAGGCAGATAGCCCCACATGTTGAATTCGAAAAACACTGGTAGGTAGCCTGAGACTAAGGTGATCTGCGGCAAGGCGCGAAAGACCAATGCGATAATTAGGAACCAGAACGCATAACGGTGTGGTGAGCGCGAAAGCGCGTAGCCCCCCAGCGTGCCAAGGGTCAGTGATATGGTCACCACAAAAAAGCACACGAGAGTGGAGTTCCAAGCCGCGCGCCAGAACTCTTCCTCGATCCATGCCCCATAGTACCCGCTGCCCGTAACGCTGCCGCCGGTTTCCGTTTGGGTCAGCTCACCTGTCAGGGCCGCAGCCCAATTGGCTTTGGAGAAAAAATCACCCTCGACCTTGAACGATCCCCAGAGCGTCCACAAGAACGGGAAGGCTGCAAGAACAAGCCACGCGCCCAAGACGACCGTAATGAAAAGTGTGAGCGGGAGGGGTTTCTTATGTGCTTTGCTAGACATGTTTTATTTCCGCCCAAAGTCGCGCCATGTGCGGATCAGCACAGGGGTCAAAAGAATTATAACGCCGATCACTGTCAGCACAGAGGTCGCAGCCGCCGAAGACAACTGACGGGTCTCGCCTCCAAGGTCATTAAAGATCGCCCAGCTGAGCGAGGTCGCATGTGCAGAGGCTGAAAAGCTGATGATCGGTTCAAAGACGCGGAAGTTATCCATCAATTGCATCAGCGCGATGAAGGTTGTCAGCGGCAGGAGGTGGGGCAGGACAACATAGCGAATGCGCTGCGCGCGCGAAGCACCATCGATCATCGCGGATTCTAGCGTTTCTGTATTCACCGTTTGCAAGCCTGCGTAATAGACGATGAAGGCGAAGGGGGCGGAGTGCCACACGCCGTAAACCATAAGCATAATCCACATCAGCGGCGTTGACGCTTTAATCGACAGGTTTGGATCACCGGAAATGTCTTGTAAAAACGCCCCCACAATGCCTCGCGCGTCGACCATCCAAAACAGGATCAGCGCGCCCACAAGCGGTGTGATCATCATTGGCAATAGGGAGACAAAGATAAGCTGTCCTCGGATCAATTTTGTGGCGCTGTTGACGGCCACGGCGATCAAAAAGCCGAGGATAATGACAAGCGGTGTCACAACGAAGGTGAAGGTGAGCGTAAAAGCCATCGCTTTGTAGAATGGAAGATTCAGCATACGTCCACCGAAATCGCGCCAGCCTCGGGCTGCGTTCCAAGCGTCGCCGACCTCATTTACGGCCAAGTGGCCGCGATCCATATAGGTGGTGAGACCTGCGAATTGCCCAAGCGGTTTGGCGTCGCGCAACGATTCGGTCGCTTCTTGGTCTACTGTTGTGGATTGGCGACAACCAAAAGGGCCGCAGTTTTCGACTTCGATGATGACCTGTTCATGCGAGACGTGAAGTGACTGCACGACGATCGAAACCATCGGTAAAAAGATGAAAAGCAGCATTGCCAAAGCTGAGGGAAGAACGAACCAGAAGAATGTTTTGTGCTTCATCGCTGGCGCTTTCACTTATGGAAAATAGGGTGTTTTTTTGGGGGGAGGGTAAGAGGGGCAGACGCACTGCCCCTCTTAAGATTAGGACCGCTCAGTATCTACTGAAGGAAGCCTTTTTCTTTTGCTGCAGAGGAGTAAGCCGCTTCGATATCTGTCAGTGCTTGCTCTGCGCTTTCTTTGCCTTGCAAGAAATCGCCGATGTTGTCGCCAAGCGCCGTGTGCAGAAGGCCCATGAATGGTAACATTGGGTATGGCTGCGCGCTCATGTTGATCGCTGCGAATACGCCGTCGTTGACCGGACCAGGTGTGTAGCCGTCGATCATCCAAACCGCTTGCGTCATTGTTTCATCGGTCAAGATGCTTGGGCTCACGCCGTTTTTCATCGCAAGGAATGTTGCTGTAGCATCTTCGTCAGACACGTTCTTTGCAACAGTCCAGCCGTCCCACCAAAGCGTGGATGCTGGGATAGAGCCGCCGCCGACAGTCATAGGCGCGCCAACTTTGATGTTTTCATAGACTTCCGGCTCAGCACCTTCGTCGTCCATGAGGTTGCCCATGCGAGAGCCCCACATGTTCATCATCATCACGTTGCCCGCTTCCATTTCCGCGTTTGTCGCGTTGGAATCGTGCGTCAGGTAGTCAGGGTTCATATACGCAGTCAGCGCCTTCATCATCTCAAGTGCTGCTTTACCTTGACCATTGTTGATCGCAACTTCGGCAGAGCCAGGCTTGAAGAATTCGCCGCCGTGGCCGATGTACATGTTCACGAACTCTTCCGCGAGGTTCCAGCCAGCTTTGTAAGCGCCGCCGATTGGGTTCTCTGCGATGCCCATTTCGCGCATTTTCTCAGCCGCTGCGAGCATGTCTTCGTATGTTGCTGGTGGCTCCATGCCGATTTTCTCAAGCGCATCTGCGCGGTATGCGAGCGTTTGAGCGTTGGCCATGAAAGCAACCGCATAGATTTTGCCGTCGATTGTGATCAACTGGTTCTTTGGGATGTCCGCGCCGTGTGCGGCGACGAGATCATCCAAAGGACGCACAACATCTTCGTTGATCAACGCAACAACTGACGAGTTGGCGATAATCGCAGATGTGTACTCTGCTGGATCGCCGGACATGCCCGCAACGTTAATCTTCTGGTGGTCTGCTGTAAGGTTTGAAGACACGTCCAAACCTGCACAAGACGCGGCGCCCGCCGCGACTGTTTTAATTGCTGGGAATTCATTGCCAACGATGCTGACGCGACCTGCGTCAACGCCGCAAGACGCCATTGCTGTTGTGCCGGACAGAACAGCGAATGCTGTCGTCGCCGCGAAATTTTTCCAAGAATACATGGTTCAAGAACCTCCGTGTGTGTTGTGTGGCCTGCTTTTCGAGCCGTTTGTTCTTATCTTATGATGCGAATATGACGAATCGCCAAGTGCTTGCATACGATTGCAAGACTATGCCACGAATCGAAAAGCGTGCAAGGAATAATCTGAGGTTCCACGTTGTAAGCGCTAACAAACAAAGGCTTGCGCGAAGAAACGATTCGCGCATAAGGTTTGTGCATTCGTATGCAAAAAGGGAACTCCCAATGGCCGAAATTCAGCTGCGTAACCTCTCAAAACGATGGGGCGACTTCGTTGGTGTTCACGATTTTGATCTGACCATAGCCGATCAGGAGTTTCTGGTGCTTCTCGGCCCCTCGGGTTGTGGAAAAACTACAACGATGCGGATGATTGCCGGTCTTGAAGATGCCAGCGGGGGCGACATTATTGTTGATGGCGTTCGCGTTAACGATCTTGATCCCAAGGATCGCGACGTGGCGATGGTGTTCCAAAGTTACGCGCTGTACCCCAACATGAACGTATATGAAAATATCCGCTTTCCCTTAAAGGTGCGTAAGTCTGATCCTGCCGAGCAAGACGCACGCGTACGGCGCGCGGCCGAGATGGTTGAGTTGACAGAATTTCTAGACCGCCGCCCGGCTGAGCTGTCTGGTGGTCAACGCCAGCGTGTTGCTTTGGCCCGAGCGATTGTGCGTCGCCCAAATGTGTTCTTGATGGATGAACCGCTCTCGAATTTGGACGCGAAGCTGCGTGTGTCGACACGTGCACAGATCAAAAACCTCTCGCATGAGCTGAAAGTGACGACGGTGTACGTGACGCACGATCAGATTGAGGCGATGACCCTCGCGGACCGCGTTGTTGTTATGTTCAAAGGCATCGTCCAACAGGTCGCAACGCCGACAGAGATTTACGATCGCCCCGCAAATACGTTCGTGGCGAGCTTTATCGGTAACCCTGCGATGAACCTGATTGAGGGTGAATTAAGGGGCGGTGTCTTTACCGCACCTAATGTCAGCATCCCTGGGCTGGATGGTCCTGATGGCCCGATCACGCTTGGCTTTCGCGCAGAAGACGCAAGCCTTGGGTCTGACGGCGGTGCAGGCCAATTGAAAGCTGCGGTTTATTCACTTGAGCTGCTTGGAGATTCAACCATGGTCACTGTCAAAATCGAGGGTGCATTGGTGTCAATCAAGGCGGACAAAACTTTCCGTGCAGAGATTGGGGACGAGATCGTCGGAGGAATTTCAGCGGGCATTTGCCATTTGTTTGACGCCACTTCCGGTGAACGGCTTTGAACGAAACTGAAGCTATGCGTTGGTTTTCCATTATGGGCTTGGATCTCTGACCTGCGACATATGCTGTTTACAGAAATAACCCGCGTCTAACGCGGCGAAACGACGAGGATGAAATCAATGGCCATCACAACGCTCAAAGCCGGCAAACCCGAAGAGGAACGCGCAGAAGATGATGCTAAGGTGCGCGGTATTGTTGAGGATACGCTGAGAGATATTGAGGTGCGCGGCGATACGGCTGTGCGCGAGTTGAGCGCGAAGTTCGACAAGTATGAACCTGAGAACTTCCGTTTGAACCAATCCGAAATCGACGCTGCGATGAGCAAAGTTTCTGCGCGCGATATGGAGGATATCAAATTCGCGCAGGTCCAAATTCGCCGTTTCGCCGAAGCGCAGCGCGCGTCAATGACGGATATCGAAGTGGAAACCATGCCGGGTGTAGTGCTGGGCCACAAGAATATCCCTGTACAATCAGTGGGTTGCTATGTGCCAGGTGGTAAGTTCCCGATGGTCGCTTCTGCGCATATGTCGGTGCTTACGGCCAATGTTGCGCAGGTTCCTCGGATCATCGCGTCTGCTCCTCCAATGAACGGTGAACCGCATCCGGCAATTGTTGCGGCGATGCATATGGGCGGCGCACACGAGATTTACGTGATGGGTGGCATGCAAGCGGTGGGTGCGATGGCGATTGGTACGGAAACGATCAAACCTGTGGATATGCTGGTCGGTCCGGGCAATGCCTTTGTTGCTGAGGCCAAGCGTCAGCTCTTTGGTCGCGTCGGTATCGATTTGTTCGCGGGTCCGACGGAAACAATGGTGATCGCTGACGACACTGTTGATGCAGAAATGTGCGCGACGGATTTGTTGGGGCAGGCGGAGCATGGTTATAACTCGCCTGCGGTCTTGCTCACGAATTCGAAGAGATTGGCCGAAGAAACCTTGGTCGAGATCGAACGCATTCTCGAAATTCTTCCAACCAAAGAGACCGCTCGCACAAGCTGGGAAGACTACGGCGAAGTTATCCTGTGCGACTCCTATGACGAAATGCTGACCGTCGCCAACGATATTGCCTCCGAGCACGTCCAAGTTATGACGGACCGCGATGATTGGTTCCTTGAAAATATGCATTCCTACGGGGCTTTGTTCCTGGGGCCGCGCACAAATGTAGCCAATGGCGACAAGGTGATTGGTACGAACCACACGCTGCCAACGAAGAAAGCAGGGCGCTACACAGGTGGCCTTTGGGTCGGCAAGTTCTTAAAAACGCACAGTTATCAGCGTGTCACTACAGATGAAGCTGCAGCAGAGATTGGTGCATATGGCTCGCGATTGTGTATGCTGGAAGGGTTCGTGGGTCATGCAGAACAGTGCAACCTGAGGGTCCGTCGTTATGGCGGTAAGAACGTGCCATATGGAACGGCCGCTGAATGAACTCCGATGCCCTGAAAATACTGATCAAGCCGTTCCAATCGGCGATGATGGATGTTGAAGAGACTGCCACTCGCAAGGCGATGCACGACTTGTTTGCACCCGATGCGGAACTTCATATGTGCCATCCGTTTGGCGATTTGATGGGACCAGACGCGCTTTGGAGCACTTGCATCGAACCGCTTCATGCCGCCATGCCCGACCTTGAGCGCCGCGATATGATCGTACTTGCTGGCACCACGCCAGAGGGGCGCGACTGGATCGGCTGCATGGGTAACTACATGGGCACGTTCATAGCGCCCTTCATGGATATTCCCCCGACGGGGCATTTGGCGCATATGCGTTATCACGAGTTTTATCAGCTCAAAGATGGCAAGATCACCTCGATGCAAGCAATCTGGGATATGCCGGAGCTGATGATGCAAACAGGCGCGTGGCCGATGGCCCCGCAACTCGGCAAGTTTCTCTGCACACCTGCGCCGATGAGTGGCGACGGGTTGAACGTTTCTGGCGATGGTCAAGCGACCATGGATCATGTGATGGGCATGCTGACTGCTCTGTGCAAATACCCAAGCGATCCTGATCCTGCGGTCATGGAACTGGATGAGTTTTGGCATCCCCGTTTCAACTGGTACGGGCCTGCCGGCATCGGCACCATGCGCGGCATTTCGGGGTTCCGCAATTGGCACCAGATCCCATTCCTTCGCGGTATGCCGGATCGCAAGCTGGATGCGATGGGCGATTTGATGTCGGAGTGGTTCGGGCAAGGCGAATACGTCTGCGAAACGGGGTGGCCAAATATGCGCCTGACGCTGTCTGATGATGGTTGGATGGGCATTGCCCCTGCGGGTAAAGAGGTGCTGCTGCGAAGTTTAGACTTCTGGCGCATGGAAAACGGGTTGATTCGTGAAAACTGGGTGCTCGTGGATCTACTGGATCTCTACGCTCAAGTTGGTGTTGATGTCTTCGCGCGACTGCGGGAATTCAACAAAGCCCTTAACTTGGGGCCAATCACAGTGCCAAGCGGCATGAGCCAATGATGACACTCAAGGCGACTTCGCTCGACGTTGCGCGCCTTGCTGGTGTGAGCCAATCTGCGGTGAGCCGAGTGTTTTCTGGGGCCTCCGCGTCAAAATCAACTGCGTTGAAGGTGCGCAAAGCGGCGGATGAACTGGGGTATCGCCCCAATTCGTTGGCGCGGGCGATGATCACGGGAAAAAGTCGGATTATTGGGCTGGTAGTGGCTTATCTGGATAATCAGTTTTATCCAGTTGCGCTTGAGCGGCTCTCGAATGCGCTGAAGGCTGAGGGTTATCATATCCTTGTTTTTATGGCCGAAAATGCCCAAGACAGTATCAGCAACGTTGTCGAAGAGCTCATCGACTATCAAGTGGATGGCATCATCGCTGCCTCTGTCGCGATGTCGTCCGATCTCACCCAACGCTGCGCTGTTGCGGGGATTCCTGTGGTGATGTTCAATCGTGGGCAGGATGGATCTGGGCATAGCTCGATTACCTCTGCCAACATTGAGGGTGGTCGGCGCGTTGCAGATTTTCTGGTTAGAGCGGGTCACAAAAGGATTGCGCATATTGCGGGATGGGATGGCTCTTCCACAGGGCGGGATCGTCGTCGCGGGTTTTGCGACGGGCTGGCGGAGCATGATTGCGCGCCTCTAGCGATTATCGATGGTATGTTCAATCGCGATGTGGCGAGCGAGGCGGCACGCGTTTTGATGGCGCGCGCAGATGCGCCTGATGCGATTTTTGTCGGCAATGATCACATGGCTTTTGCGGTGATGGACATGCTACGTCATGAACTCGGGCTACGCGTGCCTCAAGATCTCTCTGTAATCGGCTACGATGACGTGCCACTGGCGGAATGGGCTGCCTATGATTTAACCACTGTGCGCCAACCTGTGCGCCGTATGGTGGAGGCGACGGTGGAGACGTTGATCGGCAAGATCGAAGATCCCGAGCGCCCCACTCAAAAGATTGAAATTGACGGGCCGCTGATCGCACGCGGCTCTGCGCGCAAACCAGAAGGGTGGACGCAATGAAGGGCTTTTCAAACCGCTGGAGTGATTTTCCAGACTATATCCTAGGGATCACGCATGAAATCTGGGAAGAGCGGCAGTTGCGCACGCTCGATCACTACTATGCAGAAGACATTGTGATGCGCTTTCCTTCTGGTTTGGCGCAGGGCAACGCTGGCGTGATTGATGGCACCATGGCGACCTTAGCGGAATTTCCTGATCGTCAATTGATGGGCGAAGATGTGATTTGGTCTGGGGATGAAGAGACGGGCTATTTGTCCTCGCACCGCATCCTCACAACAGGGACGCATCTGGGCAATGGAGCTTTTGGCGAGGCGACAGGTGAAAGTTTCACGATCCGTGCGATTGCCGATTGTGCTGCCAAAGAGGACACCATTTATGATGAATGGCTGATCCGCGATGTGGCGGGCTTGGCAGAGCAGCTTGGTTGGGACCCCAAAGAGTATGCTGCTGAAATGATCCGCCGCGAGGGCGGTGTCGAAAGCTGCGTGCGTCCATTCACACCTGATCAGGACGTCGACGGCGGTTATCATGCGCGCGGCAATGATAATATTTGGGGGCAGCGTTATGCGGGAATTCTGAATGATATCATGGATAAGCGTATGGAGACAATACGCGCACGCTATGACCGCGCGTGCTCGCTCGGCTACCCGCGTGTGATGTTTGATTATGGCTGGGATGCGGCTGAATTATTCTGGATGGGTCTGCGCTCATCTTTTCCGACCGCCAAGTTCGAAATTCACCACCAGATTGGCCGCGAAGATGAAATGATGCCGCCGCGTTCCGCGCTGCGTTGGTCTTTGACCGGCACACACAGTGGCTTTGGCACTTTTGGCACGCCCACGGGCGCAGAAGTGCACATCATGGGGATGAGCCATGCAGAGTTTGGCCCCTTTGGACACGCCGATGGCACTATCAGGCGCGAGTTCGCTTTGATCGACGAAGTGGCTGTTTGGAAACAGATTTTAATGCATACAGGAGACATCTGATGACCCCACAAGAGATGGAAAAGCGCATCGTGCGCTATGGCGATTTGATGCCCTGCAAGACGGCCTTTATCGACGCGCACACGCCCGGCTCGGATCAAAAAGAGAATTTCACAATCATCGGTGGCGGTGTGTCCGAAAGCCCTGATCAACACGTCCATATCGGCATTCCGCATGGCTTTAATATTGGCGCGGCGGGTCAACCGCCGAAATGCCGCAACTCGCTGCACAGCCACCGCACGGCGGAGGTGTTCTTTGTTCTGAAAGGGCGCTGGCGCTTCTTTTGGGGGCGCTATGGCGATGCGGGTGAAATTTTACTGGAAGAAGGCGACATCATCAACATCCCAACGGGTATCTTCCGCGGGTTTGAAAACGTGGGCACGGACTATGGGATGATCATGGCCGTGCTTGGTGGCGATGATGCAGGCGGTGGCGTGATTTGGGCCCCTCAAGTGATTGAAGATGCGAAAGATCACGGCTTGGTTCTGGGCGACAATGGCTCCCTTTATGACACGAAAAAGGGTGCGGTTTTGCCGGATGGCGTGAAACCGATGCCTTTGCTGACCGAGGAAGAGCTGAAATCCTATCCAGAGCCGACAACGGCCGAAGTCACGCCCCATTATGTCGCGCGCTATTGGGATCTGATGTCCTTGGCAGACCGCAAACCCGCCAAAGTGATTGGCGAGAATGGAAAGCTCAAAGACAAGCCCGGCTTTGAGGTCGATTTCATCACGCGCGGCTCTGCATCCGAGGCGATGCATAGCCACGACAAACCATCTGTCTTGATGCCCATGCGCGGTCACTGGTGCGTTGAGTGGGAAGGCGGCAGGGCCACGCTTGCGCCGGGCGATACGATGAGCATGCCTGAAAATATCAGTCACCGTGCGATGCCGTCGATGTCGGGCGAAGCCTCGCTCTATCATGTGATTGCAACAGATGACGCTGCTGGCGCGACTTGGAAGGAATAAGACCATGAGCAAGATACTAACGACCCACGTAGGATCATTGCCGCGCAGCCAAGAGGTGGTGGATTTCATCTTCGCGCGCGAAAATAATGAGGACTATGACACCGCCGAATTTGATGCTTGCATGACCAAAGCCGTATCCGAAACTGTACGCAAACAGGTTGAGGCAGGGATTGATATCGTCGCGGATGGCGAGACTTCCAAGATCAGTTACGCGACCTACGTGAAAGACCGCTACACGGGCTTTGCGGGCGACAGTGATCGCAACGCACCGGGGGATTTGAAGCTTTTCCCGAAGTTCCTAGAGCGTCTCGCCGATGATGGCGGTACGCCGCAATACGCGCGTCCGAAATGTGTGGATGAGGTGAAATCTAAAGGGCAGGGTGAGCTGGAGAAAGATATCGCCAACCTCAAAGCAGGCATGGCAGAACATGGCGCAGAACATGGCTTTATGAATGCCGCATCGCCTGGTGTTATCTCTCTGTTTTTGCAGAATGATTACTACAAGAATCGCGAGGCGTATTTGGCTGCTTTAGCGGATGTAATGAAGGCGGAATATGAAACGATTGTTGCGTCCGGCCTTGATCTACAACTTGATTGCCCTGATCTCGCGCTCAGCCGTCACATGCTGTTCATGGATCTCTCGGACCTGGAATTCCTGAAGATTGCGAACATGCATGTGGAGGCGTTGAACCATGCGCTCAGCGATATTCCGGCAGAAAAAGTGCGCCTGCACATTTGCTGGGGCAACTACGAAGGCCCGCATGTCTGCGATATTTCCATGGCTAAAATGTTCGACACGTTGATGACTGTGAAGCCAAGTAAGGTGCTATTTGAAACGTCCAATCCGCGTCATGGCCATGAGTGGGCTGTGTTCCGTGATCGCAAAGCTGATATCCCCGATAATAAGGTTCTTGTTCCGGGCGTTGTCGACTCGACGACGAACTTTGTCGAGCATCCTGAATTGGTTGCGCAGCGTATCGAGCGGTTTAAGAATATCGTTGGATCCGAGCGAGTGATCGCGGGTTCCGACTGTGGCTTCGGCACGTTTGCAGGCTTTGGCGCGGTAGATCCCGATATCGCCTATGCGAAATTGAAATCACTCGCGGATGGGGCGGCGCTCACATGATGGATGATGAACTCCTGAACCTGCTGCGCAGTGTTGACACACCGAGCGTGTGCAACGCAATTGAGGTCGCGCAAGGGCAGCGCGGCTTTAATGGGTTCACGCGCGGTACTATGTTGGCCTCTGCACCGGATCAGGTCATGGCAGGTTATGCTGTGACCGCGAAGATCAAAGCGCTCGCACCGCCGGATGAAACTGCGGATGTCATTCGCGCGCGACGCATGGCCTACTATAGAGCGATGTCAGAGGGGCCAAAGCCCTCGATTGCTGTGGTCGAGGACGAAGATTTTCCAAATTGCATCGGCGCATATTGGGGCGAGGTGAACACGACCGTGCACAAGGGTTTTGGCATGAGTGGCGCACTGACCAATGGTGTGATGCGTGATTTGGGCGATTTGGCCCCGAATTTCCCTGTGGTCGCAGGTTCTATCGGGCCAAGCCATGGATTTGTACACGTAACGGAGTTGGGTACGCCCGTGAAGATCTTTGGCTTAATCGTTGCGCATGGCGACTTCGTACATGCAGATCGCCACGGTGCGGTGGTTATTCCACCAGAGGTGCTGCCAAAACTCGGCGCGGCTTTGGAGACCATGTTCGCAGCTGAAAAGATCGTACTTGAGCCTGCACGTGAAGAGGGCTTCGATTTCGAGGCTTTCGAGAAAGCGTGGAGCGCGTTTGAGAAGGCGCGCACGTAAAACACACACGGCGCGCTTAATCTGTGCGTCGCGACCATACTCTTAGCTCTGAAACGAAAGACGCCACTGGCATCCCGTAGGGGACTCTTTGACAGGTCTCCTAAACTCCCAATTTTTATTGATTTATTGGATTTTATATGAGT
>OCVR010000864.1_pt1 | contig 24922 bp, 32 predicted proteins | sample 1539091 | NCBI WGS metagenome assembly OCVR01 (sample SAMEA3355530, study PRJEB22509) | marine metagenome | biome: marine; feature: coastal ocean; material: water | place: USA | collected 2010-08-07 | depth 16 m | reverse complement strand
TTACTTCTCTACTTAAGCTCTAAAATTTGATTTGCTGCAGTCACCGATACCTTTAAATAACCCTTTTTTTGCCGATATCTTACATTCATGTCATAGGGGTGACATCGTGTCAGAGATTCGCTGAAAAAGCCCTATAAGAACCTTTCTAAAAAAGGGGCGCGGCGATAGGTTTATATAGGGGGCTGCCCCCTGCGCTTTCCATACCAAATTGTAAATCCTCAAACCTTTAGTTAGGCTGGACTAACGGGGGATCGTGTTTTGCGGTACATTTTCAAAACAAAGAAATATATTATTGTAATCCGGGTTCACCACTTTAGGCGTAAAATCGGGAAAATGGTGCACCCGCAATACAAAAAAAATAATAGTGACTTTACAGAAACACTTATATCCTTAACATTGTATCTATAATTATGTCTAATTTGAAAACAATATCTGATTCTCGGGGATTGTGTCACAAATGTTACGCATCAAACGTATTTGTATCGGTAGTCGAGGGACTGACCGTATGCGTGGATTGTGGCAACTGATGTCCAACGAGCAAAGCAGAAAGATATATTCCAGAACCAAGAAGAGACTTTTAATTCTAAAGGATAGAAAATGTGATACGTGTGAGGAATCACGCACAAAGGCACTCACGGTGGAGAAATCCGGCGGGGTGTCTTGCTGGAACTGCAAGGCTGCCGGCAAGCACAGAAGATACATGGTGCACAATCTGGAACCTCACATAAATACCAAGCGCAGATGGGCTAAGATCAGGGTTCTGGGGACTGTGTGTAACACCTGCCAAGAGACAAGACGAATGGCTTTGGATGTCATAACAAGGGACGGAGTAAAACTGTTACGGTGTAAAAATTGTCTTAGAGAGAGCATAGCACGCAGGTACGACTAAATTAAGCTCTTTAATTTAACAACGTTTATATATGGGATATGATATTATATTGTAATGACCAACATATCAGAATTTGAAACAACAAGCAATTCTATCAGTCTTGCAAAAATAGATGGCAAATCATTTACAATTGTAAGCGTTGAGAAATCAGATTACGAAGAAGGTTCAGGCGACGATAGAGTTAGCACCGCAGGTGTTAAAATTACCGTAGCGGAAGACTTTGACGGAATCAATATTCTTCACACGACTAGAACGGCTGTAGTTTCAAAACTAACATCAGAAGCAGTTTTGGAGGCATTGAAAACAGGATCAATCGGTCCCGTAAAATGTGTCAAAGCCAAATCCGGCAACGGAAAGGACTACTTCAAACTAGTTGACGCGTAAGCGTTTTCTTTTTTTCTTTTTATTATACATTTATATAACGTTATCACTATTATCATATTATGAGATGTAAAATATGCTTCATTGTTCAAAGAGGTTCTTTGTCCAAGAAAAGACACTGTTGGGTTACAAATCAACAATGTCCAACCTGTCACTATCTGGGTGACAAAAATATGCGTAGAGTAAAAACCTGCGCGTAATACTTCTTTATATTATTGTACCCGTTAGTATAACATGAAATGTCCCATATGCAGTTGCAAGGTACTTAACAATTCAGACTATTCGGTTCATATGAACCTGTCACACAGGGGACAGTCATACGAGCAGATTTCCTCATATGAAACCAAGGATATAAATAGGGAGACAGGTAAGAAGAACAATGAGTCAAGAAAAACAAATGTACGTTCTAAAGTGGACTAACTCTTTGGGATTAGAATTAAAACTGACACATCAATTTGTTGAGGATGTGTACAAGTTCGGTGAACTGTTATTAAGCGAAGGCAAGGAAATAACTATATGCCGGATGGATTAGATTACAGTGACACAGAAGATGTCATTGATTCGCTTTATGAGCAATCCATTATTGCTAAATGTGCTGACGAGCCTCGGCGCAAGTCAATCCACGTTTCAGATCTTACGTCTGAGTGCATGAGAAAGGCATGGTACAGGCTTAACGACCATGCGGTCGATCTGAGAGACTTTAAGAAATCACTGCCGTTGGTACACGGTACCGCGTTGCACGAGGTATGCAATCTTGGCGGCGTAGAGCACGAACTGTCGATGTTCTGTAACATCAAGAAGGGCAGGATGAAGGAGGATGCCGACAGTCTGTATGACTGTGTAAAGGGATCCATGGACGACTTGGTAGAGATAGATGACGAGTTGATCATCTGCGACAAAAAGACCACAAAGAAATCCATACCTAGGGAGGTGCCTGACAACTACAAGGCACAGATGAACATATACAAACTGTTATACTATATTGCGACAGGAGTGGAGATAGAAAGGGCTTGCATAGTATACATAGACAAGTCATCCGCTTGGGAACGACACAAGGCAAGATGTTTCGATTTGAAGCCGATAGACGAGATACGCAAGTTTGTCCTTGACAAATTGAAGGTGCTTGACGTTGAGACTCCGCCGCCTAAGGTGGTAACGTTTTTGTGTCCTTGGTGCAGCTACTATACCGAGTGCAATCCTAACGGATATTAAAACCTTACTCTTTAACTGAACGTATATATATGGCATATGTGTCAATACAATCATGAAGAAACTATTTGTATACGGACTGTTAAAGGAAAAAGACATACAGAGAAGACTGTTCAAGCGTGAAGTACGACAGCACTCATACATGATAGAGGGATACGCGATATCTGACACGTTGGTAGTTGACCGATATAAGACGATAGAGTTTGACTCTGACGAGTATACGGAGGGAATACTGTTGCATTTGGAAGACAGCGAGTTGGAAATCACTGACAAGTTTGAGGGCGTATCGTACGGACTGTACAGACGCATAGACATAGGAAACGACGTACAGGCATACATACACGACGGTGACTGGAAATGAAGATACTCCACGTTGGCAACCCTTCCGGCATAGCGTCCATAATGGCAAACATGTGCACCAAGCTCGGACATGAGAGCGTGGTAATAACTGACGATGTGGAGGAATGGGATCACGGGGAATACTATGGAAACATGGCAACGTGTTCCTCAAGCGGGATATTGAAGAAGATAATCAGTCATACCGAGCAGAACTATGATCACATAGTATATCATGACAGGTATGACGTGGCGTCCGATCTGGACTACCTGCACATACCGTCGTCGTTCATGTTTCATGACAACATGCTGAGACTGGATCCCGAGATGTACATGCACGTTGACAATCTGGAATCCATAGACAATCTGTTTGTAATAAGTCAGGATCTATTAAAGTACGCGCATACGGCAATACTCTTGCCTACTCCCGTGGACTTGGATCTGTTCAAGGCATACAACTCCGAGGACAGGCTTGAGATGGCAGTATGTCTTACGAGGAAATGCTATATCAGAACCGCAAACGAGCTTACAAAGGACTTGGATCCGATGGTGCTTGTAACGGACAAGATGGACAACAGAAAGCGGTACAAGGACATGCCGGAATTCCTTAACGGTTTCAAATACTATCATGATATAAAGTTTCAGGCGACTGATCCGCCAATGGTACTGCCGGAGTTTACGCAGACCGGATTACAGGCGCTTGCCTGCGGAGTGGCGGTATGCAACAACGGCATATGGTTCTACAAGTTCCCCATGGTTCACTCTGACGAGTGGGTATGTAAGGAGTTTATAAGCGTTCTGCTTGAATAAATTTCATGGTCAAGGGTAAGAGAGGAAACAAGGCACGACCTACGAAGGATCTTTCGGAGATGAAGAACATACTGAGGATCATGTGGATTTTTCAGGGATTTTCGGTAAGAAAGATGAGCAGGGTATTCAATGACAATTCCGACTATGTGGCAAAGTACGGAACGGTATCGGTTTCTTCCGTAACGTCTTATGTCAAGGAGTTCAGAAGGGACGCCGAGAAGTGGTATGACGAGGATGCCGTGGAAAAGTATGCCGCGGAGTTTGTCAGAAAGCAGCATACCATAGACGAGCAGGTTGACAGGATAGACGACGTACAGCGTCTTATAGACACGTCCGATCCCAAGGAGCGAGAGATGTTTCTAAAGTTTGAGATGGCAAAGCATACGCTGCATCAGGATCAGATAAAGATGATGTCAGAGATAGAGCTGGTACTTCATATTAAACGACTTAACAAGGAACGCAGGATAAAGAACGAGACTATAATCGCCCTGCCTGACGAGAACAAGGACAAGTTGATAGCAAAAAGAAGAGGGTATTTAAACGTGAACACGGTAGAGGAATCAGATGGCGATAAATCAATCAGTTGAATGTACCAGATGTGGCACAAGCGTCATAGGCGGAAAGCTTATGATGAAACTGCACATGAAGAGACATTCCAGCAAGCAAGAGGACTAGCATGACAAAGGGATTTGTCTCCGAGGAGACTAAGAGATTCATAAACGTAGAGGGCAAGGTGGTAGAGAAAAAGATATACCCCGAGAACTTTTGGTGTTACAACCCTCTGTCCGAAGACGAGTCATGCTGTTTCTGGCATTACATATTCTATCCAAATGGCGGTCCCGAAAGGGACGGCATATTTCATCCATGCTACAGGTACGAGCAGGAGATACTTGAGTATCTGGATCAGGGAAAGCTTGATTCGGCAAAGAAGATGATATGCGTCTACAAGGCGACCGGACTGGGACTTACCGAACTTATACTTATGTGGATTCTGCACAGGGCTGCAACGGATCCGTTCTTCCAGCAGAACGAGGACGTCGTAATATTTACGGGACCGAACATCGAGCTGGCAAAGAAACTCATCGAGAGAATAAAGCAGTTTGCAAACGAGAGGGTTGAGTACGAGGATCACGGAATGTATAAGATTCAGATAGGCAAGGCGAACATACAGGTGTACCCGTCAAACAACATCGATGCCGTCAGGGGAATACCTAGGGTGTCCTGCGTGTTTGGCGACGAGGCTGCGTTCTTTACGGGACTGAAGGACGACAAGCCTATCAGGACGGTAGGAGAGAGATACAGGGGAAAGTCTGACTCCTATGTCATATGGGTAAGTACCGCGGGAGACTTTGCGTCAGGATTCTTCTACGAGATCAAGGAAGAGCCGGATTCCATGTGCCAGTACAAGAGGTTCGAGATGTACGAGGACAGGGGACTTGAGAAGGACATGGTCACGGGCACCTCGATCTTCTCGGACGACTATATTGACGAGGCTAGAAAACTGCCATCCTTCCCGCAGGAGTTTCAGGGAATATGGGGTGCAAACGTCGGAGACATATATTCCACGGAGGCATTGGACGAGATTACCGACATGGACTACGAGATAGACTATGAGCTTGGAAGCAAGAACAGGCTGGGTTTCTGTGATCCCGGATTCGGTACGTCCCAGTTCGGAATATGCATTACGGAGATGAGGGATAACATGCCTTACGTGATATATTCAAAGTCTTACAAGCGTCAGTCCGCAACTGCCATGGTCAAGGAACTGGGCAGGCTTGCCGACCTGTTTACCGTACGCAAGTGGGGATGTGACAAGGCAAACCCTGAGATCATCAAGGACATGCGTGAGACTCTGCACCTTAGCGTTACCGGAATTTCAAACAAGGAGTCAGGCAGAAAGATGACAGTTGACGCGGCTACGAAGGTGTCAAAGAAGAAGGTAAGAATTCATCCAAAATTTATGAATCTAAAGAAGCAGTTGATGACCATAGTGTTTGGAAAAAACGGTCAGCCTGCAAAGTCAAGGGACAATCCGTTTGATGAGGGTGATGCGTTTCAGGGAAACCTGTATCTTAGGTTCAGTGGTTCTGGGCACTTATCGATTCAATATGACACAGAATAGACACGTAGGCTCCTACGTTGACTCTCATCATGTCTACGCCCTGCTTTACCAAGTGATGTACCTGTTCGTTCTGTAGCATGTCCATCGTAAGTGCCTCGGCATGCAGATGTATTGGAGATCTGTGAATCTCGTATATTCCATACTTTTCATAGTGATCCAAGGTCTTGGAAGGATGAACGTATTCAAACTGCCATCTGTCTTTCACCATTTCCATGGTCATTCCTGACTGCGGAGTGTGTATGGCAAGCATGACTATAGTCTATCTTCGTTGTATTTAAACCGTGTGTCATTTCCTATCTTGGACTCCACCTGATCTGACAGCATGGCTGCACATGACAGTACGTGATCGGTATGTCGCAATCCTGATTCAGGATCAAATTCTTCTCCGCCAATCCAAGCAAACAGGTGTCTTAGCAGGGCGTTGTAGTGTCTGTCCCAGTCCAGTCCAACACCTGTCTTGTAGTTATAGGAGTCATATTTTATAGCCCCGTATGAAAGTGCCCTTGCCATTGCAAATACTGCATGTGGAGGACACAGTCCGATTTTAGGCTTTCCATCGTCATATTTTATACTTTCCATACTTCTTTATAATAATTCTGCAATATAAACCTTATGCTTACGTTAAAACTTGGAACAGAAGAATGGATTAGAGAGGACTATACGTCTACAAGTGGAAATGGAATATCATTTACAATATATACGGAAGAAAAGATGGTTAATGTCAAGAATCTTTCAGGATATACGTTAAAAATTAAGTTTATCGATCAGCACGACCATATGCTGTATGACGAGTTTGACTGTGACATCGTAAGCGCATCTGCAGGTACGGGTGAATTCCTGCCTCTTATAGGAGAACTGGATATAAACTTTATAGGACAGATAGAGATAGAACTTACCGGAACAAACGAGATATTGTCTGCCAGAGGTAACAACGGTTCTGGTACGTTAAGAGTAAGATAGTCAGATACTTCTGTTTATTACCTAATCACTATAAAGTAACATATTGTTCGATAAAATCGCAATCAATCCGATAGAATCAGTTGGAAACGCCATTATAGTCGAAGAAGGCATAAAAAGTGAGGTTAATTACAACGAATGGAGCGAAGGAAGCAAGCCTGAGGTATCATTTGCAAAGATTTTCTATCTAAATGATCACGATTCTAGACTTTATCTGGCATCTGACACGTATACTCAACTGATTTTAGGCTCTGGAATGGTAGTTTCAGGTAAAAATCAAAAGGCAGTAAACGCTCTCAATAAATGGATACAGGACAACTATATTGAGGAAAAGGTGGAGGACGGATGCCATTCTTATGTAATAGTAGGCAATTTATGTTTTGAATTAATTAGAAAGGGTAAAAGGGTTGTAGACATAGATGAGATTGACATAACAACCATGATAGGTGCCAAAAGAGACAAGACAGGAATGGTACACTCCTATACACAGCATGTAAACGATAAAAATATAGAGATAGATGCCAAAGACATCGCTCATCTCAAATTTACCTCACGTAGACAGGAACTATGGGGCAGAGCATTGGCACAAAGCATAGTTACGCCTAAAACAGTCAATGGCAAACTCATAGAATCCTCAGTGGAAGAGATGTGGTCTATAGAGGACTCCATGGTCAAGATATTCAAGTCTTACGCTTCTCCAATGATGATGATTCAGTTCGAGGACGTGGGAGAGGACTTCATAGAGGACAAACAGCAGGAGTTCAAGAAGATGGGAGCAGGTGCCAAGATCATCACTGACAAGGCTTTCAAGGCAGAGGTATTCGAGGTCAATCCGGCTTCAAAGTTCGACAAGTATATTGAACATATGGAGAAGGACGTCATAGAGGCAGGTACGCAGTTCGCATCACAGATATTGACCGCAGGATTTACCGCAAGGGCATCATCAGAGTCGGCAAGTGACATTATCAAGTTAAAGATTAAACGTATTCAACGAAGGTTCGGACTAGGTCTTAAAAAACAGGTATTCGATCTGGTTTTGGAAGGACTCGGATTCAATCCGAAAAACGTGGATCTAAAGGTAGACTTTCAGTTTGATTCGGAATCAGTTCTTTCAATTCAGGACGTTACGGCATTGTTCGAGAAGGGAACCATCAAGAGATCAGAGGTAAGATCCTATCTTGCAGAAAACACCGACGTAAAGATAGACATGACCGACATGGAAGACACCTTGCCTATCACCTCAGTCACTCCTACCGACAAGATGGGAGGACAGAACAAGGAACCTGAGGTACCTGAACCTAGACCTACAGAGTCAATAACAAATAATACATCTTATCATGAGGAAAAGAATAGGGTATTACAGGAGATACTTGACGACGTTAAAATGACCAAGAAAGAAATAAGATTAAAACTGCAGGAACAGTTGGATGTCAAGGAACAACGTGAGTTTATAAAGGTAAATGAGGAATCTGTGTTGAGAAGTAAGAAAATGGCAATATTGGACAAGTTAAGCGATACTATAGGAGAAGGTAACAATGATTAGATTTTATAAAGAGGGTGTGGAGATAGATCTGGTAAATCTGGGTGTAACTGAACTGGGCACCACTAACAGACTTGAATTGGTAATGAAGAATGACTTTGCAGACAAAGTAGAACTCTTGGATGCCACTGTAGAGGATGTAGGCTTGAAGATTGTAGAATTTACCAGCAAACTGGGCGTAAAAGAAGAAGGCAAGATAGTTTTAGAATTCTCCCCAAATAAAGACCGTACTGAATCTCTTAAGGACTCTAAGATCAAATTCAGGGTGGTTATTGGGTAATGGTTATCAGACACAGTACAGTAGCAACCGCCACAGACGAAGCAGGTGCAGAGGTCAACAAGGCAGAATGGAATGACGATCACGTTATAGATGACTCAACTCTGAGCATAGCAAAGACGTCAGGATTGCAAGCCGCTATAGATTCCAAACAGGCAACCATAACGAATGGTGATCTTACTATTGCACATACCGACGGATTACAAGCCGCTATAGATGGCGCAGGTGGTGGCGCACATACCACACAGGACTGGACAGTTCAGTCAAGCGCTCCGTCCGATCCAAGTTCGGGTACCGGTACCATGTATGTAAAGACAATAGACGACAACAATCAAGGTCTTTTTATCAAGATAAAAAAGAACGGATCCATTGTAGAAGTTCAGGTCGGATAGATGACAATATTCAATTCCACGCTGTTTAACAAGGCTATATTCAATACAAGATTCATACCGACCGGCGGAGTGTCCAAAAGAAGATTCAAAAAGTTACCTAAGCAGTTAATGGAGGCACATGCCTCGTTCAAGGTTTCGTCAGGTCTGATCATACCTGTATATATAAAAGCAGAGAGTAAAATACTGACTGGATTTCAATCAAAAATTGAGTCCAGAATATCATATCCCGACAGCATATCCACGTCATCCAAGATCCTACGTGAGGTGGTTCAGTCTGTAAAATCATCCGTTGTTACTGACGGAGAGATCATGATAAAGGGCAAACTTAACAACGTTGAGTTGAAACTGAATAAATTTTTCAAATCACACAGGGTAGTAAACCAACTGCTGTTGCTTGACATCTGATTACTTCTGTTTATTACATAGTTTAATATAAATCATGTTAAAAGTAGAGGGTACTCTAGCCATGCCTAGAAAGTCACTTAACGGCAATTTCTATTTCGCTTCCGAACTTGCAAAGGGACATGACAAGGTTGTAAAACTAAGACTTAATCACGACAAGACCGATTCAGGCGTAATCGGTGAGTCATTACTAATTTGGGACCAAGAAAAGGAACATTTGAATTATCAGGCGACAATTAACAATGGAATGGTGGAATCACAGGTTCAAGCCCTTATAGATTCAGGAGATGACGTAAAGGTATCCCTTGGTCTGTCAGCAAACGAGGAATCAACGATCTGTCACCCTGACGGTGGAGACTGTATGAGCACGCCCATAGATGTATCGTTCAATGAGATGTCAATTCTGTTGGGAGAGAATCCGGGAATACCGGAGGTGTCATTGACCATAGCGGAATCAAAATGTGGCAAGCATAACGTGGAATTATTCGCAACGGAATGCAAAATTACTTCTAATAGTACTGAGGTTCAAGATATTAAAGTAATGACAAGTGAAAAAGTAGAACAAGACCTAAATGCAGAATTTGATGCAAAAGTAGACGCAGCCGTTACAGCCCGTATCGACGCACACCTCAAAAAACAAGAGGAAACAGCAACCGCAGAAGCAACCGCTAAAGCAGAAGCAGACAAATGTGCAGACGACGACTTTAAATGTAAAGCCGCTCAAAAAGCAAAAGACGAAGCAGAAGATCTTGCAAAACAAGAAGCACTTGAAAAATCTATAGCAGATTTAGTCGAGAAAAGAGTAGCCGAGGAAACAGCCAAAATTGAGAAATCATTTGAAGCAACCGAAGCAAAGAAATCCGAACTCACTGAAAGCGTAAATCCTAAACAATGGGAAGAAGCACAAGTAGATGAGCAAGTCACTTTGATGGAAAAAGTCCTCGCAGGAGAACAAGTTTCCATTAAAATTGATAAAGAAGAATTCTTAGAGAAACACTCTGTATTCAAACCAAGTCAATTCTCAGAAGCAGTAACCACTAGTGGTACTATTCCGGGAGTAGACGTAGGACAACAAATTGTAATCCTTCCCGGTGGAATCTTAGTAAAGACCATCAGACCATGGGTACAAGTTAAAGTTATCCCACAAGGATATGATACAGTAAGATTCTATACTCTTGACATCCCTGCATTTGGAACAATCACCGAGCATGTCTCCACAGATATTACACCTGCAACCCACGCACTTACCTCAATCGAAGTAACTGCAAACACTGTTAGAGGTTTCAGACAGAACGTCCTAAAAGCAGAGGTCGAGAAATATCCTAAAGACTTGTTGGAGAAAATCCGAGAAACAGCAAGAACTAGAGCATTAGAAGACGAAGTTACAATTACTTTGTCAACTATCGCCGCATCAACATCCGTTGACTTTGGTGCAAACCACTTAAACGCAAATGATGGTGCATTAGTTGCAGACAATGCCGCAGAAGACGCTACCGGTGTCATGAAAGCCGCAGGTATTGAAGCCGCAAAAGTTAGACTTCAATCCCAAGGACATGATCCAGAGAACGGTTCCGCAGTTATTGCTCTTACACCAAAAGCACAAAAAGAACTGATCCAAGATACAGTTATAGTTAACTTTATCCAAAACAGTTCACCTGAAATTAGTAGACAAGGTAGAATCAATCTGTACTTCGGTATTGAGATATTCGTCACCAACTCTATTAAAACAGACCTTAATAACTCAGCTAGAAATATCTGTTTCATGAAAGGTAAGTCATTTGGTCTTGCAGTAGGTAGAGATATCGAACTAGAGTTTGGTAAGAACATCGTAAGACAATCCGTTGACATTGTTGCAACACACAGAGTCAATGCAGTAGTCTTAGATGCAACATCTTACGTAATTCTTTCAAGTAAAAACGATTAGTCACGCTAATCAAAACTTTTTTTATTTTCAATAGGTTTATATTGTGCCACATGTGTATATCTATATGAATAACACGATACTAGCACTAGTCGTTACAGCAGTACTAACTGCAGGAACGGCATACGCGGAAGAGTCAGTCGTACAGGTACCATTTGAATCACATGGTCAAAGCTGTACGTTTGACGAGATCGCAGTAGAATACCAATGCGTTTGGCAAGGAGTAAGAGATGTCTTCACCATTGAGGACTTGAAAGAATTCAAAAGCATGCTTTCAGAACAAACTTATGACAGAGAACTTGCAAGACTTACGGAAGAAGCCATGGCAGAGATTGCAGTAGAGAAGGCAAAACTCACACCTAACGAGAGGACAATTCAAGAGATTGAGGAGAAACTCGACAGGGGTATCGCAACTGCAAGAGACTCAGTTCTAATGAACCTGCTCAAAGAGTTGAACACATGCGAACAGGGCATGGATGAAAGAACTCAACACTTCCAAACCGCAAGAGAGTTTGAAGTCTCAGACTTTCAACTGTGGTCAGTCAACAACGTAAAGTATGAAGGAGTCTTGGGAGAACTTGCTATGGCAATAGAAGAGTGTCAAGCACAGCAAGAAATCTATAAACTCGGTGTAGGTTATCAGAACTTTGACTTTGGTAGCAAACAGTACTCACTGAATGACAAGTTCACATCTGACATACAAGCCGTTAACTATGACAGTCTGGTTGCAACAGACAGTGGAATCAACAAGAGTCTAATATGTGACAGCAACGCACACAGTCAACAGTACAAGAAACAGTTCGGCTGTAACATGCTGTATAACGGCATAGACGAGTCTGAAATCAAACGTCAAAACGAGATACGATTCGGTACTGACGGAAAGATCAGTTATGAGTCACAAGTCTTGGATGACTATATGAATTTCATGAACGAGTATGGCGACAGACAGGCAACCGCTGAGGACAAGAAGGTACAGGAGATGATCGCCGAACCAATCGCAAACGAGTGGAAAGATGATCACAACTTTTACAAAAATCATTCAGAGGACTAACCCTCCCTTTTTATTTAACTGTATAATATACTTTCTTTAGATACACTTATATATTATAACATATGGAAGATATCCTGTTGCAGCGTATTTTTGACAAACTTGACGTAATGGATACAAAGATATCAGATCTATGCAATAGAATCACAAAACAGGAAGAATATCACAAGGTACAGCAAGAGTTTAGGGACAATACGTCTAATAAGAATAAATGGGGCTGGGAAAGAATATTTAGCATTATTGCTTCCGTAGGCATGGTTATAGCAATATATATTTCAATACAATGATAATACTTATATAGTCTTACAATATACATATCTTACATGAGTTTAAGAATAGACGACGGGACCATTGGTAAAATCCAAATAGTCTTGGTTTCAATCTTAGTCTTTGGCGCAGTTGGATACGTAAGCATAGGTGCTATATCCTATGGATTCGATTCTACTGAGGGCAAGGCACTATGGAACGATGTCAAACTGATCGTTATAGCAGGGGTATTAGCCTCGTTTGCTGTACTTGGATTAGGCAGACGTATAAGTTCAAACCCACCAGATAAGGTATAATAACTGTTTATATACCTCATCTACTCTTTTTTATTCATGGTACAACTAACTGTAGCACAGATAAACAAGGAACTAAATTATCTCGAAGTCAACTATCAACGACTTACAATCAAGACCATAGAGTATCTGGCAGAGAAGAAAAAACTTGAAGATCAAAAGAAGAAACTGCTCAAACTGGATGACAAGGAACTTGCTGTAATTGAGACACAGAAAAAACCATACAAGACATCTACACTTAAAGGTAAATTTACAAAACTGAATGGTAATCGAATTCAGGACGAGGGTAGAGTTATTGTTGGCGAAGATAATGACGAGTATGCAGGATAACGTCTTGCATTTTTTTACTAACTTTATAAACGGGCTGAAAAAGTCATTCTCAGGCAAGGAATATCTCAGGGATCTTCATCAGTGTGACATGTGTGCAAATCCAAGCTTTAGCTCATGGTGTCAGTGGTGCGAGGTCAAGAAAAGATACGAGGACAGCGACGGTGACAAGAAATGGACATAAAGTTTCATGGCTTTGAGAACATAGGGTGGACGGAAAAACGAAGGTATGTCAAGATCATGTATAAGTGGATGGAAGACCATATAGGTCACATAGAGAACGAGGTTACAAGAGACTATGCACTAAGCAGGGCTATGAGATTCAAGGTAAGATTTTTTCCTACGACCATGTATAAGAAGATGTATGGCGAGTATGACTGGAGAACCGGAGACACCGGAAACCTGTCAGATCTCATACCTCATGAGAAGGTAGGTCAGTTTGTCATAGATCTGTTCATACTGGACAACAATGACGACATGAGATTCGCATCAAACCTGATAATGATGAGTCACGGACTGGGACACGTGCTGCTGTACTCATATGACCATACCAGAAGGACTGAACTTACAGTGAATGATGCCAGTGGTAACAGGAAAGGCAAGGTCTTGGCATGGCATACGGCAGCCGTGCATAATCGTACCGAGGCTATTGACAAGTCAGTCCAGAAACTAAACGACAAGGAGATAGACAATCAGATATACTATCTGCAGACATGGCGCAGGTTTGGATTGAAATGGCGCAAGGTAATTTACAGGATGTATGACTTTAGGGATGATCTTAACTAGTTGATGCGATTACTTCTGTTTATTGTACAGTATAATATAATACCATGGTGTATGGTACTGCTTCAACGGTCGAGACTCTGGTCTATGGTACGGCGAAAGCGGTAACGCCTGCAGGAGTAACGTCAGCGTTACAGTCAGCAACGGATTTCATTAACGGTAAACTTAACATAAGAGTGGAACTTACGGGGGACGATAAACCCATAAAGTTTGAATCAATAGCCAATCAGTTAGCCGCAGGCATGCTACAGGAACAGAGGGATCCTAGGGCAGAGTCACAACGCACTATCATGGGCAAGCAGATGCTAGATGATTTCATGGATCAGACAACTTCATCAAGAGGCGAATCTTATCACATTAGATTTGTATCACAGGATTGACAGTAACTATCAGACACCTAGTAGGTACAAGAGAGCCTATGGATGTAACAATAGCAGCTCAGATAACCGAGAACTGGACAGCCGTAAACACGTCATCGATTACCCCTACCATAGAACCTCTGTCCTATATTCCTTCCATGGACGTAGAAGAGGACTTTCAGACCAATCCTAATATAATAAAGACATCAATCACCAACACCGAACGTATGACAGAAGATGAGCCTTTAGGGGATGACAGTCATTATTACAGAACCGAGGTAGTGATAGACGTTTGGGCTGAAACACCCACAATATTAGGTCTGTTTCAAGATGAGATAAACCGTATTCTATGGGAGATAAGACCTAATGGTGCCACAAGGTTAAAAAAATCAGACGGTATAGACGGTGTATTGAATGTAGGTACTGAGAATTCTGAGATTGAAACGTTTGAAGATACTGAACTTACATGGGAGTATATAGGCACGGATGATGATTCCAATCTAAGGGTATCGTCACAGGGTTTATTGGAATGTAATTGGTTCAAATTAAAAACATAATACTTCTTTATACAATTCATAACATTAAATAATCATAATGGCAGCCCATAATATACAAACAAAACGCGATTTTGTAAAAGTCCTACAGTACAAAGGCGAAGGAGATACAGTAACCACACCTGCAAGTTACGGTGCGGCAATCACGTCTCCGACCTTTGTCGCAGTAGGAAAGGTTACAGACATAAATTTACAGCCTGATATACAACATTCAGACACAGACGTTTTGGGTAATGAAGATGTTATTGATGCTATTAAGACAATGGAAAACTACTCATTCAGCATATCATTTGAACTGACTGATACTACATTGATCAACTATGCCTTTTCACCTTCAGGTGGCGGTGCAGGATCAATAGACGAGTCACTAACAATGACGTTTTCTGAATATCTTAATGGAGTCGAGAATTACACAGCCATGTATGGTTGCAGACCTACCTCCTGTACGGTCAATCTGGACAGGGGAATATGGACGGCAACTATGACATTCGCATGTAAGCAAATAACACTACCGTCCGCTACAAGTCCTTGGGCAAGTTCTTCACCGACATTCGTATCCGAATCATCAGCAGCAACATTAACGCATACTGATGCAGGTGCAGATCCGTTCACATGGAACTCAGTGGTATACCCAGAGAGTAAATTTAGTGCAACAGTAACCAGAGGCATGGCAGTACAGGCAGTGAATGGAACATCACAGATCATTTATTGCAAAGCAAGCACAAGAAGAATCGACTTCTCAGTAGATGCTTTTGTTAAAGCAGTTACATTGGAAACAGATTTCTTGGCAAAGACCGAAAGAACAGCAGGCTATTCCATATCAACTAGTCCTAACAAAGATTTCGCATTTGTCGACTGTGTAATTACCTCATATTCCAGACAAAAAACTGCTTCCAATGCAGACGGATTCAGAGAATCCATCACCGCAAGAGCAGGTAGCGTAACTATAACATAGGTATAGTTTAAATACCTTAGATTCCTTTTTTATTTTATGATAGAAACTGACTACATAAACGGACAGCTGTTGGTCAAGCGTGGAGACAAGGTTGTAAATACTTTTAAATTTAAAGAATTTGTATCGGCAAAACAGTTTAAACCTGTAAATGATCTGAGAAATAAACTAGTCAAACTTGCGAACGGTCAAGATGTTAAGACAACAGAGCAAGAGGCAGATGAGATTAATATAGAATTCTATACCAAGACAACAAACATAGGACTGGAAAATCCCATGTCATTTGAAGATGCGTGTGAGATATTGACAGTCGCGGAACTTGCAAAACTGAGTGAGGAAATACTTATTTTTTTAGTAAATTGGAGTTCGATAGAAGCGGTCAAGCAATACGCTCAGCAATTGTCGGAGACTACAAAGAAAGAAACAAAGCCTTAAACGCGTTTCCTGAGATCTCGGATCTGTTACTGTTAAACAATTACGTGTCGGCAGGATATGGTACGATGGCTGAGGCTATAAGTCTGATAGACGAAAAAGGTCGTGACTATCTAAACAAATTACTTCGTGTTAAGATGATTCAACAAGAAGAAGCGGATTGACTTCTAGTATAACATTTGACAGTAATTGGAGGCAGATGATAAAGGATATGGAAAATTCCATTAGAAACAGTGACGATTATCAGCGTGAATTCGTGGATTTGCTTAGTCAGGGATTGTTAAAGATATGTAAGGACTTGTCTCCCGTAAAGGACGGTCAGTTGAGGGACTCTTGGCAAATATCCAAAAAGTCATTGAAAGAGATAATAATAGAGACTGACATGGTTGATGCCTATTCCAGAATTGTAGAAGGCATGCGTCCTCAGGTCATATATGCAAAGAACGCCAAGGCGATGCATTATTTCATAGGCAACAAGGAATTCTTTAGACAGAAGGTAGAGATACTTGGATCGCCTAAAAATGACTTCCTTCAGCCCGTATTGGACAAGGCTGTAGACAAGGTCATACATGATCTTAGTCTGGCGTTAATACCTAAACATAACAAATTTTTTGCAAAAAGTATGAGTCCGTCACAGCCGCGTACAGGACATAAGAAGTTCGTCAACTCTAACCTGTCAAAGGCGGTAGGTCTTACAGGTACAAAGCGTAACACCAGAAGGGGAAGAGGCAGCGGTATGCAACGTGCCAAGACCGGACGCAAGTCATTCAAACGTACGTTATCCAGACGTAGACGTACTGGAAAGTTCATTACTTCTAAAAACGTCAAGATTGGATAAATATTCATGGTTGTTAACTCTAAAATTAAGGTAACAATAGACATAGTTGATGCCAACGGTAAGATTCAAACGTTTAAACAGAACCTAACTCAGGTCGGTACTGCCGGTCAAAAGGCAGGTATGCAAGTACAGCAAGGCATGCAACAAGCCACCTCTGGCATTAATACCGCCAGTCAGTCCGCAGTAAAGGCATCAGTTAACTTTCAGACCATGGGTATGGGTATGCTCAACTTGTCCACGGCAGGTGTACAGACTTTCACTTCATTCTCCAACTTGGACAGGGTTCAAAACAGAGCCGCCGCCTCGGCAGTAGGATTGCAAAGGGCACAGGATTTGTTAGCCCGTAAGTCAGAACAACTTACCAAGTTACAGGAAGCCGGAAACGGTGCAGGTAGGGATGCCGTATTAATTACAAAGGAGATAGCAACTGCAAGAGCAGATTTGGCAGTTAAGACAGACAAACTAAAGATTGAAGAAGCCGCAGTGACGGACGTATATATGTTGTTCGCAGCAAACCTTATGAACGTCGGCGTGTCATCACTTATGATATATAAGACCGCTTTTGAAGGCGTGACCATAGCAACTGTTCGAGGAAAAATCGCAACCGTTGCAAACACAGTAGCAACTAGACTTGGATCTATAGAAAGATGGGCGGCAAGTAGATCATTAGCCGCTTCAACTCTAGGTCATACTACATTAATGACAGCACAAGGAGTACAGACAGTGGCAACTGTACAAGCCACAGTAGCAACTAGAGCATTAAATCTTGCATTGGGTCCAGTAGGATTATTAATAATGGGTATATCAGCCGCATTGGTGGCATATGAAACTAATTTTATGGGATTCAAGGATGGCATTAACGGATTCTTAGGTATTCAGAACGACTTTAATGCCGGAGTAGAAGACGGTACGGGTGCCATCAACGAGCAGACAGCCGCATTAAACAGTCAAAAGAAAGCCTTTGATGACCTGTCAACACCAATGCAGAACTATATCAGAATGAACGAGATAGCCGCAATACAGTCAAGAGATCCTAGCAGAATTAGACAGGTAGCTGAACAGTTCAGAGGTTCCGGCTCGGGCTCGGGTTCGGGTTTTAGTCCGGGCGTCGGAAGCCCAAACTTTGGATCAGGCGGTGGAAACGGATCAGGAATATCAGCAGGCAGCGGTGGTTCCAGTGGAGCATTTATGTCTTCCAATACGGTTGGCGGTACGGATCCTTACGTGTCTTCCATTGGTGACGGCAAGTCAATTCCCGGAATAACGGCAAGTGAATTTATGGATTCCAAGCGCTTGGCATCAACAAATATAATGTATGGTACGGATGGAAAAGTCGCAGAGCCTACGCCGGATTCATTTTGGAACGCGTTAGGTCAGGCAATCAGCGGTGACGTAATAATATCAACCTCAAACAAGAAGATACTTGATGAAGAGATACAAAAACATAAGACCTTGCCATCATATGATCACAAACCGTTTGACGGCAAACAATATTATTCAAGCAATCAGCAAGCCATGTACAGTGGGTTTAACGTTAGACAGTTAACCGCAGACATGGAAAAGAAAAATGCCGCAAAGTTCAGCTATGCAGATCCTATAGGCACTCCTGAACAGCAAATGTCTTTCTATAATTTACAGCCTAAGGATCAAGAAATACAGTTACGTTCGTTTATTGACATGTTCCCTGACGGATCAGGTACACAACTCATGTATATAGAAACATACGAAACCATGTACAACGAGACTGACGGATTCAGAAAGGTGTACAAAAAGGGCGGAGCGGTAGATCCTTCGGCTGAATTCAATGCACAACTTAACAAAGACTTTGCAGGCATGCCTAAAAATCAGTCAGCACATGATCGTATGAATAGTGAATCCATATTTGACTTTGATCTGTCAAACCGTGAATTGGTTAAGAAAGGACTGGGTGTCGACATTGGTGTGATAGGTGACAGACTTAACACACATGATGCCATCAGACTGGGATCAATGCAAAAGTCTCTGGGAAAATTCAATGCACCTCACAGTAAATGGGTAACAGACGTAATGGAATTTGAAACAAATATTCCTTACATTGTAGCAGGTTCGATGAACTTTGACGTAAAATCATTAAGAAAAAACATGGCTACAGGTGGCAGAACTGCAGAATTGCTAAGAGAGATAAGAAACTTTGGCGGAATTAACCGTGACGGTCAGACATCCGCTACTGCCATGTATCAGATACAGGACGTTGAAGAGAAAAGAATTGTAGGATATGATCAGAAATCAGGCAAAGCCGTATTTGAGACTAGAATGGTAAGCGGATTAAACTGGGCTAGAAAGGCTGAATGGAAAGCAGAACTTGCATTTAACGATATGATGGCAAACACCGGACTGGGTAACAGAATCAAGGCAGCCGGCAACGTGTTTGGTGTGACTCAACAACTTGGAGTGGGATACAGGTCTAATTTACCATCACCCGTACACTGGGCTAAATATGATACTACTACAGCAATGGCAAGAACGTTCGGATCGGACGAAATAGCCAAACAGGAGATGATAGATGCAAAAATCAGATTTGATATAAACATGGCAAGCGGAAGACCGGGTGGAATCATACCTTTCATCAATGCATACTATGAGGAAACTCAGCAGATAGCGGCAAGAAGCAACACAAGGGCTGCAGCCAAAACACAGTCAATAGGAATCGATTTTGATCCTAACGCTAACGAAGGCTGGTGGGAGAGAAGAGTGGCACCGGGAAGCAAGGGAGTTGTTAGATTATACTGGAACAAGACGTCGCTCTCGTCAGAAGGACAGATAAGGGCAGACATACAGGCAAGTGCGTCCGTAAGCCTGCCAAGTGTGACAAGACTTATTGCAATATCTGAGTCGTTTGCCAACAACGGAAAATATACAAACTTTAACAACACCGCAATAACTCAGGATGCCATGGCAAAGCTGGGCATGACCGAACAGACAGTGTTTGACATCAGGTTCGAGTCAACCAGAGGTGACAGGGAACTTGAAAACAGAATGAGACACATAGAACAGCAAGCCGCATCATCATCAGGGACGTCACCGCTATGACCTTGACACCCAACTTTGATCCTACAGAGTCCGCACCAGAGGTATACATATATGACTATGACGGAGCGCTTGCATATACATATACGACCTCCAAGACACAGTCATCCCCCGTACAGGACTTTAGACTTACCGATCTTTCACTTACGGCACAGGCAAACGGATCATACGGTCATGCAACCCTGATGCTGGAAGACAACGCGGGAGTGCTTATAGACACGTCCGCACGTAAGAAATGTCTGATCAAGAGAGAGTATGACGTACAGATATATATGGGAAAGAACAATACGGGCAGAGTCAGGTGGTTCTATGGAAAGATAAAGTCAGCAAACGTAATAAGACCGGGAACCGCGTCACAAAGGATTCAGTTGAACTGCGTGGGATGGGGAGAGGTATTGAAATCAAAGATCACCACGATCAAGAGAAATCAGGCTAAGACCTCAAACGGAATCGATCTGGATGCAACTGACACGTCAACCAAGGTATACGAGCTTATTCAGGACATGTTCGATGACACGGATCACCTGTTTGACAATAACATTAATCCAATCAACACGTTCACACATACCACGGGTGACGAAGGAATATGTACCGAGTGTACCGACATATCGCTTGCAAACATCAACGAGTTGGGCAACACGTATGCTGGTTTCATATCCAGAGTGGTAGGTACTGCCAACGCGGACTGGCACATCAACGCAGACAGACGCATAGTGGTAAGGGATCCGATCAACCACGATTCAGGATTCCTGATAACCAATAATCTAGCAGGGATAGACGCACAGAACTGGGACTCTGGAAAGATAATGTATATAAAGGATTCGCCTTTCGCATGGGACGACTCTTCATATGATACCATGTACTCATGGATTCACGCTTACGGACATTTCGCACCTTCACTGGGAGTCAAGGAAGAGTCTACGCCTAACGCCTCTGACAACGTGGATGACGAGTACGTATCCGTGCCGTTTACCACCCTAGTAGACAACGTTTTCAAGCTGGCTTTCAGAATGACCAAGACCGGAACTCCTGCTACAAACGCCACCATTGAGATCAGGGGAGATGACGGTACGGGAAAGCCTAACAACAACGACATCAGACGTACCATAGTTATCACCAAGGAGATTCTGCAAGCCCTTGGAACCACCACACCTGCCCCGTGGTTTGAGGTACCCGTGTCACCAAAACTGGAAGTCAATCCCGGAGACAAGTTACACATAGTATTTGTCAAATATGGAACTGCCTCTCATACATACAACGTTAACTATCAGGCAGGTGGAGATCAGTATCACGTTTCATCAGACGGTACAACTTGGTCTACATCAGTAGGCAAGTTAAACTTTAGAGTATATGATGCCAAGAGACTGCATACGTCAGTGGAGAACACGAACCTGTCTAAGATCCTGACCGAGCAGCGTGAGAAACTACTACCGATCAGAGCAGATCTTGAGGAACAGACCGTCAGACAGGCATTGTTGATAGCAGGAGAGACTCTGGGAAGAGAGAGAAGGGTTTATGAGAACATCGTATGTACGATGCCTGATGACAGAATACCTCTATCGTCTTATATACGTATGCAGGACATTCAGACCGGACTTGACATAAAGGCTACCATAGTGTCATATACCTTAGAGATGCATGCAGGTGATGCGGAAACTAACATAGGTGCCACATCCGTAAAACTTACTTTAGACGACATACACGCAGTATAATCATGTCATATCTAAACGATTACATTAAACCGACTGACTATGGTGCCGTACGCAAGGACATCAACAGGATTCTGTCTCTGATCCACGACATCACTGCACAGGAACCTGAGGACGAGGGACTGCAGGAGCGCATATGTATCTCATCCAACGTCAAACTCAGAACGACTTCCGTGGTTTTCGGAGCAGCAAACCTGCTAGGTCTTACTCCGCGAGACAGATTAATATCTGCTTTCAGAAAGAGCATACCGTCGTCAGTTTACACGTATGATTTGTCTCATGCCACCACGGGTACTTTGACATATTCAAACAGTTCCACCAAGTTTGGCGGAGGTGCCACGTTTGACGGTTCATCATATATCACCATAACAGATCATGCCAGAATGGATACGGACTATGTGTCTCTGGGAGGATGGTTCTATCTTCCTGCGACCGATTCTGGCGATACAGACTCGCAGAACCTTGTAGGAAAGGGAAACGAGTTCAGTCTGTCAGTTGATCCCCATGCCACGGCACCCAATCAACTGCGTGCAGTGTCAAGAGATCCCGAGACGACACAGTTTGAGACTGAGGCAGGTGTGGGAATAACTACGGAGGATTCCACCATACTTGAGGCAACATATAATACGGGCGCTTACGTGGTGGGAACGTTCACTCCGGACGCTTGGAATCACGTGGTAATGACAAGAGGATCTGTAAACATCAAACTGTATATAAACAACGTTCTGGTTGGAACAAACGCAACCATGGACGGTCCCATTTTGCAGGGAACTGAGGATCTAGTCATTGGCTAATTACTTCTGTTTATTATAGACTTTAATATAAGTCATGGTTAAGGTAACTGAACTAACTAACGAACCTACCCCAGTGGCAGCAGATCTGGTAGCGATAGTAGACAACGTGGCAGTTACCCCAGTTACAAAGAAGGCAACTTTAAATAACGTACTGGCAGTTTATGATTCTCAGACGGCAACTTTAACTAACAAGACCTTGACCGGATGTACTGGCTTGGTGGCAACCACCGGACTCACGGCAACGGGTACCAAGGACGCAACCACGTTCCTTAGGGGAGACGACACTTGGGCTGTCGTGGATGCATCACCGCTTACAACAAAGGGTGACGTCTATACCTATTCAACAGGAAACGCAAGACTTGGAGTAGGTGCAAACGGTCTTGTACTCACCGCAGATAGTACAACTGCAACTGGACTTTCATGGGCATCCGGTGGCGGTGGAGCATCAGCAGTTCATGCCTTCTCAAATACTACAACTACGACCTATACGGGTACCGCATCATCATTTGGAACGGTAGGAGTGGGAGACAGGGACATTTACATTAAAAAGATAGACGCCAACAACGAGGGCGTATTTACAAAGATCTGGAAGAACGGAGCCGCAGTCGAGGTTCAAATCGCTTGACCGTTACATATCAAGCAGGCAGAAGGATTCAGGCAACAAGTACGGATTTCGGAACCGCAGGAGCAGGCATACCGGCAGTAGCAGGTGGCTGGAAGGAACTAGGTAGAACTACTTTGGGTTCATCAGGAGATTCCATAGATGTATCAAGTCTAGCAGACAAGAGATATTTGATGTTTTTATTAGACAGTAGAAGTAATGGAACGGCTATCTCTACTACATGGAAAGCTAATGGTTCAACAGGTAATGAGTATTCTTTTAGAAGAAATCATGATGGCACAGAAACAGATGCAAACACACAACCATCAGCAGCTACCTCATGGACAAGCATAGTTACAAATGCTTTTGGTGTTGGTTATGCAGCTAATAAATCTGGAAAAGAAAAATTATTTTTAGAACATGAAGTTTATCAAAATACAGCAGAAGCAGGAACATCTACTACTAGAACAGAGAACGCTTTCAAATGGACAGGAACAGATGTTATAGATCAGTTGACAATGCACAATTCATCATCAGGAGATATAGTATCAGGTTCAGAACTTGTTGTATTAGGCTGGGATCCATCAGATACTCATACAACCAACTTCTGGGAAGAATTGGCTAGTGTAAATGCTAGTGGATCGTCTACAAATCTGTCCAGTGGAACCATTACAGCCAAGAAATACCTGTGGATTCAATGCTATTCGGAGGGAACTGGCGGAGATATTATAACCACTTTCAACAATGACACCGGTTCGAATTATACCAGACTTTACTCGATTGACGGTGGTGCAGACGGTTCAGATGTAAATCAGACGGGAATAGATAACATGCACAACGCTGGATTGCCTACTGATGATGCCTTTTCAAATTGGTTTATAATTAACAATTCCGCAAACGAGAAACTTATAATGGGACACTCTGTACAAAACGGTTCGGCAGGTGCAGGTACAGCACCGTTGAGACTTGAGTTTGCAGGTAAATGGACTAACACAGCCTCACAAATCACCGAGATAGACTTTGATTCCAGCAGTGGAAACTTTGGTTCTAATTCAATCATAAAGGTATGGGGTTCTAACTGATGGTCTGGGCTAAGGCAGGTTCAGATACCTTGAGTTCAGCAGGAGACACGTTGACAGTTTCAGGAATGACGGCAAGTAAGTTCAATATATTCCTAGAACATGAAATAGCCACAGGCAATATAGACAATCCAAAATGGACATTTAACAATAACACTAATTCGGTTTATGCGGATAGAGTACAAACTAACGGTGCGGCAGACGCTACATCGACAAATCAAACTGGAGTAATAGTCAATTTAGGCAATGCCGCATGGGATAGATTTACTGTCGGATATGTATGCTCGATAAGTGGAGAGGAAAAACTATTAATTTTTGCATCAGTCACAGGTAAAGCAGCAGGAGCAGGAACCGCACCCGGTAGAAATGAACAGGTGGCTAAATTCGTGCCAAGCCCAGATGCATCCATTACTAGAGTAGACGTTACAAATGGAGGTTCAGGGGATTTCGATACATCATCAAACATCTCGGCATTGGGTTCCGATGTGACACCAGCCGCGGCAGTACCGTTCGCAGAAAATGCCCAAGTGGGAAGCAGAGCCGAGATAACGGACACAAGAAAGATATATCATTATGAAGATCCA
>OCVR010000852.1_pt1 | contig 25129 bp, 27 predicted proteins | sample 1539091 | NCBI WGS metagenome assembly OCVR01 (sample SAMEA3355530, study PRJEB22509) | marine metagenome | biome: marine; feature: coastal ocean; material: water | place: USA | collected 2010-08-07 | depth 16 m | reverse complement strand
TTACTGCAAATAAATTACCGCCCAGATAGATGCGGAAATCTCTGAACTTGAGCGCGGATAGATTCATCTGAAATCGATACCGTATCTATTAAGCAGATACCACGCGAATTTGTTTTAAATAATTAAAAATCCCATAGATATAGAGCGACAGTTTCACTCATGATCCCATCGAAAATAGCCCTGCCAAGCACTGCGGCCTCACATGAACCACTGTATCGGCGATCGGGATTACTGCAGCAATGTTGTAAGGCTAGCTCCCCCTTCAAAACGGTGCACGGTCCACGCGCTAGGGGTTGAGGTTTGGGGTGGTGGATTCATTGGAGGAGAGTTTTGTTTGAAGTGCTCCAGCAGTAGATCGCGCGTCACGCTGCATGGCTAATGCGTTGCGTACCAAGATCGGGGGTAACTTGACCCGATCCTCAAACGTCAAACTGCAAGGCTCAAAAGGGACCTCAGATCATTGGTCCGCGCCTCGAACCACGGCCCTTCAGTATGAGCGTTGTAAATTCATTTGGGGGTAATTTTGTTAGGGGCACATTTCTATTCACGCAATAATTTCAAGCCAAACCGTGCCGCTGCTCTTGCTGAGTGGCGTTAATTGTTGCGCCCATAAATGAAAGCCATGCGGGCAATCTGATGCGAGTTTTGATTAATTTGACAGCACCGCCCGCTTTGCTCATTCCCGAGCATGTCTATGGCCTAACCACCAACGGTAGAAAGAAGCTCGTTGCGCTGTTCATCAGACAGCATGGGCATCTTTACAATAAGTTCCAGCCCAATTTCCTTGCGGTTCAGATCATTCAAAACGGCATCTAAGCCAGTAACCGCTATATTAGGGTGTGCCTCCCAAGCTCCTATAGCAACGCTGCCTTGATATAAGGCGCAAGAGTTAGTCGCATATTTGGCCAAACTGGCAAAACCCCCGAAGCCTTTGTCTGCGCCCAAGACTAACCGGTTGGCCAAAAAGTCATACTGCGGATAATATTCCTGACATAACGTCGCTACGTATTCACGTCCTGCCCATTCAACAACCACATCGTATTTGCCGGCTAAAACACTGTCATGGATCGCTAAATTACCCATGGCTGTGATGCTGGCGCCAGATGTAGGCAGCAAAATCGGCTCATCCAACATCAAAAAATCGTCCATTGAGAATGCTTGAACGGGCTGCTCGCTAACAAAGCCGTCAAAAGCAGCAGCATAAACATTTCCAAATGGGATATCTGCATTACTTACGATTTGGCCTTGGCTGTCCATCCCGCTGAATAAGCTTTCAGGCACACGAAGAACGTGGTTTTTGGGATCATTTGCCGCGACATGTGAAAATTCTAATCCACCAAGATTTTTGAAATATGCGCCTCTTACCAATTGCGCGTTTTGTTGATCGTCTGATCCCCCCCCAATAAACGCAATGTCAGTCCGGCCATCTGAGTCAACATCATGGAACTGGAAGTTCTCTATGAAATTGTTCCATTCGTTTCCTTCATGTTCTGCCACATAGTCATCTGGGGCGGTCACTATTGGATAGAACGAAGAAGCGTATGAGCCGTAACCCATGTTTTCGATAATTTGCACACCGGTGCCAACGTAGAGAATGCCTGCCCGTGACAACACTACGTCTAGATCACCGTCCGTGTCTAAGTCCCACAGGCCGACTTCCGGCACTGTTCCCCAATCGTCAACCTTGGGCAATCTAATAGAACGGGTGAAGTTACCACGACCGTCATTGAGTGCGATGCCTGTGGGAGATGAACCTCCATATTCATGGCCCGCATGAACTAAATCAAGGTCTCCGTCTCCATCCATATCGCCCAGTTCAATTGCAAACGCGTTGACGTCTCCACATGTGCGCCTCGACAAGAAGCCCGTGCCATCATTGAACCAACACGTCAGTCGATTTGCTAATTCCGTGAGGACTATATCGACGTCTCCATCGGCGTCCAAATCACCGACTGCCCCACCATGGTCAAAAATTTGATAGTTTGGGTCAATCAGGTGCGTTTGAGAACTTTCCACCCAGGTGCCATCGGCTTGACTCAGAAAATAGCTGTCGCGAATGCCGTTATGGTGACCGATTGCGTGATCGGCGATAAACAAATCAAGGATACCATCGCTATTAAAGTCAGCGACTAGATTTTGCCTGGCGAGAGAGTGTCCAGGAACATCACGTCGGTCGATGAAAAGATCGCTGCGATCTATGAATGCTCCGCTTTCATCCTGTAAGAACAAAGTCGGTCCAGGCATCTCACCCTCGCAATCGCGACCACCACAGAGTCCAGCCGTATCTTCTCCTGTCACCTCGACGTTTTCGGGATTCATGGTTCCCGTGTAGATAAAATCGAGAAGCCCATTATTATCGAAGTCGTAGTTCGCCCAAAAATGCCCGAACCAATACCTTTCATTTGTGATTGCAGGACTAATTGGCGGATATAAATATTCAGCATTAGAATTCTCGTGCTCAGCGCCAGAGAATGGAGTTGTCCTGATACTTTCGCCGTCGGACACTTCTATAAGAGCGGTTAAATCAGTGACATTAAAATGATCAGGGTCGTCATCTTTATAGTCAGTCTGTTCGTAGAATTCGGCAATTGCAGCTGCTGTTCTGGGTCCATAAGCGCCATCGACGTGACCTGCGTCGTATCCAAGTTGGTTCAAGATAAACTGGGCGGTGAAGACTGGATGCTGCTCTAGCCGTGTGGTTGCTGCTGCTTCCGATTTCAATAGTTGCGCTGCGGCTGTCAGTGTTACGGCAAAAAGAACAACAGTCTTTTTCATGACTACTCCCATATCCTTGTTTGAGTATTCCTGATGAGCCAAAATATTTCAACCTTTCGAGGGGACTTTGTAAGAGCAAACTGACCTGAAGCGGGTAGGGCTAATTTATAGATTCGATGGATGACTAAGCACTCTGCATTTCGTTACTTTAAACTTTGCCCGGGGTTCCTTGACCATGTTGCCTAGGCCCGTTGACCGGGAACCAAGAGCCACGGAACATATAGGATCAAACTTTGTCCTGCTTATCGTGTTACTGGACTGAGTTGGCATTTGATTGTTTTGCTTGGATCACGGCCAGATACAACCAGCCTTCGCGCATCCAGACATAGCTGATATCGCCTGCCCATTTTTGATTAGGCGCATCAGCCGCGAAGTCCCCATCCAGCAGGTTCGGCGCAATGTTGAACTTGTGATCGCTGTCGGTCGTGACCTTATGTTGACGCGTACGCACCACCGAGATGCCGTTTTGACGCATCAACCGGCCAACACGGCGGTGCCCGACGTCCAAGCCGATCTGTTTCACTCTTCCGTCATGCGTGGCCTGCCATAACGGCCGAGGCTGAGACGCGACTGTTGTTTGATATGCGCCAGCGTGACCAGATCAGACCGCTGTCTGCGGCTGGCGGGTCGGCTGCGGAAAGCAGGTAGACCACGTGCGCTGACGCAAACAACATCGTACAATCGGTTGGCTTGAAAGCTGGCTCTGTGTTCTTCGACAAATCCAAATTTCATCGCCTTAGGCCCGCAAAGAACTGGGGGCCTTTTTTTAAATTTTCCTTTCTTCCCTGAGAAGCCGAACTTCACGTCGAAGTAGATCATTCTCTTTGGCGAGGTCTAAATCCTTTTTCGAAACCAAGTCAGTATCTCGATGCGCCGTGATCCATTTGTTTAGTGTCGACATGCCGATACCCAGATCATCAGCCACCTGTTTCCGCGTCAACCCACTGGTTAACCCGATGCGTACCGCATCTTGGCGGAATTCTTCCGTCTGTTTCAGTCCCATAGTTAGTCTGCTTTGTTACAGTAAAAGCTATCAAAGGAGCGGCATCAAACCGCGACAGGTCCACATCTAGTGTCAGACATGACATCGATCTCTACCTCAATTCTGCCAGCAACGCTTAAGCCTCGACCTTCATGATGTTTGAGATAGCGAGAACAATCGCCGCAAAATACGGTTCGATTTCCCCGCTTGTTTTGTTGACGCTGGCTTAGCGTGATTGGAAAGTTCTCAATATTATCAGTCACAACGATACCTCTCGATTAATGGGTCTGTATTCACAATGTAATCGGGCAATTTATACATTTAAGAATAGCTATTTTAGAGCGGAGATTACCATCATGCGTAAGCTCGGCAACATCCTATGCCCAAACAGATGTGATGGCTCTTGAATGCTGAATTGCAGTTAAAAAGTAATCTTAACCGGTCAACTCAGCTTTGAGAGTTCGGAACGCGAACGCTGCAGCCAATGAGCAAATCCCGTGACCTGCCGCGCCGGATCTGTCCACCCGGTGGGCCATCCCATCATCCGATCGGTGAAGGCAGGGTTTGAGTCGAGGGTGCCGTCTGAGTGTTTTTCGCCATTGAAAAATGTAGACTTTTGAAATCACTTTCTACACGAGTGTCTGAAAAAATGACAAAATTGGTATACGGGCAATTTTTAATTGCAGTCCAGATTTATAACCTGACTTCACAAGCGTTGCACCTCGGCACTCCGCTAAAACTTGAACTGGATTCAATTAATTGCGGCTTTTACTTGCTGCAAAACTTGAATGTCGCTAGAGTTAATTGGCATGCAATAGGGGACATATCATGTTAAAAAAATTACGTTTTTCTCTTTTGACGGCGCTCGGCGTTTGCATATCAATTGGGGCCGTAAATGCAGCGGAGTGGAAATTCAACAATGGGTTGCCAGAAGGCCGGGGTGAATCCAAACAACTGGAAACATTTGCAGCAGACGTGGCCGAGCTGTCGGGCAACAGTCTGACAATCAACGTCTTTCACGGCGGTTCGTTGAACCTTAAGGATAATGATGTTGCGCGTTGGTTGCCGCGCGGGGCTGTTGAGATGGGGCTTGTTTGGGCAAATTACTTGGGCCGCGATGTGCCTGCACTGAATGCGGTGATGGTTCAGGGCTCAGTGGGCAGCCCGGAAGAATTGATCATGGCACTGCCTGAGATTCAAGAAATTTACAGCGAAGTGCTGGCCGAGTGGGACATTGTGCCGACAGGCTTCATGGCGCTGCCACTGCTCAAAGCGTCAATTTTTTGTCGCGAGCAACCTGTGCGTACCTTGGAGGAGCTCAGAACCCGAAAGCTTCGGGTTTGGAGCAACGATCAGGTCGAAACATTTACCAAGCTAGGCGTGTCCGCGCAAATCGTCGGACAGAACGAACTCTATATCGCGCTGCAAACGGGCGTTGTGGATTGTGCTGTGTACCCGGCGCTGTTTGCACATACCATTTCGCTGCAGGAAGTCACTAAATATGCGTCTTATCTCTATCCAGTCGCGGGCGTCCCCTATGTGCTTGGCGCGTCTCAAGACGCGTGGGATGGTCTGACCGATGCCGAGCGTACGGCTGTCACTACCGCGGCTGGCCGGGTCTGGGAACGAACCAACGAATACTCAAAGGCAGAGGAGAACGAGCAGACCGCTCGGGCTAAGCTGACTGAGCAAGGGATTGAGTTTTTGGATGACTTTTCCGATGAGGACCGCAGTGCATTCTTGGATGCAGCATCCGGCACATGGCAAGACATGGCTCAAGAGGCAGGGGGCAAAGCGCCTGAGTATCGTCAACGAATTCTTGAAGTCCTTGGACGCTGAGCTTGAATGACCAACCGATTGATGACTGGCATTCTACTGCTCTGAAGCGGTGCGAAAAGTGGCTGACGTCGCTTTTCGTGGCCTTAGCCGTTTTGGCAGCGATTGCTGGTGCCATGATTGTTGGATTGATTGGTATCAGTGTGGCGATGCGTTATCTCGCGTATGCGCCTTTTCGTTTTACGGAAGAACTTGTAGGGCTTTTGATGACCGGGGCATTTTTTCTAGCGCTGCCACTGGTCACGCTAAGAGGAGAACATGTGCGGGTCCTTATCTTAGTATCAAACTTGCCGGGTCACGTCACCCGGCGGGTCGGCGTATTTGCAGGTCTTTTGGGCTTGGCTTTTTGCCTTTGGTTTTTTGCCTTGTGTTTGCCCTGGTTGGAATTTGCGTTTGACCGGACAATCAAAACCGAGGTTGGGCGCCTGCTCATGTATCCGTGGATGGCCGTGCTTCCGTTATCGATGCTATTGACTGGAGTGGCATTTTTGATGCGCGGCCTCCTTGCCGGAAACAGGAAAGCCAGATGAGCCTTTTTTGGGTTGTGCTTGTTGGTGGCTTGGCGGCGTTCGCGGGATCGGGGCTTGCGCTTGGGGCTGCCCTTGGTCTCACTGGGTTGCTTATTCTCCAGTTTCTGGCTGGCGGTGCGACTTTTGTTGCCGTTGACGCGGTCTGGAATGTTCTGAATTCCTTCACTTTAAGCGCAATCCCCTTATTTATTTTGTTGGGTGAGATCATGCTGCGCAGTGGTGTTAGCCAAAAGATCTACACCGCGCTTTCACCGGTCTTTCAAAGGGTTCCGGGTGGGCTTTTGCACACAAACATTGCCGTGTGCACATTGTTTGGGGCCGTCAGCGGGTCAAGCCTGTCTACTGCGGCAGCCGTTGGGTCAGTGGCTTATCCTGAAATGACAAAACTCGGATATGATCGGAAAATGGTAGTTGGCTCGCTTGCTGGGGGAGGCACGCTGGGGCTTTTGATCCCACCCAGCCTGTCTTTGTTGATCTATGGCGCTTTGACTGAAACGTCGATTGGAAGATTGTTCCTAGCGGGGCTCCTGCCGGGGTTGCTCTTCGCCGCAATGTTTATGGGGTATATTTACTTTCGCTGCCGGTATCGGCCCGGTCTGGTACGCGATGACAGCTCTAAGGTGGGCAGGGGAGCCATTTTATTGAATATTCTAAGCCTTTGGCCCTTTGTCCTTCTTATTCTGACAATTATGGGCAGCATCGCGTTTGGAATTGCAACCCCAACTGAGGCTGCAGGAATTGGGGTGATTGCCACAATTTTTGTTGGCAAATTTTGGGGTGTACTGACTTTGAAGCAACTAGTTGAAAGCCTTTATGCAGCGATCCTTCTTTACGCCTCTATTGCTTTTGTCGTCATCGGAGCCACGATCTTAGCGCAAGCAGTCAGTCTTCTGGGGGTTCCACAGGCAATTTTAGAAACAGTCCGCGCAGCCAATCTGGAGCCAGTAACTGTGCTGGCGGCGGTGGTGATAATATACTTGGTTCTGGGCTGTTTTTTTGACGGGCTGTCGCTCATGATTATGACGCTGCCCATTGTTGTCCCGTTGATGGTAGGGCTTGGATATGATGCGATTTGGCTTGGCGTCATTATCACTGTCATGATCGAGATTGGGCAAGTCACACCGCCCGTGGGCCTGAACCTGTCAGTTCTGGTGTCTGTAACAAAAGAAAAAGTGTCTCTTGGCGAAGCCGCCATGGCAGCCATGCCCTACTGGTTGATCTTGCTGTCAGGGGTGGCCATTTTGACGGTAATGCCACAAATCGCGCTACTTCTGCCCTCAAAATTGATGTGACGACTTCAGGCTATATCGCCACCTCAACAAGATCGAGCGGCAAGGCATTCATCATTTCGTGGCCCGTTTCTGTGATTAAGAGCTGATTTTCGATAATCATCCCCCCCAAACCATCAATGTACCACGGGCACTCAAATGCCATCACCATGCCTGGTTCAAAAACTACTGTTGCGTCGGCAGCTATGAAAGGCCACTCTTCGCTGCCAAGGCCTGCACCCAGTCCGTGGCCAAAATGACCTCGTGTGTAACCGGGAAATCCAGCCTCTCGAATGGCGTTCTGCGTCGCGCGATGTACTTGGGCCAAGGCTATTCCCGGGCGCAGCAGGGCCGATCCGGCAATGAACCCTTGTTTCAACGCCTCATGAAGGCGGATTTTTAATTTTTCAGGCGGTCCAAGTACATATGTTCGCCCGCTGTCAGATGTGTATCCATCCACCAGACAGCCGACATCGACTTTGATCAAGTCACCCGGCTGAGCAGAGGCATTTGCGCCCCAAGGATCCGGTCCAACTGAAATATATTCCCACGACCCGGACAGCGCAGCTTGATCTGGATGGCGTTCTATTGCCGCTGACCAGACTGCGGCCAGTTGATCGCGGGTGACGTCCTGGGCAATTGCATCATGAACTGCTCTAATTCCAATTTCAGCGATTTTTACGGCCTGTCTTAGGCAGGCAATCTCAGACGCTGATTTAACCATCTTGAGCCTTGCCACGACCTTCGTTGCATCGACCAAGTCTACATTGCCAAACGCCTCCTTCAGCTTCGGGAAGTCGAGCATGGAGATTGCCGATGCTTCAAAACCGATAGTCTTTTTGGACAAACCACGTTCGGAAAGCGCGTCTGCGAGATGCCGAAAGCAGATCTGCGGATCAAATGTTGTTGGGCGTTCAAACCCTTGAGAGCGGCCAGCGCCTTGCCAGGCCGACCGAATGAGGCTTTCTGGCGCCTGATCAGGGTCGAGATGATCAATATTGGTGGTCTCAACCCAAATCGGACTTTCTCGGACGTCTTTAATGTGACTGTTTTTGAGAAATTGCTTGGCAAAAAGATCGCTGACTATGGCTGTTTCTGGCATGTTGCTGTCCAAAGGGACCATGACGGCCACAGCACCTGCCTGGCGCCACATCGTCGCAACCCCTGGGGCGGTGCCAGTGGCGTACGAAAAACTCTCAGGTGAAAAAAGGATCAGTGCGTCGATCCCGGCTTGAGACATCAATCGTGAGGCGCGTTGGCGGTCGAGATGTGCCATTGCAGTTTCATTCCAAAATTATTTAGCAGCCTTTAGGATGAGGAACTAAGCATCTGCTGATCTTTCGCGCAAGGATAAATAAGGTGCGCGTGCAGGACCGGCTGTCCGCCAGTATTATCAATAATTAGATTTGGTGACCGGGCCGACGCGCGCTCTTATAGCTGAAAACATCCATAAAACCCTCGATGTGATATCCTGAAGAATACAAAATTAACCACTGTGAGGGAGCCCTCGAGTGTTCAGAGGTCTTTGGAATTATTTTATAAGATCAAATTCTCAAATTTTTCGCATCACCGGTCGCATGCATATAATATTAGTAGCGCTTTCTAAAAAGCCCTCGCTTGTGATAGAAATCAGCCGCTTCCTGTATAAACTCCGCCAGCAACACGGCTTCATAGCGTGACCTAATCCGCTGCGCAACGTCGAGCAGCTCTTTTTGTGACTGGGCGCGACCGGGGCGCAGCAGTTCATAGACTTCCATAACTTCAGACTGGGGGATTTTGGTCATCTCGGAGGCGCGTTCTAGGTTCGAAGCCAGTGCTGCGCGGCCAACAGATCTTGCAATTTCCGCTTGTTGTAACAAAGCTTGGGGCGTGATGCGAAAATCTTCTATCTCGACCTCGCCATCGATTACGGCCTCTAGCGTAAGGCTATCCAGCGGTTTTTTCCGGCGTCCCAGAACCTGCTCGGGACGTGTTTCCGCGATGGGATAGTCCTTTGCGCTCAACTTATCTTTCATGCGCTCTGCTCCAAAAAAGTCAGTTTGAGGTTTTCAGGTGAGGCGTTATCTTCAATCATAGACGTTTCGATGGCATAGGTCAGGGCTACGCGCGCATGAAACCTTGCCCCTAAGGCTTCACCCTTGGTTGGTACGACAATCGGATTTGGCAGAAGACGTTTGGCGTAGACCGTCGCGTTGAACCCCATCTGCTCGTAATGCTCTAGTGCTGTCACTGGCGCGTTGGAAAATAGTTCAAGATTATTGTGTGGTAAACGATCTTTCTGATGAATGATTGCCGTCCCTTTAGATTGAATGCCAATGCCAATGCCCGATCCGGAAAGGCGCGCGGCACTTAGGCCAAGAAACGAGGTGTCCGCTGTATGCCAGAAGCGCACCACCCGCATCGCGCCGCCACCACGTTCGATTCCCGCCTTCAAGGCACGTAGAACCGCGCTGAGCCTGTGGCCCGCAAGCGTGCGAAAAATCTTTAATCCAAAACCAGGGCTCACGCCCACCACAATCTCATCGGTATCAGTGCCCGGATCGGCAAGCCCCATGATTTGATACCGGATTAATTTTTTCTCTCCCATTTCACTGACGGCCTCGGCGCGCAGCACTTCTTCGCGGTCCAGAACATCACGGATATTGGCCAGTTCCTGCCGGCGTGCTTCGGTCAAACGGTGGCCGGTGCCGGGGCCAGTGTAGTCATTTGGATCGTTGATTGCGCTGATCACCTTGTTGTTGCGCACGACCGCTGAGGTTTGTAAATAATCTCCGGATACGCGCAGCTTGACCAGAAATAGCAGGTTCTCGGCTTCTTCGATAAAACCGCCACGGTGCAACGATTTGATAACATCCAATACCGTTACGTCGTTACCGCTGATCTTTTCGCTGATCAGCGCCACATCACGTGGGGTAAAGCTCTGTGTGTCGTTTGAGCCCGAGGCTACAGCAACCGAGCGTTTCATCATCTCAGTGGCCTCAGCCAGTCCTAAGTCTTTCAACACATGCGAAAGCGCATCAATGGCGCGACGGCGCAGGCTCAGGGCGCGGGCGTCCTCCACTGTGGTCAAACCGCCATCGGCCTCAAAATCCCTTTGCAGGACCAAAAACTCCTCTAGTTCTTCACCGTTGAACGAGGACGGATTGAACGAGTTGTCATATTTCAGAATACTGCCGAGGCCTGAACATATCAGATCAGACCCGCCAATCAGATAGGGCAGTATTTTGGCAGCCACACGCATGTCGGATTCCGAGTGGCGCGCGTCATTGCCCGAGGCACATTCCAGATCAAGCCATACGGCGATAAGGTTCTCTGCCATGATCTCACGCACGCCCCCTGGCATTGAAGAAGCCAATGGAGCGCCGTCGATCCCACCGTTTTGTGTGCCTTGTGATCCCATCCCGCGTTGGAGGCACAAGCATCGTGCCTCAAGGTAAAGCAATGATTTTGCTTCGTGAAACCCCATAAGCAATTCAGCCGCTGCGCCCGAAGTGCAGCGCATCTTAATTCCACGCGAGGCATAAGCCGCAGCCAGCCAGGCTTTTGACCAAGGGGTATCGTCGCCGTCGATGAAAGCACTCTCTGTGCCATACACCGATATTGTTTCGGCGTAAGAGGTGAAGCCGGCCATGCCAATTTCGAGCTCTTCTGCCTCTTCGCTTGAGCATTGAAATAGTGTTCCGGCCCTGCCCACTGCAGACCCGACGCAGCAGGCCAGGGCATTCGACCAAGAATTGCGCGCGACTCGCATCGTTGTCTCGATTTCATCAAAGCCAAGGGCTACCGCAATGGCTGCATCAGCAGCCAGTTGCAGGGGATCATCCTTGGCATTTGTGACATGCGCTTGATTTCCGGGTGATTGGCGCGCGCGCATCTTAGAATAGGCAAATGCAATCTCCATCGCGTTCAATTGTGCTACAGTTTCGGCCAGTTTGGCCGGCGTTAATCCACGCGCCAGGCGTGTAAGCTCAGTGCGCGGAACGTTCATATCCACCAGCATTCGGGCCAATTGGCCCGAAGGAATCGCCATAGCTTCCTCTGCAATTTCCAGATCGATGTGATAATTTGCGATAAAGGCGTCGATCATATCGAAATCTGCGGCAGCGACATTGTCCATCGCCGTGACCAGGCCACCCTTGAGGCTGAGCATCGGCTTGGGGTCCGCTGCGCCATGAAAAGCCGAGAACCCGTTTTCAGGGTCCTCCACGGCAAATTTGTCCAATCTTAAAGAACGGGCATCCCAATCATCGAAACGTTTCCAACGGTTTGCATCATAATTATCGCTCATGCGTACCGGCTCCTGTCTAGCGACTAAGGTATTTTTTAAGATGGATAAAGCAGTTCGGCACCACTATTTCGAATTGCTTGTTCAGTTAGGGGTTCTGGTCTCACTTCGGTAATCAAACATACGTTCTGGTTTAGAGGCATCGTTTCTTGTAACAACCGGTTCCCAAATTTAGAACTGTCCGCCAGCACAAGCGTTTTATCTGCGTTGTTAACCATTGCCGCATAGACCTGTGCTGCATTCGGCAAAGCATCGCTTATTCCACGATTGTCGACGCCTGAAGCACCAACTACAGCCAAAGGCGTTCTGAACTTTGCTATGAATTTAATTGTTTCTCCGCCAACGACCATTCCTTCGCGCGGCTCAATGAAGCCAGGTAAAAAAATTACCTCGATCTTCGGGTTCCTTGCTAGCTCGGTTGCGATCGAGAATGCAGGAGTCAGAACGGTTATTTTTCGATCAATATGACGCAAAGCGCACGCGAAATGTAAAAGAGTGGCCCCGGCGCCAATAAATAGACTATTGGCTTCTCCCATACGCTTTAGTGCAAGCTGCGCAATCACTTTACGAGCCTCAATGTGCAATTTAGAGCGTTCGACCAGCGCCGGTTCGAAAGTTTTGGTCAGAACTGCGCCGCCGTAGGTGCGCTTTATACGGCCCGTTTCATCCAGTTCTGAGAGGTCGCGCCTTACGGTTTCTGTTGATACGCCCAGTTCCCCTGCGAGCTTATTCACCCGGATTGATGGATCGATATCCAGCGCGGTCAGAATTTGGTCATGGCGTTGAGTTTTCTTAGACATTTGCAATCCTGGTAAGTTCCATTTTTGGGGAACGATACTCGAATATATTATGTACCATCGCTAAATTTTTGACCGAAGTCCAACATAAAATGTTGATAAACTAAATTTATTTGATACGGTTTGTGGGACTTCAAAGGAGAATCACTTGTTCAACTACGGTTACTTTTCCTTCGATTCGAAAGAGTCCTTGATGCAAAAAGCGTCTGAATATTGGAATCCTGGCAAAGTCAGTTTCTGGACTGAAGCAGGAACTCCGATGGTGATTGACCGGCGTGAGGGGTATTTTCTTTACGACATGTCTGGCAAGCGGTTGATCGATCTGCATCTTAATGGCGGAACTTACAATTTTGGCCATCGTCATCCCGAGCTGGTTGAAGTGCTTAAATCGGGCCTCGATTATTTTGACATGGGCAACCATTGGTTTCCATCTGTCGCGCGTGCCGCATTTGCGGAGCAATTGGTCAAAACGGCCCCGCACACGAAATATGCGATCTTTGGTGCAGGTGGTGCAGAGGCAGTGGAGATAGCGTTGAAGACGGCGCGTTATGCAACCAAGCGCAAGAAGATCGTATCAATCATAAAGGGTTATCATGGTCATTCTGGCCTTTCAGTGGCCACAGGTGATGAAAGGTTTTCTAAGATCTTTCTCGCTAACAATCCTGACGAATTCATCCAGGTGCCCTTTAATGATGCCGATGCGCTAGAAAATGTGCTTAAAGGCGGCGATATAGCAGCCTTCATAATTGAAACGATCCCCGCAACGTATGGATTTCCGATGCCGGATGACGGATATCTTAAGGCTTGTCAGGATTTGTGCCACAAATATGGAGCCAAGTTCATTTCCGACGAAGTTCAGACAGGTCTGATGCGCACGGGTGTCATGTGGGGCTGGCAGGGTTATGGCCTCAAACCCGATATTTTCGTTTGTGGCAAAGGTCTAGGTGGCGGCATATATCCGATAAGCGCCTGCCTCGTTACGGAAGAATGCGGGTATTGGCTGGTTGAAGATGGTGCTGCCCATATCTCTACCTCTGGCGGTTCCGAGTTGGGGTGCCTTGTGGGCCATCATGTCATGGAGATGTTACAGAGAGAGGAAGTAATTTCAAACGTTCAATTTGTAGCTGAGTATTTCGCAAAAAGTATGACCGAGATGATGGCGCGCCACTCGGATTTCTTCGTGGGTGTGCGTCAACGTGGGGTAGTTCTGGGACTAGAGTTCGACCACCCTGAGGGGGCTGTGGCCGTGTCTCGGGCGCTTTATGAAAACGGAGTCTGGGCGATCTTCTCGTCCTTGGATAAACGCGTTCTTCAATTCAAGCCCGGCGTGGTTTTGGATGTGGAAACCTGTCAGGAAATCATGGACCGTTTTGATGCTGCGATGGCACGCGCACGTCAGTTACTCAAAAATGGACGGCGCGCCGCATGACCGAGCATAGCACATTTGATGCGCCGCGCTTGGCGGTTCCCGACCGGTCGCTCTCAAAGGCACGAATGAAAGTGGGACGCGCAGCCTGGGCAGCGCGATATTACAAAAGTTTCAACCGTGATGCTGTTATGGCGATCGCTGAGGCAATAGCGAAAGCAGGCCACGCAAAATCTGCTGATTTTGCCGATTTGGCCGTATCCGAAACGGGGTATGGTGTGGTCGAGCATAAGACACTTAAAAATCAGTTGTGCACGCACGCTTTGCTGGATCACTATCGTGATCTTGATCTGGTTACACCGCGCATTGACAGCGAGCGTAACATTGTCGAGCTACCCAAACCTGCCGGAGTGGTCTTTGCATTGGCCCCAGCCACCAACCCGGTAGCTACGGTTTATTACAAGGCAATGCTGGCTGTGCTGAGCCGCAATGCTATTGTCATCAGCCCCCATCCGGCAGCTAAACGGGTCTCTGCGCAGGCCGCGCAACATCTGGCCAAGGCTGCCGAGGCTGCAGGCGCACCTGCGGGCTTGATCCAATGTGTCGAAGAGCCGTCAATTCCTTTGGTGCAAGACATTATGGCATCGGACAAGATCAACGTGATCATCGCCACCGGAGGCACCGCAATGGTGCGCGCGGCATATTCATCGGGAAATCCGGCCCTCGGGGTTGGCCCTGGAAACGCGGTTGCTTATGTTGACCCTACGGCCAAAGTGGATGCAGCGGCCAGGTGCCTTGTGGATAGCAAGAGTTTCGACAATTCGGTCCTGTGCACGAACGAAAGTGTGGTGGTCACGCTTGACAGTAACCGCGGAAATATGGAGCGCGCCTTGCGCACGGCCGGAGCGCATGTTTGCAACGAGGCGGACACCGAAAAGCTGCGTAATTACCTCTTTAAAGACGAAAGTTTTACACTGGAGGCGATTGGAAAATCCGCGCAGTGGATTGCCGAACAGGCAGGCATTCGTGTGAATCCGTCGACCAAAATTCTGGTGCCTATTGTAACCTCTCCGGGGCAGGATGATTTACTCTTTCGCGAAAAGCTCTGTCCAGTGCTAACCCTGACCGCTGCTGTAGACTTTGAACAGGCTATCACCTTTGCCAAACACACTACCAAGCGGGGGGCGGGCCATTCAGCAGCCTTTCACGGCAACGACGCCTTACGTCTTGTGGCCTTTTCGCAGGACATGCCCGTTTACCGCGTAGTAGTGAACGCGCCTTGTTCCCAAGGAGCCGCAGGGTTCGCTACGCATTTGCCGCCTGCGTTTACCATTGGCACAGGCTTTGCTGGCCGCAGTTCAGTTGGTGAAAACGTGGGACCGCACCATCTCGTTCATTGGACGCGTATTGCCTACGCCAAGGATCAACCCGCTGATCTGGCGAGCATTGATCTGAGCTATGTGTCCTCGGACCGTCCGGTGGCACCTGTACAGGCTTACCACGCGCCACAGCCCAACAGTCAGGCCGCTGATGTCACACGCGATGAATTGCGCCAGTTGATCCTGGAAGAGTTGCGCGGCCTGAAGGGGGACGTCCGATGACCGATCTCCGGGCGTCAATCTTTATTAACCAGTTGCAACCCCAGACTCTGGCCTATGTTGCCACGTGGATGCGCGGCACTCTGCCTCGTCTGCGCATGGCCGCCCAGATTGTTGAGATCGCACCGGGGCTGGATGTTGAAGCTTTAACCGACACAGTGTTGAAAAGCGCGGATGTGCGCGCAGGGCTTTTGGTGGTGGAACGTCAGTTTGGCACTTTGCAGTTTCATTCCCATTCCACCGCGGAGGTGCATTCTGGCGCAGGCGCCATCCTGAGGGCCTTGGGCAAAACCATGGACGATGTGGCTCCGCCCAAAATACTAGCCTCAAAGCTGGTGACCAATGTGGATGACCAGCATGCCTTTTTGATGAACCGCAATAAACTGGGCTCGATGGTACTGGGGGGCGACAGTATTTACCTGTTGGAATGCCAATCCGCAGCATACGCCATCCTAGCCTGTAACGAGGCTGAAAAAGAGGCAGATGTGAAATTGATCGATATGCGCATGATCGGAGCGAACGGACGGCTATACCTTGCTGGGACCGAGGCAGATGTGCGCAATGCCAGAAACGCGGCCGAAAGCGCGCTTCGTGATGCAGGGGCTGTCTGATGTCAGGACTGCGGGACGAAATTCGCGCCATTCTGCGCGAGGAGATTGCTGCGATCACGGGTGGGTCTCAGAGCGAGGTGCCGACTTGCGAGGCCGTGCGGATCAACTCAAGCGTGGATCTTACTCGATTTGTTCAAGATCTACTGACCCGCGCACAGGATCCTGCTTTTGCCGCCTGTGTGGCTCAAGGCAGGTACCGTTTCGAATTGGAACAGCACCGACCTATTGGTGCGCCTATTGTGTCAGCCCCCGTCAAACCCAAACCAGATGCGCTGACCAAAACTCTCGTGACCGAACGCGACATCGGTGGGTTGGGGGCTGGTACACAGGTGCTGAGCATCGGCAAGACATCTCGATTAACCCCTTTGGCGCGCGACGAAGCGCAGCGCAGAGGCATTCGGATAGAAAGGAGTGAGGCATGATTAAAGGTCGTGTTATCGGCAAAATCTGGTCCTCGCGCCGTGTCGACGCAATGCCCATTGGAGCACTGTTAGAAATAGAAACAGACGATGGCGGCACGCTCATCGCATTTGACCCTTTGGGCTGCAACACTGGCGAGGCGGTTCTGATCACGCAAGGATCTGTTGCTGCAGGATATTTCACGGGCAAGACTGCCCCGGTCGATGCACTGATCATCGGCTCGATCGACGAAAAGACTCAGATGAAACAACGCAAGTAAATCATGAAGGAAGAGACCCATGGCCAACCAAGCAATCGGAATGATCGAAACCAAAGGCTACGTGCCGGCCTTGTCTGCAGCTGACGCGATGGTCAAAGCAGCGAACGTGGAAATCGTATCGCGCAACGAAGTCGGAGGCGGGCTGGTATCTGTCATCGTCAAAGGCGATGTGGGGGCTGTCAAAGCCGCCACGGAGGCCGGCGCAGAAGCCGCCAGTCAAGTTGGCGAAGTGACCGCAGTGCATGTCATTCCACGCCCCCATGCAGATTTAGCTAAGCACTTTTCCGCAGCTGCAGTGAAGTGATGCACATGTCAGGCGTGTGGGGGACGCGAAAGATATGACGGAACTGAGGGTCTATCTTCCGATTGAGGATTTGCAGCCGCAATTTGCGGCCTGGCTTTCTTCGCCCACCCGTGCGCGGGCCTATCCGCCATTCCGTGGGCAAAACTCATTGATAATTGAGGTGGCACCGGCGTTGTCGATCCACCGGATCACCGATCTGGCGTTGAAGTCAGCGCCGGATATGGAGCCGGGGATTTTGTTCACCGAGCGCCAGTTTGGCTTGCTTGAGTTGCATTCCGATAACATGAACGATCTGAATTCTGCGGGACAAGCGATCCTGAAGGGGATCAAGGCCAAAGCCACTGAACAACTGGCGCCCAAAATACTCTACCACGACATTATCGAGGATCTGTCTGACCAGCACGCCATCATTTTGAACCGTTCGCGCGATGGATCTATTGTGATCCCTGGCGTGGCGCTTTTGATCTTTGAGATGACACCTGCACTGTTTGCCTGTGTAGCTGCCAATGAGGCCGAGAAGGCCGCACCCGGTGTGACCATCAACGACGTGCAGATGATGGGGGCCTCGGGGCGCATCTTCATGTCTGGTACCGTCGCGGAGATGGAAATCGCACGCGACAGAATTATCGACGTATTGACTAAAATAAAGGGCCGCTCTGGATGAACAGGGGGCGTAAAACTGGGGGATGATCCCCGCAATCTTCGACAGGAGGAAAAGAAATGACTTCAAGATTGAACAGACGGCAATTTGTAGGTCGGACCGCCGCACTGGCCGGGCTTGCCGCCGCAGGGCCTCTGAGCCCGGCTTTCGCGATGCGCGCGGATCGTATGAACATACTGTGCTGGGAAGGTTACAACTCGGACGAAGTGCTCGGGCCTTTTCGTGATGCAAACCCGGATGCCACCGTGCGCGCCGAAAGCGGCACCTCGGACCCTGATATGATCAACAAGCTGCGTGCGGGTGAAACATCCGTATGGGATTTGATCAACGTGAACCAACCTTGGGCGCGGGATCAACTCTATCCAGAAGGGCTGATCAAACCGCTGAACAAAGATCGGTTCATGCCCTACTTCGACAAGATGCTCCCTGAATTCAAGAATTATCCCTTGTCCTTTGCTGGCGACGGCGAATTGATTGGCATGCCTCAGCGCTATGGCCCGTTCAGCTTTGTGGTGAACACCGATGTCATCAGCCGTGAAATGGCCGAGGATCAGGGGTGGAAACTGTTCCTCGATGAAAAGATGAAGGGGCGCTACGGTGTTTTAACCTATGACAACTGGAACGTCATGCACATGGCACTGACCGCTGATCTGAACCCGTTTGCCCCCATTGAGGGCGGTGACCAAGAGAAGTTCCGCAGCGTGGCCAAATCCATCTTTGGCGGGGCCAAATTGCTGACTGACGATCTGGTGGCGATGAACACCGCTCTTATAAATGGCGAGATTGATGCCTATTTTACCGGCGGTACCTATACCGCGTCGCCAGCCCGCTTTGACGGGGCCACGCAGGTGCGGGCGATCACGCCTAACTCGGGTCCGGTTGACGGCAAAGGTGGCGTTGTCTGGGTTGAGCTAACATCTGTGGTCAACAACCCGGATCCAAGCAGCCTCGGTGAGGACTTCCTTGAGTTCGTTCAAGCGCCTGATATTTCCAAAGCCGTGGCATTTACAGAAGGGACGTATAACCCTGTCAGCCAGATGGGCGACGCGGCTGTTATGTCGCTCTTTGATGCGGACGAACTGGACGCCATCCAGATGGATAGCCTTGAAGAGGAAATGTCTCGCTCGCTCGATTATCAGGTCGTGACATCCTACGACGCGCTGATCGACATCTATACGCAAGAGCGCCGTTCATAAAGCTGACCGCTCCGGTGCAATCTGTCCCGGAGCGGTCTAATCAAAACTAGAGCCAGCAAACAGGGGTTGCGCATGCTAGGACAGGCACTTTTGCGCCTTCAGGGGATTGTCAAAAAGTTTGGTGATTTCACTGCGTTGGACAATATCAACCTTGAGATCAACGAAGGCGAGTTCTTTACCATCGTCGGCCCTTCGGGCAGCGGTAAGTCGACACTGATCCGTCTTTTGGTAGGTATGGATGATGTGACCTCGGGACAAATTTTGTTGCGAGATCAACGGATTGACCAGACCCCTGCTAACCTGCGCCCTACCTGCATGGTTTTTCAGTCGTTGGCTTTGTTCCCGCATATGAGCGTGGGTGAAAATATCGAATTCCCGCTGAAGTTACGCAAAGATTCTCCTGCAGATCGCCGCGCCCGTGCACTGGAACTTCTGGATCTGCTGCGTTTGCCGCGGGACTATTATGACAAACGGATTTCGCAGTGTTCCGGCGGCGAGCGGCAGCGGGTTGCCTTGGCCCGCGCCTTGGCGTTTGACCCTGAAATCCTGTTTTTTGACGAACCTCTGTCAGCGCTGGATTACCGTCTGCGCAAGGCGCTTGAGAAGGAACTGAAGGACCTGCACGCTCGAACCGGCAAGACCTTTGTTTACATCACCCATTCGCTGGAAGAGGCAATGGTAATGTCGGACCGGATTGCCATCATGAAAGATGGTCGTTTTGAACAGATTGCCGTTGCCGATGAAATTTACGGCAAGCCTGTCAGCCGTTTTGTGGCCGAGTTTATGGGCGAAGTGAATCTGTTTGCGCTGGCATCGGACGCCAAAGGCGCCTTATCGAGCGATGTTCTAAAAATCAGCCCCTCGACAAAACTGGAGGCAGTGGCTTCAAACAGCCGGGGTTTGCTCATGGTGCGCCCAGAATATATGGGTTTTGCGGAGGGTAGTAATAGCCATGATTTCACCTTGACCGGTATATTCCATGGCGAATATGCTCTGGGTTCACGTATCCAATACGAGCTTAAAACGCCCGAGGGAATTGTTACGGTCGAAAAGCTACGCGAGGACCGACTAACCGCGCGCGAAGGCGATAAGGTCACTGTAGGGTTTAATGCCGAGGCCACCCATTTTATTGGCGGCGCCACATGAACAAGCTGGATCGCAAACTTGGTATCTTGACTGCGCTGCCTTTGACGGTTGTGCTCGTCATGTCGTTCCTAGCACCGTTGATTGTAGTGGCATTGTTTTCGATTATGCCGGCCAAGGTGTTTTCTTTGGCCAATACGCCTGATTTCACGGCCTATTCCACGTTCTTTAGCCAAGGCTACTATAAATCCCTCGTGTGGTCTTTGGGAATGGCTCTGGCCTCCACCGCGATCTTGCTGGTCGTCAGCTGGCCGCTCGCATTCGGCATGGCCAAAGTTTTTGGCCGCTTCACGCTGGTGCTGACCATTGCTGTGGTGATGAGCTTGTTCGTTTCGGAGAATATCCGCCTATTCGGCTGGGTACTGACCCTGATGAAGGGCGGATTGATTGAAGGCCATTGGCGCTATTTCACCGGCGAGGGCTTTGATAGTCCGCTTTACGGTGTCGGGATCATAATCTTTGGGTTGGTCTACGTATATCTGCCGTTCATGTTATTCCCGCTTGCGCAGGGCATTGCAATGGTGCCTGACGACACCCGGCAGGCGGCCTATGATCTGGGCGCGACCCGCTGGCAGGTGCTGTGGCAGATCGAAGTGCCGTTGGCGGCCCCTGGTATCGTGGTAGGCTCGCTTTTGAGCTTTGTACTGGCGGCAGGCGCCTTGGCAGAATCCAAAATTCTGGGTGGCCAAGCGGTCATTGCCATTGCTGATGATATCGAAACTGCCTTCACTTTTGGCCAGAACTGGCCTCTTGGATCGGCTCTGTCGATGATCTTGATCGCCATTATAGGCGGACTTGCACTCTTTGGCGTGGGCAAGGTTGATCTAGATGCCATTATGGGCAGGAAACGCTGATGGCCACCTCCCGCTCTACCCGCATCGTGCTTTATGTATATGGAATTCTCGTGATTTTCTTTTTGTACCTGCCTTTGGTATCTGTGGCTTTCGCCTCGGTTTCGAAGGCGCGTTACCTCAGCTTTCCAATCAAGCGTTACTCGACTAAGTGGTACGGTGAGGCTTTGGACAGCAGCACAGTCAGCAACTTGCTGGTCACTTCTCTGTCGGTTGCGGTGCTAGTGACGATCATATCGGTGGTGATAGCTTTCTTTGGTGCACTGGCCTTTGCGCGTTATCAATGGCGTTACCGCACGACATTCCAAAAACTGATCCTGCTGCCAATATTCTTTCCACAAACCGTGTTGGGACTGGCGCTGTTAATGTGGTTCAACTCGTTGGGGATCATCCCCACGTGGAAAACGGCGGTGGTGGCGCATCTGGTCTGGATAGCGCCAATTGCCACGCTGATTGTCTCTATTCGCGCATACAGCTTTGATCCCGCTCTGGAAGAAGCAGCACGTGACATGGGAGCCGACACCTGGACCATCCTGCGCGAGATCACATTGCCGCTGCTGATGCCCGGTATGGTCTCGGCGGGACTGTTTGCGTTTTTGCTCAGCTGGGGGAATTTCCCGCTGTCCCTGTTTACCACTGGGGCGGATAGCACGTTGCCGGAATGGCTCTACGCCAAGATGGTCTCGGGGTATTCGCCGCTTGTGCCCACTCTTGGGGTCATGTCGGTTGTGGGGTCGTTTCTGCTGATCCTGATCGCGCTTTCGGTGTCTTGGCTGATACGGGCTAACCGCGAAAGCCGCGCAGCTCAAATTGAAAACAATATCTAACTTGGAGGAACTCAACATGTTCACATCACTCAAAGGTAAAAGCGTCATCGTCACGGGTGGATCAAAGGGAATTGGTCGCGGTATCGCGCAGGTGTTTGCACGTCAAGGCGTCAAGCTGACTATCGCTGCCCGTAACGAGGAAGACCTGAAAACTGCGGTCGGTGAAATCGGTGGTGATACGCGGTATGAGGTGTGTGATGTGTCCGATTGGGCCTCGGTTCAGGCGATGGTCGATAGTGCGGCAAAGGCCCAAGGCGGGCTGGATGTGATGTGCGCCAATGCAGGTGCTTTTCCGCAAACCAAGATGATCGACATGGACCCCGTCGAATGGGATCAGGTAATGGCTGTTAATCTTAAATCCTCGTTCCTGTGTGTTAAAGCTTCGATCCCACACTTTGAGAAAGCAGGTAAAGGCCGGGTGGTGCTGACCTCGTCAATCACCGGGCCGGTTACAGGCTATCCAGGCTGGACACATTACGGCGCGTCCAAATCCGGCCAGCTTGGCTTTCTGAAAACCGCTGCGATGGAGCTGGCGCGCTACAACACCACAATCAACGCGGTGATGCCAGGCAACATCTACACCGAAGGCCTACAGGATTTGGGTGAGGATTATCTAAAAACCATGGCCAATTCGATCCCGCTGAAACGGCTGGGCGATGTCGAGGATATTGGTAATGCGGCGCTTTTTTTCGCCTCGGATGAGTCTAGCTATATCTCCGGCCAGCAGATCATCGTGGACGGTGGGCAAACTCTGCCTGAATCGCTCGAAGCACTTGAGGAAATCTGAGATCCAAACCGGGAGAACACAATGGCCGGAACTGATATGCCGCTTGAAGAGCTGCTGGGCTATCTAGAAACCTTGGCAAACCAGTCCCTGTCGCTATGGGATATTCCGGCCGCCGCTACCGCGCGGTTGATCAATGTGTCGGAGAACGCGACGTATTTGGTGGAAGCGCCGGGCGGGTATAAATCTATCCTGCGGGTGCACCGTGAGAACTATCATTCGCATCGGGCGATCGAGTGTGAGTTGGACTGGTTGGAAGCCTTGGACGCTGCTGGGATAGTGACCACTCCGGGTTTCTACTTGGGTAAAAACGGAGATCCTATTCAAGAAGCACGCGTAGAGGGTCTGAACGATCCGCGTTATCTGGTTTTGTTTCAATTCATAGAAGGTGAAGCACCGGATGAAAGCGGTGATATGTCAGATGACTACGAGGAATTGGGGGCTATTGCCGCGCGCTGCCATGATCACGTGCTGGGCTGGCAAAAACCCAATAATTTTGAACGGCTAACATGGGATGTGAATACTGTGTTTGGCGAAGCGCCGACGTGGGGCGATTGGCGTGTTGCGCCTGAGGTGGACGGGACAGTCAAACCTGTGCTTGAGCAGATTGAGGCCACAATCCGCAGCCGGCTGACGACTTTTGGTAAGGCAGAGACGCGGTTTAATCTGATCCACGCTGATATGCGGCTGGCAAATTTGTTGGTCGCAGGGGATGGCACTCGGCTAATCGATTTTGACGATTGTGGTTGGGGGTGGTTTCTGTACGATTTTGCTGCCGCTATCAGCTTTATTGAAGATGATCCGCGCATCCCCGATCTTAAGGCCGCGTGGGTGCGAGGTTACCGTTCGGTGCGTACTTTGTCCGCTGAGGAAGAGGCCGAGATTGATACTTTTGTGATGCTGCGCCGCATGGCTCTTCTCGCTTGGATTGGTAGCCATATCGAAGCGCCTGAGCCGCAAGAATTGGCGCCCGGATTTGCCGCCACAACCGCTCGTTTGGGGCAGGCTTGGATGGACAGGATCAGCGGTACGTTGGAGACACCAAATGAATGACTGGAAAAAAGCTTATCGCAGTTTTTACTATGAAACCGCTGCTGACCCGGATGATATTGTGCTGGAGCGTAAGCGTACGGCGCTTTTAGTAATCGACATCCAGAACACCTATCTTGAGCCTGATGATGACCCGGCTGAAGCCGCGCGTTGGCAACCGTTTTATGAACGGATGAACAACATCGTCATCCCCAATAATGCAAAGCTGCTGGACTGGGCGCGGGATGAGGGGATCGAGGTGATCTTTGCCCGGATTGCCTGTCAGACGCAAGATGGACGCGACCGGTCTCTTAGTCAGAAGAAACCGGGATTCAACTATTTATTGTTGCCCAAAAACCGCAAAGATAGTCAGTTGGTGCCGGAGTTGTCCCCGCAGGGCGACGAAATTGTGGTGACTAAAACCACTGATAGCGCATTGACCGGCACCAATTTGAGGTTGATGTTGCATAATATTGGTATCACCGATGTGATTGTTTCAGGTATTTTCACTGACCAATGTGTCAGTTCAACTGTTCGGTCATTGGCTGACGAAAGTTTTGGCGTGGTTGTCGTGCACGACGCTTGTGCGGCTGCCACGATGGATCTTCACGAGAAAGAACTGGAGATCATCAATATGATCTATTGTCATGTTGTCGGTATGGTTGATCTGTCGAAGCTCTTGCAAGCCGCCTAGTTGTTAAGTCTCAGTATTTTGTGGGTTGGATTTAGATAATTTGACCTGGTTGCGGGAATTTTGGTTATGTTCAGGCCGGCCTTTGAAACGCCGCTGACGATGCTGGTGCTTCGGCTGATGGACTGATGGTTGCAAAGAGGCGCGATCTTGGCGAGGCCTGCACCGCGGTGAACAGGATCTATCTGCACGCTTCGGTCGAAACGCAATTTGTTGAAAAGTTTACCGCAGGTTTGGCGACGCTGAAAATAACGGATGGGCTCGACCCTTCGGTCGATGTTGGCCGCTGGTCAATGTCTAGGCCCATTATAAGGCTGCGGCACTTGTTGACGATGCTCTGTCGCGTGTCGCTCAGCAAAAACTGTGCGGCATACGTCCGGATGATTAAGAATTTCTATCCGCCAAAAAGGTGCTAGCCAATGTGCCCGATGCATCAAAGATGAATTTTTGGTCCGGTGGCGGCGTTGCAAAGTTTCACCGATGAGGCCAAAATCATCAATTGGGGCAATTAAACCGAATATGGGCTGGTGGCTTATGTTTATACGGGCGATCTGCAACGGGAATCCTTCTTTCGCCAGCTCTTCCCTGAATGCTTCAATGACCATCCGCGTGTCACCATGTTGCAGGTGGTCGCGATGTCGCACTGAACCGGGGTAGGGACTGATAAGTTGAGATGCTGCCAGCAAGTGAAGAGGAACTTGCAAAAGTCGCTTAAGGGGTCGCTGGCTGTAGGTAAGCCGAGAGAGGTTGTTGATTTGAACATAATTTTCCGTAATGTTGCTAAAAAATTTTGAGGTTAAAAATATGTCGAGTTGGGGCTTTGATCAGTGGATACAGATTGTCCAAATTTTTATCGGCTTGGTGACATCTTCCGCTATCGCTGGGTGGGTGGTTTGGCAGTATAAAAAAGATAACG
>OCVR010000842.1_pt1 | contig 25245 bp, 23 predicted proteins | sample 1539091 | NCBI WGS metagenome assembly OCVR01 (sample SAMEA3355530, study PRJEB22509) | marine metagenome | biome: marine; feature: coastal ocean; material: water | place: USA | collected 2010-08-07 | depth 16 m | reverse complement strand
TTGCTAAATTTTTGATACAAAATAAATTTATTGTGTATCACTGTATTCTAGTAATGGCTATAAATCATCAGAATGAGGTTGTGTCAGTTACGCTACTATAACTCAATAGTTATAAAATTTTTATCGAAAGCATCTATGTTTTCTTTCATCAAATCGAGCAGTTGATCGCCATACATATCATAGTATTGAAAGAAATTGTCATGACGCTCTTGCAAGCCATTGTTAGGAAATAGACTAGACTTTATTTTTCGTATTTTATTCACTTCAGTTTCTTGCTGCGCTTTTACAGTTCTGCGCAATCTTAATTCTAGATGCTCTATTATTTTGAGTTGTTTATTGCCTTCGGCTAGCACTTTTCCTTCTAGAGTAGGGTCTATAATTTTAGCTCGTGCAGCAATGGATTGGAATACGTTGTCTACTGATTGTAGTTGTTCAGCTAAGCTGAGATTTACTTCAGATTCAGCATTGACAAGATCAGCGATTAGGCGATCTTCATCATGGAAGATTCTATCAACGCTGATATTTAGTTTGTCCATATTTTTAGCATTGCCACTAGTGATTAGCATGGCAGAAGCACGACGAATGAGGATAGGGAAAAAGATACTAAATTCCGAAAATTGACTTTTACGCTCGATCCAATAAGCAAGTTCTCCTCCTCCTCCAATGTAAGCTAGATTAGGCAGTATCGTTTCTTGATACATAGGACGCATAATTACATTAGGCGAAAAACGTTCTGGATGATTATCTAGTTCTAAAAGTATTTCCTCTTCTGTGAAAGTAAGTGCAGTATTGAGTATCTTATATTCGCCATTATCTAATTCTATACGCTCTCTTGATCCTTGTTGCAGGTAGAATAGATTGATATCTCTAGCAAATGCTTGGGTTTTGTATCCTAATGCTTCTATTGTTGATTGTGTTTGCTGCACAAGTGGCGCACTTGATTGCTCTAGCAGTTCTTTTTTCATCACGGAAGCAAATGAAGCTTTAAGATCCTTGTGATCAGGATTTAATGTTACTAATCCATACTTTGAGAATATTCTATTCACCAGACTGTTAGTGAACTCTGCATAGCTAGCACTATTGGAGTAAGCTTCGTTTATCCATTTTTTAGCTCTCTGCGCATTTTCCTTATCGCTAAGGATATCTTCTAATGCTGTGATGGCTTCCTGAATTCCATCGAGATTCATTCTTCCTACAGATCCAGTTTTATCTTGATTCCATTCTATGGTCTTGCCATAGAGATTGCAACTATTTACTTCGTCGAAATCATGATCTTCGCCACCACTGATGAAAACTGGGACAAAATCATAAGCAGGATGAGTTTCCTTAAGCTTTTCTGCCATATTGATAGCAGAATATATCTTGATGATATAGTATAATGGTCCTGTAAAAAGTACGGGTTGATGTGCAGTGATGACAGTAAATGTATTTTCTGATCGTAATAGTTCGATGTTCTGCTTACTCAGATCGCAATTAGCTATGTCTTTGTACTGTTCATTTAGTACATTGACGATTAGCGTTCTGTCGACAGGATACTTCTTTCGATCTTCTATAGCTTGAATGAAAGATGCTAATTCCGGCTTATAGGATATAAGACTCTCAAATGGATTTTGATCTGACTGATAGGCTTTATCTCTATCTGATAATTGCGGTATATCAGCGTAGTTTGTTCTATATATTGCCATGTGTAAGTTGCGTCTTTGGTTGGTCTAATGCGATAGGAATAACACCTACTTCATAGATTGGTTGAACCCTATGTCGTAAAAGTAATCAATCTCTCAGGTGAATAGTAATCTTCAGACACAGTGTTTTGAGAATAAAAAACATGTAGCCAGAGTGGTAACGGGGTAAGTTGCGAATTATAATTGAAAAATATCAGTCGAGGAGTTTAACTGGACCTTAATAAACTTTTGGCGACTGTACAACCATTCATTCATTGTTTCTGTATTTTTGAGGTTAGATGCTCAGATACATTATAAATAGGATTTTTTCAGGTGTAGCGGTTGTGATATCAGTTGTGATACTGATTAGCGCGATCATTTATCTAGCTCCAGTAGATCCCACGAGACTTAGCTTTGGTCAGAGATCAGATGATGCAACTGTTGAAGCGCGAAGAAAACAACTCGGTTTGGATTTACCATTATATCAACAAATGGGTAGGTATTTGGTCGATATTTCACCTATATCCTCAATTGATAACACTTATCAAGATCAATATGACATAATTGCCACCATTTGGAGTGGATCTAAGAATTCTTTGGTAATCAAGAAACCATTTTTGAGATATTCTTATCAAACGGGTAGGAGAGTGTCATTAATGTTGAGCGAAACGATTCCCAAGACAGTCATTTTAGCCTTGTCCGCTTTTTTGATAGCGACAATCTTAGGAATATTGTTTGGCATTATTGCCGCTTTGTATCACAACTCTAAATTAGATCAGTTTATCATTGGCTTTTCGACTCTAGGCTATTCACTACCTAGCTATGTAAGTGCGATGGTTTTGGCTTTGGTTTTCGGTTTTTATCTTAAGCAGATCACTGGATTGAACCTCCAAGGAAGTATCTACGAACTCAATGATTTGGGTGATGAAGTGGTAGTATGGCGCAATTTATTTTTGCCATCTATTGCATTAGGAATCAGGCCAGTAGCAATAGTGACTCAATTAACTAGATCAGCCATGTTGGACGTGTTGTCTATGGATTATATCCGTACGGCGAGAGCTAAAGGATTGGCATTTACTAAAGTGATTTTCGATCACGCATTACGCAATACTATGAATCCGGTTACAACAGCATTGACAGGTTGGTTGGCCTCTTTACTAGCAGGTGCTTTTTTTGTCGAAAATGTATTCAATTTCAAAGGGGTAGGTCAACTCACTGTTGACGCGATGATCAACTATGATGTACCGGTTCTTTTAGCTTGTGTAATCTTTATTAGTGTAGTATTTGTAATACTGAATATAGTAGCAGATTTACTCTATGTGTGGTTAGATCCTAAACTGAAGATAGGTTAGGAGAATAAGTTTATATTAACAAAATTAACTCACTGAATGCAATATTAGATACCTATAGAGGTACTGAGGATTATCATGTCTGGTGTACCTTTAAATTTTGACTGTATAGGGCCGTAATAGATATGGTCACCTATCGACCTGAAGGAGCTTTCAAATTTCACATCAAACTTGATATGTACTTCACCAAACTGTAAGTCATATCCTACATTTCCGCTAAATCCGAAACTTAACGTTCTAGGTCTAGGTACGTATACATCCTGTAATTCTATACCGCCCTGATGGTCGCCTAATATATGAAAGACGGGACCTACTCCAATTCGAAAATTATTAGCATGAATACCAGAAATCACTTGGAAGTCGATATAGTGGAAAGTCTCTTTGTAGAATATTGTAGGATCATCTTTTCCAAAAAATGATTTTACTTTATATTCATTCTCGTATCTATTATAAAGAAAGTCTCCTTCTAACCATAAGTAACCAAATTTTCTAAAAGCAAACATTCCAATAGAGGTTACAGATTTGCTATCTTCTTGAGATACTTCATAGATCAGAAAGTCATTTTCATTTCCAACAAAAGTAGTTTCTGGTCTTGACAATACTTCACCGTAACCCAATTTGAGTCCAAATATTACTTTATTAGGGTCTGTAATGTAAAGTTGAGCTTGAAGCGCAATGGCTCCAAACAGAAGAACAAAAACTAGTAAATGTCTATTTCTCATATGATGTAAATATAGAATCTTTATTATATCTATGATAGCTAGAGTTGAGACTAAGCACTTATAGTCCGCCAAGAGTTATTGGATATATAAGTAAGACATTGATTATTTCGCTTTTGCTGCTTTAGATACAGACATAAATATGAGATGTAGCAAAGATTTCTTCATAGTATTTACGAAAGTTGATTTTGCTGGTATCTATCAAGCACATATTAAATTAATTCATATTGATAATTACTCGCAATGATTACCTTTGCCACTCAACACTTAGCTATGAGTCACGACGATAACAAAATGAGGTACGCACAGAGAGGTGTATCTGCCAATAAAGAGGATGTACATGCTGCAATCAAAGGCCTTGACCAAGGTCTATATCCACATGCATTTTGTAAGATATTACCCGATATAGTGGCGGGTAGTGATGATCATGTCAATCTGATGCACGCTGATACAGCAGGAACAAAGACATCTCTCGCGTATATGTATTGGAAAGAGACTGGAGACCTATCTGTATGGGAAGGCATAGTCCAAGATAGTATCGTGATGAATATCGATGATATGGCCTGTGTGGGTTGTGTAGATAATATCATCCTTAGCAGTACTATCGGACGTAATAAGAATCTCATAGATGGTGATGTGATCAAGACTATAATTCAATACACTCAGAAGTTTGCAGATCAAATGAGCGACCATGGTGTCAGTCTTCATCTTGCTGGTGGAGAGACAGCTGACGTTGGAGATATTGTACGGACGATTGATGTTGGATTTACGGCTTTTGCCAGAATGAAGAAAGAAGATGTAATAGACAGTAATATCTCACCAGGAGATTACATAGTAGGTATGGCCTCATACGGTCAGAGTACATACGAAACTGGCTATAATGGCGGTATGGGATCCAATGGATTGACCTCCGCAAGGCATGACGTGTTTCATCATGAATATGCAGCGAAGTATCCAGATAGCTATGATCACCTTACACCAAAGGATTTAGTATATGTGGGTAGTAAAAAGCTAACAGATGTGACTAAAGTAAATGGTGATTGGTTACATGTAGGTAAGATGGTATTATCTCCGACACGTACATTCCTTCCAATACTTAAGCAAGTAGTAGATAACCATAGATCTAGTATCAATGCCATGATCCACTGTACTGGTGGAGCGCATACTAAGGTACTTAAGTTCCTTAAGCAAGATGTATGCATCATTAAAGATAATCTCTTAGAGACGCCACCATTATTTAGGATTATTCATAACGAATCAGGCATCCCTCATAAAGAGATGTATCAAGTTTTTAATATGGGTACAAGACTAGAAATCTACTGTAAAGACAAGATAGCCGCAGAAGAAATCGTAGCCATATCAAGGTCGTTTAATGTAGATGCACAAATTATTGGAAGGGTAGAAGCTGCTGATAAAAGTAGTGTAGAGGTAAAGAGTGAATTCGGTGAGTTTACTTACTCGTAATGTTACAGTTTGTAATTCATTATAGTCTTCATTTTCTATTTCCTGGATTGTTAGCTTACTTACTTTTTCGAGACAATTGGAAAAGAGCTTGGCTCGTAATGATCGCTACGATGATAGTTGATTTGGATCATTTGTTGGCTGAGCCCATATTTGATCCTGGTCGATGCAGTATCGAATATCATGTATTACACTCTTACTGGGCAATCGCCTGTTATTTCGTACTATTAATATTTCCGAAGATGAGGATTGTCGCTTTAGGTTTACTTTTTCATATGCTCACAGATATTATAGATTGTTGGATGATGCTGAAATAAGTAATTTGTCTTAGCTATTATTTGTAATTGATTTAGAAGATGTTTTCCATATGATGTTTTAAAGTCACTTCATACTTCTTGACGATTAAGATAGAGAGATGTCTCTGGACCTAAGCAAAATAGTGCATCTAAAATGCTTAATCCAGCTATAAATCCATGTCTATCCTCAAATACCTGTGCATATCCTTTTGACATACTTTTGATTGGATGATAGTCTTTAAGCTTTTGTGATCTTATGTCTAGCCAAGATTTTGGATATGACTTGTGATACTCTTCTGTTGAAACAAATGATATTTCTGTTAGATCACATCTCTTGATCATCATCTCTCTCATTGCTTCGTTGAGTAACCATAGGTGAGAGAGTTTTTGTTTCAGTATATGCTCTACCTCCAGATAATAATATTCAAAGTAAGGCGATGCACCGTAGGCAGATCTAAGGGCATGAAGCATATCACCTACCCAACTTTCATGGTAGGATATTTCTACCTCAGTGATGTATTGTCCGCTGTGCTTGCCTCTGAGTAAAGGGACAGTTAGTGTAATTGGTCCATTGACACCCATTATGATACATTTGTTTCTAATACTTCTTTTTTGGTAAGTTTCGTGCGCTTCTATTGATACTTTAGAGACTTTAGTATATAGTTGATATACATTGATAGGAGCAAGAAATTGAGTTTCATGAATGAGTTGCATAGTTCGTAAAAGTAATCAAATGGAATAAAGTAAGACTTATGATTCAAACGCTCTTTGGTATTTTTATTAGACTCTGCGGCTGCTTTTAGGATGCTCTATTTTTACTGCTTCATCGATCTTGAGTTTCAATAACATGGAGTAATTCTATATCCACTCTCGGTTGTAGTCTGATCATGGTCTATCGAGAAATTGAATTCTTCGCCATCACTCTTTCTGATATATTTAGCATAATTCCAGTTACCAGAATGAGTAAATTCATAGATGCCATTTTCTAGGCCGTCCAACATTTCGGTATATACGGTTTTAGTAGCAGGTTTACCAGGAGTTATGATTACTTCATCTACATAGTGAAGCATTGTAGATGAAGATTGACCCTTATATTTTACTTTTAGAGCATTGTCATAAATATCAAAACTGACTGACATTTCAAGATCTTTGATCCCATCTTCTCGAAAACATATATAATGATCTATTTCTCCTGCCTTTTTGGTGGTGGAGGATTCTGTCGCTGAGCTATCTACAGTAATAGTTGTCGTAGTTTTATTTTTGCATGAAAGTATGAAAAGCAAACATGATGCTGTTATTGTTAAACTTAGTGTTTTCATAATTATCCTTAATCTAGATGATCTGCATAAATATTATGAATCATATCATCCGTATCAGTAACTGTAAAGTCATGTACCTGTCGAGCCAATAAGTTTCCAGAAATAAGGAGTGATGCAACTAATAGAAATGTCTTCATGTTGATATCTTTGTTCCGAAATTACAAATATATAACAAATCAGGTTTCTAAACGTTTGAATAATCATCATTCACAAGATAAATCACTCAATATCAATTTATTACCAATAGTAAGATACGAAGAAGTCTCTGGTATAACGTACCAACAAGCATGGGATTATCAAACCGAAATTCACAATGCCCTCAAGGCTAATAAAGTATTATGGAGAGATCTTGATGAAGATGAAAAGCAAACAATGAGACAAGAGCACTCTATTTTATTCTGTGAGCATTCTCACGTATATACCTTAGGTAAGAGTGGTAACGAAGATCATCTTTTGATATCCGAAGAGCTTAGAGCATCGGAATCCATCGAATACTTCAAGATTAATAGAGGGGGCGACATTACCTATCATGGTCCTGGACAACTCACGGTATATCCAATTTTTGATCTCGACGAATTCTATAACGACCTACACAAATATGTAAGGAATCTTGAAGAAGTAGTAATACGGATGTTAGCAACATATGGAATAGTAGGGTATAGAGAACCAGATTTCACTGGTGTATGGATAGCACCAAGTGAGCAACAAGCTCTTAAACGAAAGATTTGTGCTATTGGTGTTCATATGAGTAGATGGGTATCATTACATGGCTTAGCCCTTAATGTGAATACAGACTTAGATATGTTTGACAATATTGTACCATGTGGCATAAAAGAAGCTGACATGGAGGTCACGTCTGTTGCGAGAGAGCTTGGAAAAAAAGTAGATCTACAAGATGCTAAATACAGGCTTAAAACTACCTTTGCTGAAGTATTTCAGTATTCTTATAAATAAGGGGAAGATAGAGCCGTCTTACGGATTTTCGACCTCAATTCAATTGATACAGCCTTTGAAAAATTGAGTATGAATAAAGAGAGAGCAGAAAAGTTAGTGGCGGAATCAGTCACAACAATGACGGAGTTGATCATGCCAAATGAGACTAACCCACTAGGTAATCTCATGGGTGGGTATCTTATGAAATGGATGGATATAGCAGGCGGTATATGCGCAGCAAAGCATGCTGGAGCCCATGTAGTTACAGCATCTGTTGATCATGTTTCATTCCAGAGTCCAATTCATTTGGGTGATGTCATCACTCTCAACGCGAGAGTGACTAAAGCATTTACGACATCTGTTGAAATATATGTAGAAGTTACTGCTTCCGATATCACTGGAAAAAATGCTCGCAAGTCTAATCATGCCTACCTCACATTCGTAGCGCTAGACGCAGACCGTCAAAAACCAATTATTGTTCCAACTGTAAGACCAGTAAGTACTGAAGAACAAAAATTATTTGATGGTGCTAGCCGCAGAAGAGAACTTAGACTAATACTGAGCGGAAGAATAAAACCATCAGACGCAAAGGATCTAAAGTCTTTCTTTAAACAAATGGACTAAAACTTTCTAAATTGTCTTAATTAGCTAATAGTATAGATTAAAGTTTGGATCAACAACGTTAATAATAAGTATCCAATAGACTTATAGTAAATAAATGGACTCAGAAATACATGGACATTTTCGACTCCTAAAGCATTAAGAACACAAAGACTAACAAATAGATTATAACCTTGAATTTACTGATAATTTCTAGTCGTTTTCCCTATCCGCTTGAAAAAGGTGATCAACTAAGACTGTATTACCAGATCAGAGAATTGGCTAAGTGGCATAAAATTACTCTAGTATCTGTCTCAGATGAGAAAGCTTCAGAAAGAGATAAAGAGCAACTGAAACCTTTCGTTTATTCACAGTATCATTTTGATATTACAAAAGGGGTCAGAATATATAATCGACTATCGGCAATAGTAACAGGACTACCGATACAGGTTTCGCAACTATATGATCCATCGATCATGAGAGTTATAGAGAAGATAGCTAAAAGACACCATATTGGTCACGTATACTGCCAACTACCTAGAGCAGCAGAGTATGCTAGACGTTTGGATATACCCAAAACTATAGACTATATGGATGCTTTCGGTGAAAGTATGAAGAAGAGAGCATCTATTTATTCAGGATTTAAAAAGAAACTATTCAGCACCGAAGCGAAGCGAATGCGTAAGTACGAATCTAGAATATTTATCGATTTCGATCACCATACCTTGATATCAGAACAGGATAAGTCTTACATGGCAATATCCACTCCAGAGCTGATCCATGTAGTACCCAATGGCATAGATACTGATTTCTTCTCTTTTGGATTAGCTGATAAGGCCAATTCTGACTTCGCATTTATTGGTAATATGGGCTATCCTCCTAATGAAGCAGCTGCAGTTTATATCACGGATCTTATATTGCCATTAGTTCAAGGCAGATCTTTGACGATCTCTGGTGCAAGGCCTACTAAAATTGTTCAACAATTATCTAGCGATAGTGTTAATGTCGTGGGATGGGTTGAAGATATACGAGATGCTTACAGAAGTTCACGAATATTCATCGCGCCCATATTTTCCGGTACTGGACAGCAGAATAAGATTCTGGAATCTATGGCTATTGGGTTACCCTGTGTGACCACTACTCAGGTAAATAATGCAATTGGTGCAAGGGAAGGAGAAGAAGTGATGATAGCTGACAATCCTGAGGAATTCGCAGTAGCTATCAAAAAGCTACTAAATGATGATGAATTATATAAGAATATTCAAAGGAATGCACGTAATTTTGTGGTCGATAAATATAGTTGGAAAGAACATGTAGCTAGATTGAGCAGCATCATCGAAGGCAACGCATAAAATATAGATAAAAGTTAAACTCGGATAAATATGACAGAGGCAAAAATCAGTCAAAATACAGTTGTATTAGACAAGATCGAAGATGCAATCGAAGATATTAAGAACGGTAAGATTATAATTGTCGTAGATGATGAGGATCGCGAGAATGAAGGCGATTTTATTTGTGCGGCTGAGTTGGTCACTTCTGAGCAGATAAACTTTATGGCTAGATATGGTCGTGGGCTTATTTGTACTCCGATCGAATCAAGTAGAGCTAAGGAACTAGATCTTGAGCTAATGGTAAAGAAGAACTCTGCTCTACATGAGACCGCTTTTACCGTAAGTATAGATCTCTTGGGGCAGGGATGTACAACAGGTATATCAGCATATGATAGATCAACAGGTATAAGGGCTATTGTTAGTCCTGATACTATAGCTAATGATTTTGCTAGACCAGGACATATCTTTCCACTCATAGCTAAATCTGGAGGTGTGCTTCGTCGTACAGGACATACTGAAGCGACTATCGATTTAGCTCGTCTTGCTGGATTATACCCAGCAGGTGTACTTACTGAGATACTCAATGAAGATGGTTCTATGGCAAGATTGCCACAGCTAATGGATATCGCTAAAGAACATGATCTCAAGCTGATTTCTATAAAGGACTTAGTGGCTTATAGAATGAAGACAGAGAGACTCGTAGAAAAAGAAATGACAACTACGCTTAAGACTAAATACGGTGAGTTTAATGTAACGGCGTATCGTCAGATTAACACTGATGATGTACACGTAGCTATTTCTATGGGTAATATCAACAGTGAAGATCCAATATTGACTAAAGTACACTCTAATACAGAGACTGGTGATATTTTAGGCATTCTATTCGACGGATATGCTGAGAAGTTGCATTCTGCATTATACAAAATCAGCGAAGAAGGTAAAGGAGTACTATTGTACATCCGTCACGGAGAGAAAGGTAATGAGATCATAGAGAAGCTAAAAGAGTTAGATACAAACCCTGACAATAATGCATCTGCGAGTACTGAACAGAGAGACTTTGGAGTAGGTGCTCAGATCCTTAGAGATTTAGGAGTGCAGAAGATCAAATTGATGACCAGTAATCCGCGAAAAAGGGTTGGACTCATTGGTTATGGCCTTGAGATCGTTGAGAATATAGAAATGCGGTAAGTTATGGTTAATTGGTTGTTAAGTTAATCAATTAATAGGATAAGTGAAGTGGATTATGATTTGTTGGGTGTTCACTTTTTGGTTGTGAGTAGATTATTCCAAATAAAGAAAAGCTCAAATACATAATCTCGAGTCCTATTAGTACTTCAAGTATGGACATAAAATAGCCGGAGGAGGCGAAAAATCGAGTTTTAATTAATTAGTAATCAAAATTCAAATTCTTTTATTAGGAATACACGTGTCAAACATGATATTTTAAATATATATTTTCGGTAGTGATTTTTGGGAATATATGATTAATGCCCTTTATGTGTAATACTAAAGAAATAATTAGTATTCACGGATTAGTTCTAGCTAAGAGTTAGCGTACATAAAATAGACTAATACTAGAAGTACAACTGTAACTACAATTGCTACTTTGAAAAACTTCTTTTCAGCTGCTTTCCCTCTTCTTTTACGCTCTTGCTTTTTTCTTGAATTTGACATTGCTGTTAGTTTTTAATTATTCTTCTACTAATGTAAGGAAGTAGAAGATAACATTGGTATCATTTCCTTATAAATTATTAAGAATGATATCGCTTATTTTCAAAATACTCTGCTACCTTATTATCAACCATGATATCCGTGGGTTTGATAGCGCGCTTGAGATAGATACCCTGTAAGGTTCTGCAACGACTGAGAGCTACATATGTCTGTCCATACTCAAATGCTCCATTACCCATATCTATAATCACTGTATCAAAAGTCTTTCCTTGGCTCTTATGTATAGTGATAGCCCAAGCAAGTTTCACAGGATATTGCAAGAAAGTACCCATAATCTTAGTTTTGATTTCATTATTTCCCTCCTCAGGCTGCGTATATCTAATGATTTCCCATTCCATTTGCTCTAGTTCAAATCGTTTGATTTCCTCAAGATCGTTTTTGACAGATACTATTATGGTCTCCCCGTTGATAGATTCTATCTTTCCTATGGTACCATTGACAAATTTCTTCTTCGGGTCATTTTTGACGAACATAATCTGTGCGCCTATCTTGAGCGTAAGATGAAGGTCTGTAGGTACTTGCTTAGTAGAGAAATCGCCACTTATTTTAGCAGAAAATACGTGATTGGCACTGTCCAATTTAGCCAGTTCTGAGGTGTTGATTTCGTTGGCTGTAGCATTTCGACTACATAGCGTGATAAAGTAATCTAGATCTTCTGGTATCGGTTGATGTCTGTCGTTGAGCGTCTCCATATCGTCATAGTCAATAGCTCTCATTCTAATATTATCCAACAAGTTGATGAAACCGCGATCTGACTGCCTGTAGACTTCTTGAAGCTCAATCATACCGAGGTGGTAATCAGGGCCACTTATTATCTTAGAAGAAAAGAAATACTGACTCTCATACCTACTCTTAAATATATGTTTTTCGAATTCACTGGCAACTACTGGAGGTAACTGGAATAAATCACCAAATAATAGGAGTTGCACGCCACCAAATGGCTCATTTATACCTCGGTTTCTTCTGAGAAATAAATCAATATTGTCCATCATATCAGCACGAACCATAGATATTTCGTCTATGATAAGTACGTCAAGTCTTTGATACATTCTCCAATTTTTTCTCTTCCCTATATCAGCAGGATTAAGCATCTTAGGTGGAAATCCGAAGAAAGAGTGAATGGTTTGTCCTTTTACGTTGAGCGCAGCAATTCCTGTTGGAGCTACCACAGCAGTACGCTTCTTGGTAGTATTTCTAAATATTTGCAGTAGAGTAGACTTACCTGTACCAGCTCTACCAGTGATAAACATAGACTCAGATGAATTTTCGAGCTGATCTAGGATAGCTAGAAATTCAGAACTTAGACTTAATGGTTGATTTAACTTCAATTATTTGTATTAATGATCAAAATCCCAAGATACTTCTACTCAGTTAATTCTTAAGAAAATTATTGAATATTTCCTACGTGCAATGATTTACTTAGATTATTATCTTTTACAATGTGAGCTATTACATTGAAGGCACTTGCCAGTTTTTTTTTAACGCTGTCTTTTGTAAAGCTTAATTAAATGGGGTGAAATATTTGTGCTTTTACTCGATTTACCATTCAAATAGTAAGCATTTTGAAACAATAATTCCCAAAGTTTAAAAATTTAGAATTGTAGCACTTTCGTTCATACAACTTGATACATTTGCACAAACATTGAAGTGCTATTATTTTTTGGCAAGAAATGTGATTTACATCCTCTAATAACCACAACGCAGGTGATCGAAAAAAGAGAAGAAATTAAGAATTATAATATTTGGCAGCCATTGTTGTTAAGTGTTATGATGATCATGGGAATGGTATTAGGCTATAAGATGAATGATGCCGATAATCCACCTCTGATACAAGGTATCGATATGGACGAAAGTTTCGCTATATATGGATCAGGACGTGTAGAGGAGATCATCAGATTTGTGGATACTCGCTACGTGGATGAGGTAGATGACAGTGATTTAGTAGAGTCGGCTATCACTGCAGTACTAGATCAACTAGACCCTCATTCAGTATATATAGCACCCGAATACATGAAGTCTATAAACGCAAGTATGGAGGGCCAATTTAAGGGTGTTGGTATAGAAAGTTACTATTTAGACGATACTGTCAATATTATTTCTGTAATAAAAGATAGCCCTGCGGATAAAGCGGGATTAGAGCGTTTTGATCAAATAATAGCTATTAATGATATTGTAGTCGCGGGTAAAGGCTTACCATTTTCGGACATCAGTGATATGCTGAGCAGCGAGGAGGAAGACAAAGAGGTGCGAATACATAAATATAGAAATAAGACTGACGAAAGGGTGCAACTTTCAATAACCGAAATTCCTCTCAGATCTGTAGAGATATTTTATATGCTTACTGATAAGGTAGGTTTGATCAAGATTGATCGATTTAGCTCTAAGACATACAAAGAGTTTATGGAAGCTCTAGAAGATCTTGTCGAAAACCAGAATTTAAGCCATCTAATTATAGACCTTAGAGATAATCCTGGAGGATACTTACCAGAGACGACTAACATACTTTCTCAATTGATGAAAGAAAAAGACCGTCTTCTAGTATATACAGAAGGGAAGGCAAACGACAGAATAGATTATACTACTACAGGTAAGAGTTTTTTTAATGTAGAGCGAATAGCGGTACTAATAGATGAAAACTCTGCTTCAGGATCTGAGATATTGGCAGGTGCTCTCCAAGACTGGGATAGAGGTTTAGTAGTGGGAAGGCGTACATTTGGTAAAGGTCTGGTCCAAGAGCAGTATCCTCTTTCAAATGGGGGAGCTATACGACTAACTGTAGCACGATACTACACTCCGACCGGCAGATCAATCCAACAATCTTATGATAATTTAAATGACTATCATGATGTAAGCAAAAGATATAGCTCGGATACAATCCAAATCGTTGATAGCCTGAAGTACTATACTAAGATACTGGGAAGAGAGGTATATGGATCGGGTGGAATATATCCTGATGTATATGTACCTATTAGTGCGGCAGACGAAGATCCTGGACTTATAAGTATACTGAGTCAGATACCTGAGTGGACTTATATGCAATTAAGAGATGATAAATTAAACTTTGAAGGCACAATAGAGCAAATAGCTACATGGGAACTGCCTACAGAAGTACTTCAATCTTTTAATGAATATGTAAGTGGTCAGAAAAATCAATTTGCAGCAGGATATCTAAACAATTATGTGTCTGTTATTAGAAAGGAAATAAAGGCTCAAATGGCAAGAATATTATTTGGTGAGATAGCGGAGAATAAAGTCCAGATTATTGGTGATAAAGCTTTGGATGAGGCACTGAATTACGTTCAAAGCGATAATTCTCTAGAAGAGTATTTGGAAAGTTACAATTAAGGTTACTGTTAGGGCCGAAGGATTTCGATTTGCCCTTCATTATCATATTTTATTATTATAGAAGGATCATTTAGATCATTTTGATCTCTCAAATATTGCGCTGTATAATCCACTTCTGATATAAGTTTTTGATCTATTTCAGTAAAATTTCTAGGAGATGGATGATCACTATAGTTTGCAGATGTCGATACGAGAGGTGCATTAAGAGTCATGATTATCTGTTGACAATACTCTTCTTTTACTATCCTAATTCCTATACTTCCATCTGTGGCTAATGCATATTTCGGAATAGATCGTGGATTACTATGAATTATGGTTAAAGGTTTATTATGATGGGAAAGAAGTGTTTCAATGCGAGGATGTAATTCTGTGACATATCTTTTTAACATATCGAGATCAGATACCAAAAGGATAAACGGTTTTCCTATTGCTCTTTTTTTGATGCTATAAATCTTTCTTGTCGCTTCCTCTGACATGACATTACAACTAAGTCCCCATATGGTGTCAGTCGGACATATGATTACTTTATCGTTTTTTAAAAGCTTACATATATCGTTGATCTCATCTTGATACACCATAAAATATATTATTTTGAAGAAGCGTTTAATAATTAAGATCGCTCTTAATATTAAATGAAATTGGGTTTTTACTAATTAAGAATACGCAAAAGGACATTCAAAACGTTAAGAATTTCAAAATAATTATATCAATTAAGGAAAAGGTCCTTGAAAATTTGATTTTTCTTTTTAAAACCATGATCTCTGTGTAAATTGAAGAAATAAAATTAATTGAAATACATTTAAAACATAAAGAACATTACTATTGAAACATTTAATAATTAGAATATCATTTTTATTGGTCTTTTTATTTTCTGCATGGGTTGGGTATAGTGCCCATATTGTAGGAGGGGATATGGTCTATAAATGCCAGGGTTTCGATGGTGTAGAAGGCTCTTTTGAGATTACCATGACACTATATCGTGACACCCAAGGTGGAGGGGCACAGTTTGATCCTCAAGGAAGATTTGGATTGTTTGAACTCGACTCGGATGGCATTACATGGAATTACCTGAGAACAATAGATAACATAAATGTCCAAGACGTTTCAAATGTAACTAATGTGGGAAGTAATCCTTGTCTGATTATACCACCAAATATCGGTGTGCAAAAAGGGTTATATAAATTTGTGGTTAAATTACCATTAACTAATACCGAATACATGATTGCATATCAAAGATGTTGTCGCAATCAATCTATCACTAACATAGTGAGTCCTGGAGATACTGGATCTGTAACGTCTATTAATATATCAGGAGCGGCCATTTCTACTTGTAATGATAGCCCAGTTTTTAATGAATTTCCACCTATAGTAATTTGTGCCAATCAAGATGTAAATTTCCAACACTCAGCTACAGACCCAGATGGTGACGTGTTAGTATATTCTTTTTGCAGTCCGCTGGCTTCTGGAGGTACAGATGGGTCTGGGACTAATGGTGGAGATTTGAACTCTTGTACTGGTGTCAAACCTAGTCCTGCGATATGTATGCCACCGTATGATCCAGTTCAATTTCTGCAACCGACATACCAAGTATTCAACCCTATGGGAGGATCACCTCAGGTATCGATTAATGCGAACACAGGTCTTATATCTGGAATACCTCTTATAACTGGCCAATTTGTTGTCGGTATATGTGTAGAAGAGTTTCGAGGAGGTTTGTCTATAGGCAAGGTCAGAAGAGATTTTCAATTCAATGTAACTAACTGTGACGATGGTGTATTTGCCAATATTGAAGCAGATGATATTATTGACGGAAAGAAGTATGTTGTCAATTCATGTGGGGATAATATTGTTAATTTGGTCAATACTAGTGGATTACCTCAGTTTATTGAAGAATACTATTGGGAGTTTGATATAGATGGAGATTTACAGACGTTTAATACCAGAGATATTACGTTGACATTACCTGATTATGGTACATATACTGGGGTGATGCAGATCAATAACAATGTACCTGCTTCTGGATGTAGAGATACAGCAGAAGTTACAGTAAACTTATATCCGCCAATATTAGCGGAGTACACTTTTGACTATGATACATGTGTGGCAGGGCCGGTAGAATTCACTAATCTGAGTTCGAGTGGAGCTGGAGCCATAATTGAGAATAATTGGAGTTTTGGTGACTTCAATACCTCCATGGCAGCAGCCCCGAGTCATACCTACTTGACTCCTGGTCTCTTTGGTACACAGCTAGAAGTAGTAGATGGTAACAATTGTAGAGATACCATAAGTTATCCTTTATCCTATTTTCCTATACCAGGCCTTTTGATTGTTGAACCTAATTCTTTTGTAGGCTGCCTTCCTGCTAATATATTTTTCAATAATCTATCCACTCCTATCGATTCTAGCTATGATCTATCTTGGGACTTTGGTGATGGAGGATCTAGCGGCGAGATTAGCCCATTTCACAATTATGAGGATTTTGGAACATACAGTGTTTCACTTCAAGTCACTTCTCCGATAGGCTGTACTACATCAACATCGTTTAATGAATGGATCACTGTAGAACCTAGTCCTACCGCAGCATTTGATTGCACTCCGGAAAAACTTTCAAATTTCAATAGTACTTTGGAGATTGCTGATCAATCAGAGGACGCCATCGATTGGTTTTACACCTTTGGTGACGGTGGCATATCTTACGATCAAGATCCTTTCTATACGTATCAGGATACGGGCGTATATACCATTATGCAGGTCGTGCGGCACGAATCAGGCTGTACAGATACACTTTTCAAAGTTGTTGACGTATCTCCAGTAGTTACCTTGCATATGCCTAATGCTTTCACACCTAATAATGATGGACTCAATGATGATTTTCGTGGTAAGGGCTATCTTCCAGGAATAAGAAATTATACGCTGAGTATCTGGAGTAGATGGGGAGAGAAGATATTTGAAAACAATGATCCTGACCAAGGGTGGAATGGTGAATATAATAATGCAGGGAAGCAAGTTATGGGTGGCGTTTATGTTTTTACTGTGCAGTATACAGGCCCTAGAGGAAATGAATTTGAGCTGAAAGGTAACGTAACATTGATTAGGTGATTTTCACCCATTATAATACTCTATATCAGATACTGTACGTATTCAGTAATTTGATATGTATACTTTTTTCTCTAAAAATAATAATTGTGATATAGTTGTAATTATCAATTAATAGATTACTTTTGCGGTCTTAAATTTAGAATCTGATAAAAACAAGTACGATGGATTTAATAAAATTCGTAAACGAACAACTAAGTGTCGCAAATGAAATTCCTGATTTCAGACCTGGTGATAATGTAGCTGTTAGCTATAAAATTGTAGAAGGTGAAAAGTCCAGAATACAGATATATAGGGGTGATGTGATTCAGATTAGTGGTAAAGGAGCTACTAAGACTTTCACAGTAAGAAAAATGTCTAGCGGTATAGGTGTAGAAAGGATTTTCCCTTTAGCTTCTCCAAATCTAGTCGAAGTTAAAATTCTTAAAAGAGGTAAGGTAAGAAGAGCAAAGCTATATTATCTAAGAGAATTAGTAGGTAAGAGAGCTAAGATCAAAGAGAAAAAATACGTTAAAAAGGACTAGTAAGGTCTTTATCAATGTTTTGTTAAAATATAAAGAGCTATCAGTAATGATGGCTCTTTTTTTGTTTAGTCAGATTAGTTTAAAACCGCACTCTTAATCCAATGTTTTATGCTGTTAGAGAGATATTCTCTATGACGACTGTTTTATTATTCCGTAAGAATAGGATTTTGTTGTGACTCCAACATTAAATTGCTCAATTCGATTAATACTACTATCTTAGATATGCCTATCAGAACCTGATTATCTATTATCAATACTCTTGGATGACAAATTTTATAAAATCAGTATTCTATCTTAGTGTTTGTATTGCAATAGGTACATCATGTAAAGAAGAAATTTCAGGAACATTGGACTATAGTGATAGTTATGGTTCATGGATTCTGAGCGAAGCACTAAAAGAGGGAAAAACGACAAGGACTCTAGATGGTACAACATTCGATATTGATACGACAAGTCTTACTACAAACCTATTTGGAGCGTACAAAGATTATAACTATGAGCGCGTAGGAAGTCGACTACAATTGACGGTGAATGGCTCCAAAATATTTACGGTAGAAAAGTCAACCCCTGATACCTTAATACTAAGTATGACACGAAGGAGAAGAATATTTCAATTACTTATGATAAAGGATATTAATTCCACCAAGTAACTCTAGTTTATATTCTTAATTTCATCTTGTACTTCATATTAGGGATTTTTACCCTGTCACAGTATTAATGTACTCATTATGAAGCATTTATTCACACTAATATTACTTACCATATCCATACAGGCTTGGTCTATTAAAGCAAGTGTAGATTTTATCAGATATAGCAATGTAGATCAGCAGTATTTGGAGGTCAACTATAGGATCTTTGCAAACAGTCTATTTGTGGCAGATGTGTTATCTGTCAATGAAGTGTTATCAACAATAGTTATTTACAAGGGAGATGAGATTGTAAATTTTCAGAAAAATATGTTGGTATCAGGTTTGGAAGAATTCACAAAAGATCTATTGGATGTTCAGAGATTTATATTAAGTCCAGGTGATTACAAAGTAGTGGTAGAGCTAGAAGATCAGAAGGGTCCCAAACATATTTTTAAAATAGAAAAACAAGTAACTATATCGCATAAAAATCTAATGTTAATGTCAGACATAATGCTAGTAGCGGCAATAGAGCAATCTGATCAAGAGTCTCCAATAGTACGAAATGGGGTATACATGGAGATATTGCCATATTCGTACTTCGGAAAAGATATAGATGTATTGACTTCGTATGTGGAGGTGTATGGTCTGCAAGATACTGAGAAGTATTACTGTAGTTATGAGATAATTGAAGGTTATGATTCAGATGCAGGAGAAGTTGAAGTAATTAAGTTTAAGAGATTGGATTCCAAAGAGATAAAAGCCTATTTATTGAAGTTGGAAATTACGGATATTGTTTCTGGTAATTATCACTTTGCAGTAAAGTTGTACAACGAAAAGAAGGAAATAATTGATAGTAAAATTGTCAATTTTGTTAGAGTAAACCCAAAGGCGGATATAAATCAACTAAGCAAGAGGTCAGATAAAATAGGTAACTCATTTGTAAAGGATATTGATGTAGATAGCTTGGACTACTTTCTCAAGGCGCTTGCACCAATTGTGCACGAACCGCGTAGATCATTATTGGAGGTTCTTTTGGAAAATGACAATACCATAGCGAAAAGAAGATTTATCCATGATTATTGGAAAGAAACTTCAGGGGGTAGTGCTGAGGGTGCATCGGCAGCTTATATGAAAATTGCAAAAGCAGTAGATCATAATTTCTTCAATGGAACATCCTATGGCTTTGATACGGATATGGGATATGTATTCTTACGATATGGTAAACCTGACGATGCTATGGTCGTAGATAATGAGTTATCTGCATTTCCGTATCAAATCTGGAGATATAATAAAGTCTTGTCCACTGGTGAGAATAATGTTAAATTTCTTTTCTACGCGCCTTCATTGAGCCATCGAGACTATAGGCTACTCCATTCTACATGTAGACTAGAAAATCAAAATCAATCTTGGGAAGCGGAGTTATATAAAAAGAATCCTGAAGAAATAGTCGGTAATCCAGGTGAGGTTAGGACCACCAATGATGGATTCACACGTAGGGCTAGAGACCTTTGGAATGACTTTTAGATAGAAAATTATAAGGACGGAGTTAGTATTTTATTGACTGTGTAATGATATTTTAATTTTGCTGATATCAACGCTGCATCATAGAGAAACGAATGTGCAAGCACAGATGGCGTCTTACTGTCTAGTCTGATAGTAGAAGTAAATACAATAGCTAGTGCCGGCATCATACTAGTTGGCAGGACGTATATGGAAAGCAATCTATTAATTTGGAAGTTTATCATCTTTTAGTAGGAAAATATCAAGTAATACTGAGTGATACTCAAGGCGGAAAAGATGTTTTGGATCGTTATGAACTAGATTTATACTAATTCTAAAAAATAAATCTGCAAAGTAATAGAGGTTAAGATGATTGAAGTAAAAAAGGTATGCAATGAAGATTTTTGGAGTTGGTTTGTAGATCATGCTGATTGTTTTTTTGAAACTATACAATCACAAGAAAATATTTCTCGTGATTTCATAGATGTAGTATCCATTAAATTAAATAGACTCAGAAATGGGTTTTTTATATTGACGGGAATGTATGATGATGATACAGCTGAGTTGATCATTACAGCAGACGGAAACGTGTTAGTCATTCCATTCATAGAGGAGTTAATAGCTGCGGCACCCAATATTCCTAATTGGAAGTTTACGGCGCTGAAGCCAGCGACAGATCGAGAAGATTTCGAAGTTGGGTTTAGTCAAGCATCTTTATCTGCGGATAATTTATTTTTCATTTATAATGCGCATTCAGAGTATCCAGATCTTATTGATATAGATGTGGTTCATGCTGATATTACAGATGATACAAAACGATTATTTACTCAAGGTATTTTTATATTCTTAGAAAACTATATTGGTGAGATGGAATGCATTGATCTCATCGATAGTATAGATATAAAAGCTATGAATAAAACTAAAGGCGATTTGATTCCTATGTCAAAACTGTCGAGCTTTCTCAAATGGCGACACAAAGAGCTAATAGAAAAATACGATCAAGTCATACATATTACTAATGAGGATACATACACTGGTTACGAATCAAAAACTAAGCAAGGTGAACCTGTAATCGCAACTATTAATACAAAATTGTTAAACTGGGATCACATTGCTGCATACCCTTGGGTTACAGTCTTGACTTTAAGCTATGACAACGGAAGTAATGGAATGCCAAACGATGATGACTATCAACTATTAGACACTTTTGAAGAACGGGTCAACATATTAATGGCTAAGAGTCAATATTGTTTGAATATAGGGCGAGAAACGGGCGAGGATAGACGAGAGGTACTATATGCTACTAAGGACTTTCGACAAACTGTAAAGGTTATGGATGAAGTAATGAATTTAGATAGCCCATATGGGATTACGTATGACGTTTTTAAAGATAAGTATTGGAGGAGTCTAGATAGATTTAGAGTTGAAGAGTAGAGAAGACTATAATAAAAAATACCCCAACCAAAAGGCTGGGGTATAGCAGATTTTATTAATGTTGGAATGTCGTCCAGCTATATATTCATTAGTCCAAGAAAGTGTCTACGTTGGTGTAAGGAAGATCAAATGCTTCACTTACTGCTTTGTAGCAAATTTTACCTTTGACTACGTTAAGACCTAATTTGAGTTCTTTATTGTCTTTGCACGCTTGCTTCCATCCTTTATTTGCTAGTTGTATAGTGTAAGGGAGCGTAGCATTATTGAGGGCAATCGTACTTGTGTAAGGTACTGCTCCTGGCATGTTAGCTACACAGTAGTGAACAACGTCATCTACGATGAAGGTTGGGTCTGCGTGAGTAGTTGGTTTACATGTTTCTACACATCCACCTTGATCGACAGCAACATCAACTATTACAGTTCCAGGTTTCATGTCTTTGAGCATATCCCTAGTAATCAAGTTAGGCGCTTTTGCTCCTGGTATAAGTACAGCACCGATAATAAGATCGTGATCTTCGATACACTTTCTGATGGTAAGCTCAGACGAGAATAATGTTGTCACGTTAGCCGGCATAATATCTTCCAATTCTCTCAGTCTATTAAGATTGATATCTAGAATAGTAACATCTGCACCAAGTCCTGCGGCCATTTTAGTGGCTTGTGTGCCTACGATTCCTCCTCCGAGAACAAGTACTTTGGCAGGTTTTACTCCAGGTACACCACCTAATAATATACCCCTACCTTTTTGTGGCTTTTCTAAATACTTGGCACCTTGTTGAGTAGCCATACGTCCTGCAACTTCCGACATTGGAATTAATAACGGAAGAGATCTATCATGACTCTCAACAGTCTCATAAGCAAGACAAACAGCTTTTCTACGGATCATAGCATCAGTAAGTGGTCTGTGAGATGCAAAATGAAAGTATGTAAATAGTAATTGATCTTCTTTGATCAAGTCATATTCACTTTCAATTGGCTCTTTAACCTTTACAATCATTTCGCCTTTAGTATAGACATCTTCTATCGTTGGAAGTATATGTCCACCAACTTTCAGATAGTCACTATTAGGTATACCTGATCCTAGACCTGCACCGTCTTGAATATATACCTCATGGCCTCTCTTGGTTAATTCCAAAACGCCTTCTGGTGTAAGACCTACTCTGTTTTCATTGTTTTTTATTTCCTTAGGAACTCCTATGATCATTGGATTAAATGTTGATAAGTTAGTGATTGTTATTTGCGGCTAAATTAGTGATTTAGTAGGGGATTTGAGGTAGGTATTTGAGTAATTAGTTGAATGTTAATTCGCTTTTATAATTATACTGAAGGTCAAGGGAAAAGGTGTTGGACTTCTAGGATGTTGGGCTATTGAAGTTTTTTTTCAATAGTTTTTTTTTTACATCGTAGTTTTTGCGGTAATATTCTTGAGATAATACACTCACAGAAGTGAAAATATATAATTAAGGCTTTAAATTTTATATACATTTTACAAAAATTGGAGTTGTGGTTACAGAATTACTTACGTTGCCAGCATCATCGGTCAAGGTATATTGCCAAATGAATTCATTGTCAGGGTAAAGTGGTGTTACTGAGCAAGGAGGAATACTATCCATCTCAGGAAAAATGCAGCAAGTGCCTAACATTTTTATAGTCATCTCGCCACTGATGCCATTAGCTATACCTGATACAGGTATCTCTGGTATCAAAAATTTATCAGAAATATTACCAGTACGCATATCTACAACTCTCAGATTGAGCTTGTCTGGATTATTTTCAGATATACTAATATCTCCATCTCCATCTATGAATCCCAACGTAACGAATAAAGTATCGGAGTTAATGCCTTGATTTAGAGTGTCTTTTGACATGCTAATGAATGTAAGCTCCGGCACATCAGAAAAATCAGCACTTTGATTACATGCGCTTATGCCTACAGTAATTATGAAAGCGTACGTTAGATTTTGAAACATTAGACTACTTTTGTATTTCGTTGAATGGAATTCACTTTACTAATATAACGCATTCTTATCACTTCAAAAATCCATATAGATAGCCGTAGAGAAGAATTACTCGACAGAGTGGCTCAAGTGTCTGATAAAAACTATGAGCAACTCGTCATAGATATCTATCAATATCAGAAAAAATATAATCCTGTATACGCTGAATACCTTATTAATCTCGGAAATAGAGCAGTACATCAAGCTTGCGATATACCCTATTTGCCTGTATCTGGCTTTAAGCATCATAAAGTCATAACTGGAGAAGATTTAACGGAGATTACATATTCGAGTAGTGGAACATCCGAGACAGGCAGAAGCCTGCATCATATCAGAGATCGCCAAACTTATCTAAACCAAACAGTTAAAATCTATGAATCCCATTACGGACCTATTGTGGATTACGTCTACCTAGTTTTACTACCTAACTATTTAGAACGTGAAGGATCATCGCTGATCGATATGATGCAACATTTTATCAAGATATCTGCGCATGCAGAGAGTGACTTTTATCTTTATGATCATGATAAGTTGTACGATTCTCTTAAGCGTTGCCAGGCCAATAGAAAGCCCACTGTACTTTTCGGTGTCAGTTTTGCCTTGATGGATTTCGCTGAGAAGTATGCATTAGACTTTCCTGATTTGATCATTATGGAAACTGGTGGAATGAAAGGCCAAAGAAAAGAGCTCCCTAAGGCTGAGATGCACAGACGGTTGCAAGAGTCGTTTGGTGTATCATCTATCTACTCTGAGTATGGTATGACAGAACTCAGTTCTCAACTCTATTCGATTGGATTTGGAGCTTTCGATCAAAATATATTTCTAAGCGCGAAGATCATGGATATTACAGATCCTTTATCACCTTCAGCTATAGGAAAGCAAGGAGTGGTTTGTCTTACTGACTTAGCTAATATTGATAGTTGCTCATTCATCATGACTGAGGATACTGGATATATCAATAGTAAAAATCAATTAGTATTAACTGGGAGACTGGATATGTCCGAAGCTCGAGGATGTAATTTGTTATTGACTGAAATAGGGTAGAATGAAATATAGGCATCAATATAAATGTAAAAAATAAATGTCTATTTATCTCATTAGAGGTAAACGGTCATCTTCTATAACTGTATTATTTATAACTATGATCTCGCTTAAATCTTTATCACTTTAAAGTGAGCTTCAAAATTCTCATTGTAACATTTTACTATGTAACTACCAGAATTATATTCCGCTAGTGACAATGAAGTTTTAGGATTTTGACTATTTCTAGAGATTGTATTACTTTGAGTTAATCTTCCTAGAAAATCATATATTTCAATA
>OCVR010000838.1_pt1 | contig 25323 bp, 22 predicted proteins | sample 1539091 | NCBI WGS metagenome assembly OCVR01 (sample SAMEA3355530, study PRJEB22509) | marine metagenome | biome: marine; feature: coastal ocean; material: water | place: USA | collected 2010-08-07 | depth 16 m | reverse complement strand
GCCAGAGCGCGGGAGGGGGGCTCTCTGCCGCGACGGCCCTGCTCGCCCGAGACCGCAAGGGACCGGACATCTGCTTCCAGTATCTGGGCATCCCGGAGCTGGACGATCGACTGCAGACCCAAAGCATGCAACAGTTCGTCGACACCCCGATGTGGAACCGACCCAATGCTGAGCTTAGCTGGGATTACTACCTGGGTAATCAATACCAGCGCGGCGCAGAGAATGTGCCCTGTCATGCGGCGCCAGCCCGGACGGAAGATCTAGCCGGCCTACCCCCCGCTTACATCAGCACCATGGAGTTCGATCCATTGAGAGACGAGGGCGTGGAATACGCACTGAAACTGATGCAAGCCGGTGTGAAGACGGAATTGCACAGCTTTCCCGGGACATTCCATGGTTCCAGTCTGTTTTCTCATACACAGGTTTCAAAGCGTGAGTCGGCGGAAATGTTTACCGTTCTGCGCCGCGCGCTGACTATCACAGAGTAATGTCGAGTTTTTCACTATTCCCTTGAATACCGGAGACAACATGAGCAGCGAAGCACTGTACGAGCCACCATTAATGGCCCATCTACTGATAGAGGGCCTCAATCGCTATAACGACGAGCCCTGCCTGTTCCTTGGTGACAAAGTCGCCAGTTACCGGGAGGTGCGGGAAAATACCAGCCAGATGGTGCAAGCCCTCAAGAGCAAAGGCCTGAGTGTTGGAAGCCGGATAGCAGTGATCTCGGCCAATCGGCCGGAAGTCCTGTCCAATATCGCGGCCATGCAACTTACTGGTGCCATCGGCACGCCGCTGCACCCCCTTGGTTCGCTGGATGACCACGCTTACGTTCTCGAAGCTGCGGAAATCGAAGCACTGATTTTCGACTCGGCACTGTTTTCAGAAGTAGCTGCCGCGCTCAAGGAGCGTGTGCCAGGCATTAAGCACTTTCTGGGATTTGGCCCCAACGAGGTGGGCGACGACTATATGGCACTCGCTGCAGGCTTTGATCCACAACCATTGGTCGCACCGGACATCTCGCTCGACGACATCGCCTCGGTCAACTTTACGGGTGGGACTACCGGCAAGCCCAAGGGCGTAATGAGCCCCAACCGGGTCAGCGCTTATATGACACAAGTGCAGATGACCGAGTGGGAATTCCCCGAGGAAGTCCGCATGCTAATGGCGACGCCCCTGTCCCATGCCGCGGCTGCCTTCTTTATCCCTGTGCTACAAAAAGGGGGGGCTTTTTATGTGATGCAGGGTTTCGATCTCGATGATTTTTTCAACATGGTGCGTGATCACAAGATCACCTGCACCATGCTGGTACCCGTGATGTTGTATTTTCTGCTGGATCATCCCAGAGCGACTGACGGCAGCATGGACAGTATGGAAACTATTTTTTACGGCGCCTCACCCATGAGTCCCGCGCGGTTGCAAGAGGGTATCGAAAAGTGGGGCCAGATCTTCTACCAGTTCTTCGGCCAATCCGAGTGCCCCATGGTCATTGCGAATATGAGGAAGAAGGAACATGATCTTTCCAAGCCCGAGCGACTCGCGTCGTGTGGCCGACCAACCCCATGGATTCACCTGGCGCTACTGGACAGCGACAATAACCCCGTGCCCGATGGAGAACCCGGTGAGATCTGTGTGCGTGGCCCGCTGGTAATGGGCGGCTATAAGGACATGCCAGAGCAGACGGCAGAGGCCTTCGCCGGCGGTTGGCTACACACGGGTGACGTGGGCAGACTGGATAATGAGGGGTTTCTTTACATCGTCGACCGCACCAAGGATATGATCGTGACCGGTGGCTTCAACGTGTTCCCTCGTGAAGTCGAAGACGTCATGGCCACCCACAAGTCGGTGGCTCAGGTTGTTGTCATAGGCGTACCTGATGAACAATGGGGCGAGGCCGTGAAGGCTGTGGTTGTTCTAAAGCCGGGTTCGGACCCATCGGAGGCGCTCGCCGCAGAGATGCAGTCACTGGTCAAGGAAGCCAAGGGATCCGTGCAGTCACCGAAGTCGGTTGACTTCGTGGATGCGATTCCGCTGACTGCCGTGGGCAAGCCCGACAAGAAAGCGGTACGAGCACAATATTGGGAGGGTTCTGAGCGAGGGGTAGGTTAGCGCAAGAGTAGGCAAAACAAGCTATGGCTTTATCGCACAAGGACATTGTCTTCACCTTGCCGCTGTTAATGCTGGCTTGTTCGCCCGTGGAAGACCCCTCACTATACCCGCAGTTCAATGCTGAAACCGCCGTCAAACCGCAGGCGAACGCGCCTACCGCATATAACCCGCAGCGCAACCTTTACTGGGGAGATCTGCATATCCATACCAGTTACTCCACGGACGCCTACACCAATGGGGTGCGGGCCACGCCCGACGATGCCTATACTTTTGTAAGAGGCGGCGAGATCGAACACGCAGCGGGCTACGGTATTCGCATGGCAAGACCGCTGGATTTTGCAGCAGTTACCGATCACTCGGAATATCTCGGCGTACTGCAGGCGACCGCACCGGACCTACCCCTCAACGAGAGGGGGCTCAGGGATCGCCTACTCAACGATGGCCGCCTGGGTGTGACCTGGCTGTTGACCGACACCATGATCGGCTTTGATCTCGAAGACGCAATCACCGACGGCTGGCAGGGCATCAGCAAAATGGCATGGCGCGCCACCGTGGAGTCAGCCGAGCAACACAATGACCCGGGACACTTCACCGCTTTTGTAGGCTACGAATGGACCTCTATGCCGGGTGGGCAAAACCTGCATCGCAACGTCATATACCGCGGGGCGAAAGTGCCTGAGCTGCCCTACAGCTCTGTGAATTCTGAGGACCCACGCGATCTGTGGGCGGCACTGGAGAAACAGCGCTCACAAGGCATGGACGTCTTCGCGATCCCCCACAATGGCAATGTCAGCAATGGACTCATGTACAACAACGTCATGTTCGACGGCAAACCTATCACGGCAGCATACGCCACGATGCGCAATGAATACGAACCCATTTCAGAAATCTTTCAGGTAAAGGGTTCCTCAGAGACAAACCCATTGCTGTCCAATGAAGATGAGTTCGCCGGCTTCGAGATTTACGACACCCAACTGTCCCAGACACAGGAAAATTCAAAAGCCAAGGGTAGCTATGCCCGTGACGCTCTGCGCACCGGCATCGAAATTTCTCACAGTGAGGGGTTTAATCCCTACCGCTTTGGCGTGATCGGCGCCTCCGACGGTCACAATGCCAGCTCCCCCGTTGAAGAAAATAACTACCATGGCAAGCTGCCTATACTCGACGGAAGCGCCGCGCTGCGAATGGGCAAAGCTAATTATTTCCCGGCAGACCGTATGGCGGGGGGCACACGCTGGAGTGCCGCCGGCCTCGCCGCTGTCTGGGCCGAAGAAAACACACGGGGCTCACTGTTTGATGCGATGAAGCGCAAGGAAACCTATGCCACCTCGGGCCCGCGTATCGCACTGCGGTTTTTCGGGGGCTGGAACTATCCAGACGACCTTCTGGCGAAGGAAGAGTGGATTGTATTGGCTGAACAAAACGGTGTACCCATGGGTCGGGATCTGCCAGCCGCAGAAGATGGTGCGCCTGACTTTGCGATCTGGGCCATGCGCGATCCGCGCAGCGGTAACCTCGATCGTATTCAGATAATAAAAGGCTGGGTGGATAGTGAGGGGGCCTCCCATGAAAAAATATTCAACGTGGCCTGGTCGGGTGAGCGGCAACTCGATGACTCAGGCAACCTGCGACCTGTCGGCAACACCGTGGACCCCAGCACTGCAACCTACACCAACAACATCGGTGAAGCACAGCTGTCAGCCCTGTGGACTGACCCTGAGTTTGATCCCGAACAGGAAGCCTTCTACTACACCCGTATTATAGAAATACCAACGCCTCGCTGGACCACCTTCGATGCGCTAACGCTCGGAATAGAGCCACCGGAGCCGGTCAGCCTGCAAGAGCGCGCAGTGAGCTCCGCGATCCGTTATAAACCACGGTGATATTGCCGCGTAACTGATACACTCGTAACCGTCAGTTTCTGAGCCGACTGAGCCGACGATGTAACCTCACCGCTCCTCTACCTCAACAGGAGGTAATACCCCTTGCCTGAAGAGACCAACGAAATCTACCGAGGTCTGACCTTCCCGTGGGGCCGCGGCGTGAATCCACCGCCAGGGGAGCCGATGCAAATTGCGGAGGGCGTTTACTGGGCTCGCTTCGCTATGCCTATTTCATTGGATCATATCAACCTTTGGTTGCTCGAAGACGGGGAAGGCTGGACCGTAGTGGATACCTGTCTCGACCTGACCAGCGCGCGGGAAACCTGGGAAACGCTATTCGGCGGAGTGATGAAGGGCAAGCCCATTACGCGGGTCATATGCACCCACCTACATCCGGATCACGTTGGATTAGCAGGCTGGCTCACTGAGCGCTTTGACTGCGAGCTGTGGATGTCACGTGAAGAATTTCTGATGTGTCGAGCGATGGCCGGGGATACCGGGCGTTCCGCGCCAGAAGTAGCCATTAGCTTCTATCGAGGGGCGGGTTATGACGACGAGCAACTGGAACAGTACAAAAAAAAATTCGGTAATTTCGGGCGCGCAATTTATCCGTTGCCCGACAGCTTTCGCCGGCTAATGGACCGCGAAACACTGACTATTGGCGGACGTTACTGGCAAATCATTATCGGTAGCGGCCACTCTCCGGAGCATGCAACACTCTATTGCCCTGCGCTGAAGCTGCTGATTTCAGGGGACCAGGTGCTGCCTCGCATCACCCCAAATGTCAGTGTATTTCCCACCGAACCCGAGGGCGACCCACTTACCGAGTGGCTTCAATCCAGCAATCGCCTGCGAGAAATACTACCGGATGATTTGCTGGTGCTGCCCGCCCACGAAGCGCCATTTTACGGATTGCATGTGCGCTTGAACCAGATCATTGAAAACCACAAGCACGATCTGGACAGCCTGTGGGAGTACCTCTCGGAGCCGCGGCGAGCTGTGGACTGCTATCCCGCCCTGTTCAAACGCACGATTGATGGTGGCTCCATGGGGCTCGCCACAGGGGAAACGCTGGCTCACCTGAATTGCCTGCTAGGCAGACGCAGTATTACTCGGCAAACAGACAGCGGTGGCGTCAACTGGTATACGCAAAATCCGGCTTCATCTACTTATGATTAAAGGTTTGCTACTCTCAGACCAATAAATAGCGGCGGGAGTGAAGCAGAAACACGTGACTCGACTGCCGCATGCCCCGGACAGCAGATACCTGCAAGGAGCTTTGGTTGACATGGTTTATTAGCCACTATGTCTCTGTTGTCGACGCGATAAACTATCGCGTCGGTCGATTAGTCATGTATGGCATATTTGTAATGATCGCGATACTGGCGTGGTCATCTATTTCCAAGACGTTTTTTCTGCCCTCGCTGTGGACGCTCGAGATGGCACAGTTTGCAATGGTCGCCTACTACATGTTGGGCGGCCCCTATGCAATACAGATGGGATCCCATGTGCGCATGGACCTGTTCTATCATGCCTGGTCTGACCGCAGAAAAGCCTATTTTGATGCTTTTACTGTGTTCTTCCTGATTTTCTTTCTCGGTGTGTTGCTTTACGGCGCCGTTGACAGCGCGCAGTACGCCGTCGAATACAACGAGCGCAGCTACTCCTCGTGGCGCCCCTACATGTGGCCGATCAAGATCATCACCGTGATTGGCATTGTGCTGATGCTGCTCCAGGCGATCTCGGAGTTCTTCAAAGACATCGCCCGGATTCATGGGATCACGCTTTGATGTCCTACGAAATGATCGCCCTGCTGATGTTTTCGTCGTTGATGCTCATGCTCATGACAGGGCAGAGAGTATTCGGGGCTGTCGGTGCAGTAGCGTCACTTGCCGCAATACTTCTATGGGGCACCGGAGGCTCGGACATCCCGTATGCATCCGTCATGAAACTGATGAAGTGGTACCCGCTGCTGACCCTGCCTATGTTTATTTTTATGGGCTACGTTTTATCAGAGTCAAAGATTGCAGACGATCTTTATCGCATGTTCCATGTATGGATGGGCTCAATCAATGGTGGACTTGCCATCGGCACCATCGGTCTCATGGTCCTCGTCTCCGCCATGAACGGCTTGTCAGTCGCGGGGATGGCTATAGGAGCCACTATCGCGCTACCAGAATTACTACGCCGAGGTTACGATAAACGCATGGTCACCGGCGTGGTTCAGGCAGGCTCCTCCTTGGGCATACTGGTACCGCCTTCGGTCGTGTTAGTGCTATACGCCATGATCGCACGACAACCTGTAGGGCAACTGTGGCTCGCAGGGATTATGCCAGGGCTGCTAATGGCGGCTATGTTTATTGCTTACATCGCCATACGGTGTGCCCTACAGCCCGATTTGGGGCCCGCCCTCAAGGAGGAGGAACGACAGGTACCACTGACTGAAAAATTGAGGCTGTTGCGAGCAGGACTTCTCCCCATCGTGATTTTCGCAGTGATGATGGTGCCCTTCGTAAGCGGTTGGACAAGCCTCGTCGAAAGCTCTGCCATCGGTGCCATGGCTGCTTTTTTTGCGGCGGTATTGAAACGGCGTATGACGCGAACAGTGTTCGAGAACTCGGTACGGCAGACGCTGGCAATTTCCTGCATGTTCATGTGGATCATACTGGCAGCGCTTGGGTTTGGCGCGGTATTTGACGGTCTGGGCGCGGTCAAGGCGATAGACAGCCTCTTCACCGAACAACTTGGCCTTAATCCATGGATAGTCCTGATATTGATGCAGCTATCTTTTCTGATTATGGGCACGTTCCTGGACGATACTGCTATGCTGGTCATTGTTGCGCCGTTGTACGTGCCGCTGGTGACAGTCCTCGGCTTCGATCTGGTGTGGTATGGCGTGCTCTACACCATTACTACACAAATTGCGTACATGACGCCGCCGTTCGGGTACAACCTGTTCCTCATGAGGGCGATGGCGCCGCCGGAGATAGAGCTAAAGGATATCTATGCATCAATACTGCCTTTTGTTTGCATCATGGCGCTTGCGCTTGCACTCGTGATGGCGTTTCCACAACTGTCGCTCTGGCTGCCGGAAACGGTCTACGGCCAGTAACATATATCCCCCAGTGATGGGGAGCAGCCGGAGAGCCTGCTTAGAGACTTTCCACCGACGGATAGGTGACGGAGATAGCTATGAAAAACAGACGCAGCTTTTTGACCAAGGCCGGGGTTGGCTTGACCGGCGCGGCAGGGCTCGCGCTCGGAGCACCGGCGATACACGCGCAGAAAAAAACCACCATAAAATGGCGCATGCAGACCTATGCCGGACCGGCACTGGCCGAGCACGTAATCAAGCCAGCCATCGACTCATTCAACAAAGTCGCTGGTGGGGACATGCAGATCGAGCTTTTTTTCGCGGACCAGTTGGTTCCGACAGGCGAGTTGTTCCGGGCGATGCAGAAAGGCACGATCGACGCGGTGCAATCCGATGACGATTCGATGGCTTCTCCTACGGAAGTCGCAGTATTCGGCGGATACTTCCCGTTTGCCAGTCGCTACTCACTGGATATACCGGTGCTCTTCAACCAGTACGGTCTCAATGAAATATGGGATACCGAATATTCCAAAGTCGGGGTGAAGCACTTGTCCGCAGGCGCCTGGGACCCCTGTCACTTCGCGACCAAGGATCCCATCAGAAGCCTCGAGGACATGAAGGGCAAGCGTGTCTTCACCTTTCCCACAGCGGGGCGATTTCTTAGCCAATTTGGCGTAGTGCCAGTCACCCTGCCATGGGAGGATATCGAGGTAGCACTGCAGACTGGCGAGCTGGACGGCGTGGCCTGGTCGGGCATTACCGAGGACTACACCGTGGGATGGGCCGACGTGACGAACTACTTCCTGACCAACAATATTTCCGGCGCCTGGGCAGGCTCTTTCTTCGCCAATATGGATCAATATAACAAGCTTCCGGGTCGGCTCAAGGAACTGCTGAATCTGGCTATGGACAGCTCTCACTACTATCGGCAGTGGTGGTACTGGGGCGGCGAGGCATCGCTAAGAGTCTCGGGCACCAAAATGGCGCTCACCACGATACCCGACGAGGAATGGGAGACAGTGGAAGCGGCTGCGGTCAAATTCTGGGACAAAATCGCGTCTGAATCGCCCACCAAGAAGAAAGTGGTCGATATCTTCAAGCAATACAATGCTGACATGCAGAAGGCGGGTCGCCCCTACCGTTACGGATAGCAGCCGCGCGCCTTGTGCAACGGCGCGGGTGGCGCTGTGGTCAGGGTGCTACCGTGTTTCGATCGCCCTTGACGAGTGTACGAAAGCGATCGAAAAGCGATTCAAACTTGAAGTCAGTAAATTCACCGGCATCCATGAAGATGCCATGATCGTGGCAGATCTCATACCAGATATGTTTCTGCTTCGAATCCGAGGTTTTTTCCATTTCCTTGCCACAACGAGGGCATTTAATGTCCGCATGACTGTCCCATATCCAGCCCTCCTTAGGACTACCTGTATCGAGTAGGTGCCCCTCCTTGAGCTCCTTCAGATGGCTTGCCTCATCCTCGTCGAACCATAACCCACCGCAGTGGGTGCAACGGTCAATCACGACATCCCCGTGCCTCACCTCCTCCATGCCGTGGTTACATTTGGGACATTGCATACTGTGAACCGCATTATCGTATTCCATAACCACTCATCCTGTTGATTGCAGCGGACGTCCCCGCTTAGTGGGTAAAGGCGTGGGGTTCCACCCATCACTTTCATGTCTGGTGAAACTATTTCAAGCGGCAATCCGGTCCAGAATCCTGTCAACACTTTCCCGGTCAAGCAGACGCGGCACCGGATAGGTGGCACCCTCTTTTATCGCGGCCAGTGCAATATCAGCGAAATCTTTCTTTTTCAGCTTGTCACTGGTTCCTGCAATGCCGACTTCCTCTCTTAGTGCCAGCACCGCCTCGATAAATTGCCGGGACAAGGCATCACTGGAGTCTCCGGGGGAACCAATGCCAATCAATTGGGCCAATTCTGCCAGGCGGGTTGCCGTCTCTTCCCGACTGAACTCCAGCACGTGGGGCAACACCAGCGAATTGGCCAAACCATGAGGGATGCCGTACTTGCCGCCTAGCTGATGCGCAATAGCGTGCACGTTGCCGACGTTGACTTGATTGATCGCCATACCCGCGTAGTAAGCTGCCATTGCCATCGCGTTGCGGGCGTCCCTGTTATCACCATCACGACAGGCCGTAGCCAGATTATCGAAAATTAGTTTGATGGCGAGTCTCGAATCCTCGCTGCGGCTGCCCCGCTCCCAGCTCCCTATATAGGCCTCAATTCCATGTGTGAGAGCATCCATACCGGTAGCGGCAGTGATATGTGGTGGCAAGCCCGTAATAAGGTCCGGATCAAGGGCCGCCGCAAGCGGCAGCAGAGTGCCTCCGCTGATAATGCCCTTCTGGTGGGTTGTTGCATCCGAAATCACAGCACCAATGGTGGCTTCTGAACCCGTTCCGGATGTCGTCGGTACGGCGTAAATAGGTAGCACCTCGTGGCGGACTTTCCCGAAACCCACCCAGTCGGCGGGCGCCATATCGCTGGTCGCGGAAGCAGCTATAATTTTCGCCGCATCCATCGAAGAACCACCCCCGATTGCAAGTACGGCCTCGCTGCCATGACTGCGGGCTAGCGCCGCACCCTCCGCCACCTGATCGAACGTCGGATCAGGCAGCACGCCATCATAGTAAGCGACATCCACAGCGGTTCCGGCGAGGGCGGCAGTAGCCTGGTCGACAACGCCCAGTTCTCGCAGGGGTTTGTCTGTGACCACTAATACTTTAGTTACGCCGGTACGCGCGATGTGCTCGCATAGCTGCGCAGAACTACCGCTGCCGGCAAATACCCGGTGGCGCGAATCCGGAGAAAAGAAAACCACTAACTTCATAATGACCATATACAGATTATGAAGTGCCTTTCGCACTGACATCGGCATAAGCTTGCTCCCGCTACGTTACCTTCAACAATCTCGCATAATAACAAATATTAGCCGAGCCGAGGATAAAGCAGATCAACGACTTGGGGCAGGTAATCTCATCACCAGCAACGCCGCAATAACGAGGGTCACCGCCAACCCCGTCAACGCTCCGTTGTAATTGCCTGTCTGGTCGAAGGCATAACCCGCAAGAGGGGCTCCCACGAGACCGAAAGGCAGAAAGAGGGGCATCTGGGCTCCGTTTATCTGGCTGATAATGGTCGCGTCGAAGTAACGACTGTTGAGGTAGGGGTGCATGGGAATAAAGGCGCCACCGCCAAAACCCATGAAACATAAAGATGCCCCGATTCCCACGACACCCTCAGCGTGCAGCAATCCAGACAATCCTACTACCTGCATCAATAACAGGACTACGGCTATCGCCTTCACAGACACCTGCGAACCATCACCCAGCCAGGCGAGGCAAGACTTGCCAGTCAGTCCGGCCACACCCGCAAGCGCGAGGAACCAGCCCGCCTCAGCCGCGCTATACCCCAAGCCGATAAAATGGGGGGGATAGCAGACCGCCAGTACCACAGAAACATTGAGGCCCAGAGCAACGCACAAGCCGATCAACCAGAAAGCCGGCTGGCGATAAAAATCCCGGCTAATTGGCGGTCCCGCGTCGGCCACGCTACCCACTGTACTTCTTGGCACCCCGTTGAGGATGATTAGCCAAAGACACACCAATATCCCGACAGACAAGCCGATGAGCGTTGTACGCCAGTCCAGCTGCGCCATGAGGTTGCCTACCAGAGGAGGTAATATCGCCGCGGCGACACTGATCCCAATCGCGGCAATGGCAAGCGCGCGGGCTTCTCGCCCCGGGTACGTCTTGACCATGAGGCCGTTGACCACTACCGGGCCATAGAACGTCAGTCCAATCGAAAAACACAGAAAACCCACACCAACCAGCAGCAGGGATGGCGCCATACCTACAGCTATCAGTGACAGGGTCGCCAGGGTCGCAACTACCAGCAACAAACGCCGAATAGGCAGACGATCCGCAAGCCGGCCCACCAATGGGGCAATAAAACCAGGAACCACTATCAGCGCGACAGGACCCACGTTTAGCAGAGCAACCCCGACATCAAACTCTTGTGATAACGGCTCGACAAAGAAGCCATAAATACCCACCAGGCCTGGCCCAAGGGCAAGGCACAACATCCCGGCAATAGCCGTTGACCACGATTTCTGGACCGAACAATGGGTTTCTTTATCTAAATGCACAACGTATACGCAGTCCGATACGGCCACTTCGCCAACAAGCCGATAGCATACACGCGATAAAATCGGTGCGCAGCCATTTGCTGATTGCACTGCAATCGCACAGCAGTCGCCACAGCGAAAGCCGCGGAACGGTCCAACCAGGATGATTGGCCAGGAATGGGCGCAACCCCCGGGGAGGAATCATCCCGGAGGTTGTGGTCAGTAAACCGATCAGGCAGCCTTGCGCGGTCCGCCGTTGAAGCCCGGCCAGCGAGAGCCGGATATCGTGTCAGCAAAAGGCAGGAAGCCTTGCGGATCCAGCTCGCCAGCAATGGTCATTTCACGGTCCAGGAAGACCGGCCACCAGAGGTAAGACTCGACCATCTCCTTTTTTGGCAAAAGGCTAACCAGCGGATCCCAGGGACTGTCGCGCAGGATCAGCTCACCCTCGACGTTCTCGCGATGTGCGGTAGCGTACTTGCTCCGCACGTGCACCACGTGAGGCGGATAGTCGAAAGCCGCGGCAGGCCCACCGACGCTGACAGCACGAGAATACTTCAACCACCACTCGTTCTGCTCGAACTCGGGCCCACCATCAACCGGGCCAGTGGACGCGCCCTTGTACTCAGCAAAGGTATAACCCTGATGTGTACAACGCGCGGTAACCTGAGGCCCTAGACGGTAGTATTCGGTGGTGCAGGGATACTTCGGCTGGCCATTGGTTTCCTGGCTAACAAAAATCGCAGACTCCTGATCAATGCCATATCCGAGGGTAAACTCGCCTGCTGTGCCTTTGAAGTTGGCATCCACAGAGGTCACGATGCCGTATTCGGGTTCGTCGGGCACCGGGAAGTTATAGATCGTCAAGCGGACAAAGGGATCGTCACCCGGCTCGATACCCGGCGGCAGCAGTGCTGCAATCTTGTCAGGGTCAGTACGGTAGACCAACTTAAGCATTGGCCAGTTAATAATATCGCCCGGGCTTCCCTGGGGTGCAACTGTTTCATTAGTCATATTATTTATCCCTCTGTTTTACTTCAGTCATTGCTGCGTTTGTTGCTGCTTACATGATGGCGCTCTAGCCCACCATGGCTGGCACGGGCGTTTCCCGATTGAGAATCATGTCCGCGCGAGCACGTATTTTTGTGTCGGTCTCGGGAGTGGTTTCCAACAGCCAAAATGCATTTTTTTCAATACCCTTGATTGCCATATTCGCCACTTCATCCGGATGAGTAGTCTCGAGTTGAATACCGAACTCCTCGCACATCTTTTTCATATCTTCTACCGAGTTAATGCCCGACTCATTGCCGTCAACGCCTTCTTTCTTCAAATCTTCAGGACGCACACGACCTGAGTTGAACAAGCCCGTGTCAACAACGTGAGGACCGGGGAACAGCGCGCTCACTTTCACCGCCAAATTACCCGCCTGCACTTGGTAATGCAGGTTTTCCGTGATGGCGTGGACCGCCGCCTTCGTCGCGGTGTAAATCGGTACATCTGGAAGAATGGTGTAGGCGCCGTTACCGGAGCCTGTCACGACAAAATGTGATTCCTTGCCGGAGGCAACTAATCGAGGCATAAACGCGCGAATGCTGTTAATCACGCCCCACACATTCACGTTCATAGTCCACTGCCAATCCTTCTCGGAGTAATCCCACATGGCACCCGTTTCACCGGCGCCGATACCCGCGTTGGCAAACACGAGGTCGATACCGCCAAAGGCATCAGCGGCCTTATCGGCGACCGCATTCAGGCTGTCGATCGAAGTGACATCACAGTGTTCAATCAACGCGTCAATATTTTCCGCACCGAGATCTTTTTCAATCTGGGCCATTGCTTTCTTGTCGACATCGCCCACAACAATTTTTGCGCCTTTCCGACCCAGCGCAAAGGCCAATGAGCGACCAACGCCACTGGCACCGCCGGTAATAATGGCAACCTTGTTATTGAAATCCTGCATAGTGTTACGCGATCTCCCGCTTGTCTTCAGAGGTGAGGTAAAACTGGCGCACCCACTTGCGGAATGTCACAAGGGTCTGGTCGGCCTTACAAAATACCGGGCGGTGTTTGTGAACCTTGTTGGCCCAGATCGGATAGTCGTCACTGATGCCAGCAATGATGCCTTTCATCACATCATCACCCGCAAGGTCTTCGATCTCGCGGCGCACAATCAGAGTCCAGCGCATCAGCGTGGTGTGCTGGTCTATAGGCTGCGGGCTGTTATACATAATCATTTCAGCATTGGGGCCATAGGTATTGCGCACCATGGCGAAACCGGGGCTGTAAGTCGTGGCATGCAAGTGCCCCGGAACGTCCGCGTCAACCATCTCTGAGTGCAAATGCATGGTGCGGCCATCGTCGTCAATCGTAACGACCGAGTCGGGGATTGAATTGTTGTTATGCACAAACTGAAAGTGCACCGGGTCACAGGAATTCTCGCAAATATCCTGCACATGGGCAGGCACCAGGTGCTCGGTGTATCGAGGGCTGGTCCAGTTCGGATCACCCAGTTCAGGCAGGTCGGGCAGCGCCCACTGGGGGGGGGTATTTTCCGGGTGGAACCAAACATAAGCCTCGCCGTTTTTCTCTTCCGAATGCCAGGTGCGTATTTGTGCGCGGGTTGGAATCTCATCGCAGTACGGGATGTGATTGCACTGGCCGTCGTCAGCCCCAAACTGCCAACCGTGGAAAGGGCAGCGAATGTTTTCGCCAATCACCCGCCCCTCGTGGCCCAGGTGAGCCCCGAGATGAGGGCAATAGGCGTCCTGCACCGCGACGCGACCAGAGCGCGTTCTGTACAGCACCAGATCTCGATCAAAAGCCTTTATTGCCTTCACTTCCCCCACGAGCAGTTCGTGAGAGCGAGCCACGGAGAACCATCCCATAGGAAAGTTCGGGGTGGCGTTGGTTTTAGATTCACACGCTTCGACGATACTCATTGCTTCACTCCTGTGTATCAGGATTGGGTTGCGTTAGTTAAAGAGCGAGGCTTCGGGTCCGATTTCGTCGGCGACCGCTCGCAACTTTGATTTGTCCAATCCGTAAAAATCTACCGCATTGCCGCCCAAAATTTTACGTCCGTCGTGCTCGGGCAGACCAGAAAAAGTGTCTTTGTAATACTGCTTTGTGTTCGGCCAGGTGCCCTCGGGGTGAGGAAAGTCACTGCCCCACATAATCTTGTCCAGGCCGATTTCATCTCGCGCTTCGATATCCGCACGTCGCACGCAAGAGGCCCCGATACCGACATTGCGCTGAAAGTAGCCGCTCGGCGACAGAGAGAGGTGGCTTTTGAAGTCCCCCAGCTTGGCGGAAATATCGCCTTCACTGTACTGGAAGTCCAGCAGGCGCAACCAGGGCGGCAGCATGAACATGGTTCCGCCCTCGACGATCATTACCTTCAGCTTCGGAAAACGCTCGAACACGCCACCCCAGATCATGAAAGTGAGGGGGCGATACAGCCACCACATGACCTCAGAAACAAAGACACCCATGGCGCCGGGGAATTCATCCCGCCTGTCCTCGGCCGGAAATCCGTCACCGAAGTACTCCGCGTGTGGTGCCGGCCCGGAATGAAAGTGAATAATCACTCCAAGGTCTTCACAGACTTCCCAGAAGGGATCGTACTTGACGTGGTGATAGGCGTCCTGCTGATACCACATAGTGGGAATCATCACGGCTTTCAACCCATTATCCACGCACCAGCGCACTGCTTCGACCGCCTGTTCCACGTCCCATAGCAGGGGGATAGATGCTACTCCGATATGGCGTGCCGGATCGTTGGCGCAGAGTTCTGCCAGCCAACGATTGTGGGCCATAGCGCCAGCCCACTGTAATTCGGGCACCATGTCTTTGGGCGACAGGCCGAGGCCTGCGCCGAAGGGCGGCGTGTTCTTCTCGGTGATGCCGTCGGGGAAGATCACCTCCGCGGCGATACCGTCCTTTGTCAGCATGTTCAGACGCTGCCTGTAATCCCAGGCGCCGGTAAGCTCCTGCTCAACCGGAGCACGCCAGGCATCGTTGATTTCTTTGATCAGGAACATTTCTTCCGACTTCTCCATCATATCAACAGTGATGGGCACGGCCATATCCAACATTTCGTGGTACTTTGTCTCCACGTAGGGTTTGTAATCGGCGATAGGCAGGCCGGCGTGGCAATCCGTGGAGACGACCAGAATACGATCAGACATGATATAAAAACTCTCTGCTGGGATGCTGTGTTACTGAATTTACACCTGATACTAGCTAACCAAATGAGCAAGCTTGCACATTTGTATACAAAATAGTTTAATAGATAACTGATTGCAACCCCCCTGACGGAAATTTCATGGAAACGGCAGAGGCACCCCTGGGCCGCCGCGAGAAGCGCAAATTGGAGATCCGTGCGCGCATCGAAGATGCGGCTTACGCCCTGTTCCAACGTCACGGTATAGAAGAGACCAGTATCGAGCAGATATGCATCGAAGCGGACGTGGCCCGGCGCACCTTCTACGGGCACTACCCCAACAAGCACGCCCTGCTGGGTGGGCTGGGCATTTCGAAGCTGTACAGTCAGATGGGCCCCATGCTGCAGCAGCTCATGGCCAACCACCCCACTACCCGATCTCGTCTTGAAGCCATGATTGACTACATTGAGTCGAATTTCGCCGGCATGAACGAGATCGACCGACAGCTCATCGTCATCGGTCCCTCGGTGATCGCCCAGGACAGGGAAAAGCAGGCCGAGCTCGGTAACACGGCCATGGAAAGCTTTGTCGGCCTGATTCATGCGGGCAGGGAGCACGGCGACGTGAATACAGAATTTTCCCCCGAGATACTCGCCTCGGTGGTCGTGGGCACATTGAATACCCTCACCACCAGTTGGGCCCTCGACCACAGTTTCCCGGTATTCGCCAAACTGGAAGAAGCCCGGGGCGTATTCGAACGCCTGATCTGCAAAGACAACTGACCTGTCGCATCATTGCACCCCGATACCGAAACGGGCACGCTCTTGCGCAGTATCATTGACCACGGAGCTGACACCATGGGACCTCTACAGGGACTCACCATCGTTGAAATCGCCGGTATTGGACCCGGTCCCTTCGCCGCCATGCTATTGGCAGACATGGGCGCCGACGTGATCCGGGTAGAGCGTCCCGGCGGCAGCTTGTTCACCTCTGTACACAACCCCAAGCTCGACTTTCTCAATCGCAACAAGCGCTGCATCAGCGTCAACCTGAAAGAGCCCGACGGTGTGGATACCGTGCTGTGCCTGCTGCAAAAAGCAGACGGGCTGATTGAGGGGAATAGACCCGGCGTTATGGAGCGGCTCGGCCTGGGTCCGGATGTCTGTCTCACCCACAACCCGGCACTGGTCTATGGCCGCATGACCGGCTGGGGACAGCAGGGTCCGATGGCGCAGGAGGCAGGCCACGACATAAATTACGTGGCCTTGAGCGGAGCCCTTTATCCTATTGGGCGACGGGGCGAGAAGCCCGCGATCCCGCTAAACCTGGTGGGCGATTTTGGTGGCGGTGGTTTGTGGCTTGCCTACGGCATGGTCAGCGCACTGCTGGAGGCGAAGGGCTCAGGGCAGGGGCAAGTCGTGGACGCTGCCATGATCGACGGCGCCGCCACCCTGATGGCCAGCACCTTCGCCGCGCAGCAGGCAGAATTCTGGAGCGAGGAACGGGGTACCAATCTACTGGACTCTGGCTCTCATTTTTACGAGGTGTACGAAACCAGCGACGGCAAATACATCTCTCTGGGGTCTATCGAACCACAGTTCTACGCCGCACTGCTGGAAAAGCTTGGCGACGACGCGGTACATTTTGAGCACCAGTTTGATGCGGAAAACTGGCCTGCCATGAAAGAGAAAATGGCTGAGGTTATCAAGCGCCGCACCCGCGACGAGTGGGACGCGATAATGGCTGGCGCCGATGTCTGCTATGCACCGGTGCTGGCCATGAGTGAAGCGCGACACCACCCACACCATCAGGCCAGGGAGTCATTTATAGATGACGGGGAAGTTTGGCAACCCGCGCCGGGGCCGCGCTTCAGCCGCACTCCTGGAGAGATCCGTCACCCGGCGGCAGAGATCGGCGAACATACCGAGGCGATTCTGCGTGAGTTTGGCTTCAGCGAGGAGGACATTGCGGCAAGACTGGCCAGCGGCGCTGTGGTCGGCAAGTAACCGCAAGACCCCCACGGAACCTCTGCCGCGTCCGTTAACGACGGGTCCTCGATTCGTCGGCTTGTGGCACAATGCCCCCTCACGCACACCGCACAATAATTGAGCCCTTCCATGTCGACAAATACGATCCCCCAATACTGCCGGCACGTTGCCGTCGATGCGGCAGACTCGCCTCTGCACATCGCAACCGGAGCAGTACCCACACCACATGCCGACGAAATACTGATACAGGTTGCAGCAGCCGGCATTAACCGTGCAGACCTGCTGCAGAGGGCGGGTCTGTACCCGCCACCGGAAGATGCATCCCCGGTCCTCGGTCTGGAGGTCGCCGGTACTGTTGTCGCCACCGGCGACTCAGTCGAAGACTGGCACGCGGGCGACGCTGTCTGCGCACTGACACACGGCGGCGGCTACGCTGAATACGCGGTCGCTCCTGTCGGGCAGTGCTTGCCCGTCCCGACAGGCTTCAGCATGACGGAGGCGGCAGCCCTCCCCGAGGCACTGCTCACCATTTGGCATAACCTCTACCAGCGCGCGCGCTTGCTGCCGGGTGAACGGGTGCTGATTCATGGCGGCGCAAGCGGTATGGGCACCATGGGCGTAATGATGGCGAGTGCTCTCGGTGCAGTCGTCTACACCACCGCGGGCTCGGATGAAAAATGTAGAGCGCTGGAAGCGCGCGGTGCCACTCGCGCAATCAACTACAAGACCGAGGACTTCGAGCAGGTACTGTCCGATCTCGGCTTGCGCAATGGCGTGAACGTGACGCTTGACATGGTGGGGGGGGATTACATTCAAAAGAACCTGAATCTGGCAGCTCCCGAGGGCCGCATCGTGAATATCGCCTACATGCGCGGTTTCAAAACAGAAGTGAATTTTGCTCCCCTGTTGATAAAACGCCTGGTGATGACCGGATCAACCCTGAGAGCACAAACCTTCGAACAGAAAGCAATCATGAAAAACGAAATCATGACCACAGTTTTTCCGCACCTTGAGAATGGCGACATACGTCCTGTTATCGACAGCACCTACCCACTGGCAGAGGTGGAGCAAGCACACGCGCGCATGCAGGAGGGCACGCACATGGGCAAGATTATTCTACTCATGGAGCAGGCATCCTAGTGTTATCCCCATGCCTTTGATCGACTCGAGAAGCCTGTAGTGGACTGTCCGCGTCTGCGATGGCCGATCCCGTATCCGCTAAATCGCATTGTTTTGAGACTGTCTCGCCAATACACCGTGGCACCGGCATAAACAGCTTAAGCCGTTGCGGAAATCGGTACGGTACCCAGTGTCTTGCCGAAGACAACCTGCATCGCGCTGCCGGCCCAGGCTAAACGCGGCACGGTCCCTTTGTTACATCTATTTAGAATATGAAAAAAAATACTTGTAGCGAAATAGTCTTAAAAGCGGCCAACTCACTGCATACATAGCCTCTTCTTTCTAAAAAATACCCTTTTATACCCGGTTTTTATACTGTTCAGCGCTAAAGAAAAGTTGTTGATATTTCATTACGCGCTTAAAAACACGGTTTTTACCCTGCGAAACGGCGCTCGCTCGCTTCGTTCTATGCCGGTGCTATACTCAAATACGACCTCGGCGTCAGCATCGTCAGACCGGAAGCAAACGTCTGGCCGCACGACAAGAGAAGTCGGCAACCGCCCGATTTTATCGTGGCTTTTCCGACTTTCCCCTGACACGACGCCTGATCCGAGTGCTTGGCTGCCAACAAAAATAAAGGGGCACAGCGTATGAAGCGTCACTTCTACATCAGCGAAGACCTGGATGATCTTGAGATCGTTGAGCATCAACTTGAAGACGCAGGGGTTATTACTCCGCAGATTCATGTGCTCAGTGAGGATGATGCTGGGGTCAAGGCCCACCGTCTTAACGATGTCGAAGCAGTGTTACGCAAAGACGTTGTTCACGGCACAGAACTGGGAGCACTGGTGGGCATATGCACCGCTATCTTGATCCTCGTTGTTGCCTGGTCAACCGGTATCGCCGATACAATTACCTGGGTACCACCGGTTTTCCTTTCCATCATTATTCTCGGCTTTTGCACCTGGGAAGGCGGTTTCATCGGTATTCAACAACCTAATTACGATTTCAAGCGCTTTCAGGACACCCTTCGGTCGGGCAAGCATGTATTGCTCGTCGACGTAAACCAGAATCAGGAGCATATCCTGCGACAGGTTACCAATGAGCATCCCAAACTCACCCCTGCCGGTGAAGGCCATTCGGTACCGGGATGGTTTATGGGATTGAGAGGACTTTTCGAAAATACGATAAAGGATACCGCTTGGCGCACTACGAGTGTGCACTCTAGAGAAAAATAACAGATACGAGACACCCTAAAAAATAAAGATTCCCCCCTGTCTGCCTGCGGGCGGACAGACAAGGAGTGTGAATGAAAATTGTAGTCGCGCTGGTCCTGCTCGTTCTCGGTTCCATTGTCTTTCACTGGTTAAGCCCCTGGTGGTTAACCCCACTCGCAGCTGATTGGGGAGAGATCGATCTCACTATCGACATCACTCTTTACATAACAGCGGTTGTGTTTGTCGCGGTTAACCTCTTTCTCGCCTACTGCGTCTATCGCTTTCGCTACAGCCCCGATCGGCGCGCCGAATACGAACCTGAAAACAAGAAGCTCGAAGGCTGGTTGACCGCCATCACCTCCATAGGCGTGATCGCGATGCTTGCACCCGGTCTGGTGGTATGGGCGCGTTTTGTCGACGTTCCCGAAGATGCACACGAGGTCGAGGTCGTAGGTCAGCAGTGGCAGTGGAATTTTCGCTTGCCGGGAGAGGATGGAATACTCGGTGAAGTTGATGCCGCACATGTTGGGCTCAACAACCCATTTGGCATGAACCCTAATGACCCCGCCGGTAACGATGATGTACTCGTCAACACGAATGAATTGCACCTGCCTATCGATCAAAATGTCAGATTATGGATGCGCTCCAAAGACGTATTACACGACTTCGCTGTGCCGCAGTTCCGCGTGAAGATGGACATGGTCCCAGGCATGGTGACCTACGCTTGGCTCAAGCCCACAGTGGAGGGCAAGTACGACATACTGTGTATGGAACTTTGCGGTATCGCCCACTACGCCATGCGGGGCTATGTAGTGGTGGACTCACAGGAAAACTATGACGAATGGCTTGCGGCCCAGTCAACGTGGAGTGAAATAAATGGTCGCCCGCCGGGCGACCCGGTTGCCGGCCAAAGCCAGTTCGCCACGTGCGCGGCCTGTCACGGACAAAACGGCGAGGGGAATGTCGCGATGAACGCGCCCGCGCTTGCAGGATTGCCCGCGTGGTATATCGCCCGCCAGCTTGAGTACTACAAGCAGGGTATCCGGGGCGCTCATGAAGACGATATTTACGGCAAACAGATGGCGCCCATGGCTAACATGCTGGCGGACGATCAGGCCGTGCGTAATGTCACCGCCTATATCGACACGCTGGAACTGGCCGATGCGGCACACACAATCGATGGCGATCCGGCGAAAGGCGCAAGTCATTATGTGTCCTGCGGCGCTTGCCACGGCGCGCAGGCACAGGGCAACTACGCTCTGCAGGCACCGCGCCTTGCGGGGCAGGACGACTGGTACCTGAAACGCCAGCTTCAAAATTTTCGCGAGGGTGTTCGCGGCACACACGACGAGGACAGCTATGGTCACCAGATGGTGCTGATGGCCCGCTCATTAAAGAACGAAGATTCTATAAACGACCTGCTGGCTTACCTGAACACACTGTAACAAGTGCAACAGGCGCAGGGCACTGGACTGAGGAACACACAGCATGCAACACGTGGCAATCGCTGACCAACCGGATGAACTCCACGACCCACAGAGTTTTATAGCCAAGTATGTATGGAGCCAGGATCACAAGGTTATTGCGATCCAATACGGCGGCACCGCTATTTTTGTCGGGTTGATTGCCCTCGTGCTGTCTGGGCTGATGCGGTTGCAACTCGGTTTCCCCGATACATTCGATTTTATCGATCCTAGCTCCTATCTGCAGTTTGTCACCATGCACGGCATGATCATGGTTATCTATCTGCTGACTGCACTGCTGTTGGGCGGTTTTGGCAACTATCTGATTCCGCTCATGGTAGGTGCCCGGGACATGGTGTTCCCCTTCATGAACATGCTGAGTTACTGGGTATATCTGCTATCCGTACTAATCCTGCTGGCCAGTTTCTTTGTGCCGGGAGGGCCCACCGGAGCGGGATGGACGCTTTACCCACCACAGGCGATCCTCGAGGGTACACCCGGTTACGACTGGGGCATCCTGTTGATGTTGGTTTCGCTGGCGGTGTTCATCGTTGCGTTTACCATGGGTGGACTGAATTACGTGACTACCGTATTGCAGGCGCGCTGCCGCGGCATGACGCTTATGCGTATGCCGCTGACGATCTGGGGAATATTCACCGCTACCGTGCTGGGCATACTTGCCTTTCCGGCGCTGCTGGTAAGCGCCATTATGATGATTCTCGACAAGACACTGGGCACCAGCTTTTTTATGCCGGTCTTGGTCTCGCTGGGCGAGTCACTGGAATACACCGGTGGCAGTCCCATTCTGTTCCAGCACCTGTTCTGGTTCTTCGGTCACCCGGAGGTATATATCGTTGCCCTGCCTGCCTTCGGCATGGTGTCGGACGTGCTGTCAGTGCATGCTCGCAAAAATATTTTCGGATACCGCATGATGGTTTGGGCCATTGTCGCTATCGGGGGCTTGAGCTTTATTGTCTGGGCACACCATATGTATGTGAGTGGCATGCACCCTGCATTCGGCTTTTTCTTCGCGACCACCACACTGATTATCGCAGTGCCTACAGCTATCAAGGTATACAACTGGGTCCTCACACTGTGGCGCGGCAATATCCACCTCACGGTGCCCATGCTGTTTGCAATAGGCTTTATCTTCACCTTTACCCACGGCGGGCTGACTGGCTTGTTCCTCGGTAACGTCACTATCGACCTGCCGTTGTCAGACACCTATTTCGTGGTAGCACACTTCCACATGGTAATGGGTGTATCGCCAATCATGGTGTTGTTCGCCGCCATTTATCACTGGTTCCCTTTGATGTCGGGAAAGATGTTCAACGAGACCCTGGGCAAATGGCATTTCTGGTGCACCTTCCTTGGCACCTACGCTATTTACCTGCCAATGCACTATTTGGGTTTCCTCGGAGTGCCCCGGCGCTACTTCGCTATGGGCACGACAAATTTTATTCCTGAAAGCGCACAGACTCTCAACGCGCAGATCACTATCGCAGCGCTTCTCGTTGGTCTCAGCCAGTTGATCTTCCTGTACAACATACTTTGGAGCCTGCGGTACGGCGAGAAGAGTAAGAAGAACCCATGGGGTGCGGCCAGTCTCGAGTGGCAAACACCAGACCAGCCCCCACACCATGGAAACTGGGGCCCCGAACTGCCGGAAGTGCATCGCTGGGCCTATGACTACAGCGTGCCTGGCGTTAAAGAAGACTTTATTCCACAAAACCATCCGGTCACCGCTGAAGAACGCACAGATGGCGAGGGAGGTCACGCATGAAGTTGTTGAAAGTCCTTGGGACCAAACCCTGGCTGCACGATACCGAAGCCGGCGGCGTCGCTGCTTATGCAGGCCCGGACAACGAAGCCGCCGCGCGCATTGCTTTGCGGTTTGTTCTGGCCATTGTCGGCGTGCTGTTCTTTCTCTTTATCATCACTTTTTTGTCGCGCTCACAATATCCCGACTTCGAAGCACTGGCCGGCGCACCGTGGCAGCCATTCACCGACCCCACTCGGCTATGGTTTAACACCAGTCTGCTCTTTATGGCCAGTGTGGCCATGCAGTGGGGCCTTGGAGGCACGCGGCAAGGTAAACTTAATGTCGCTGTCACAGGCATCAGTGCTGCCGTCTTCTTCACCTTGATGTTTATCGTCGCGCAAATGGATTTGTGGCTACATCTGCAATCTATGGGTTATTACATAACCTCTAACCCCGCCAACAGCTATTTCTATGTACTCACCGCGATTCACGCACTGCATCTTATTGGCGGGCTGGTTATTTTATCCAATGTTGTCTTTCGTGTGTGGTACGACAACAAGCTCGAAAGCCTGACTGCACCACTGCAGCTTTGCACTACCTACTGGCATTTTTTGTTCGGGGTCTGGCTGGTGCTGTTCGCACTACTTTCTAGCAGACCGGAAACTATTAACGCGCTAGCGGCAATGTGCGGCTTCTGAGGCTTTGCAATGACAAGTGAAACAGATAAAAGTGCTACCTACACTGAGCCCGGCGTTGCGGGCTTAGTATCTGACTGGGCCGCGGATAAGCAAACCTTCGATATGCCCTGGGGCAAGATCATGATGTGGATCTTCCTCTTGTCAGATACTTTTATCTTCAGCGTATTCCTCACCAGTTATATGAACGTACGCATTTCAGCAACAGACCCATGGCCCAACGCCAGCGAGGTGTTTGCGCTGCAAATATTCGGCGAGTATGTGCCGTTGCTGTTAATTGCCATTATGACCTTTATATTGATAACCAGCTCCGGGACGATGGCCATGGCGGTTAACTATGCCTACCGGGGAGACATAAAAAAAACAGTGTGGCTTATCGTTGCCACCGCACTTTTCGGTGCGTCTTTCGTAGGAATGCAGGCGTTCGAATGGAGCAAATTGATTGAAGAGGGCGTCCGCCCCTGGGGTAATCCGTGGGGCGCATCCCAGTTCGGTTCTGCATTTTTCATGATTACCGGCTTTCACGGCCTTCACGTAACCGCGGGTGTTATTTACCTTTTGTGGACTGCACGACGGGTTAGCTCGGGTTACTACGAGGGAAAAGACCTCGCAATTGTCGAGATTGCCGGACTCTACTGGCACTTTGTAGACCTGGTTTGGGTGTTTATCTTTGCGTTCTTTTACCTGTGGTGAGGTGACAGTATGAGTGAAACAGCGGGCCAGCAGCATCCAATTGGTATCTACCTGAAGATATGGCTTCTGCTTTTTGTATTCAGTGCGTTCTCCTACGCGGTCGACTACTTCCAGCTGCAGGGTTCCCTGCGCTGGACATTGATACTGATTTTTATGTTCCTTAAGGCCGGCTTGATTATTTCCATCTTCATGCACGTGCAGTGGGAGCGGCTTTCACTCAAGTATGTCCTCTTTTTGCCTCTCACAGCTATCGCTGTGCTAATCATACTAATGGCCATTGAGGCCGATTATACCTATCTTACCCGACTGATATTTTTCGACCGCTAGGCGACAATCTATGAATGTATCTGCCAAAACGCGGATGTTTCGCGGGTTCCTTGTCGCCAATGCCTGTATCGCTTTGGTCGCGGTGCTTATATTACTGAATCGACCGCCAGCTCCGCCCTTAATACAAGGAGTGCTCTTACCCGAGGCCCGCGCGCTACAATCATTCGAGCTATTGGACCACCACAATCGAGTATTTGACAACGAGGCACTCAAAGGCCGTTGGCATATCGTCTCTTACGGTTTCACCACCTGTCCGGATATTTGTCCAACTACGCTAAATCAGCTTGTAAGCGTGAGCAATCTGCTGGAGGCCCAGGGCCGTGAGAACGATTTGCGCGTGCTTTTTTACAGTGTGGACCATCGCCGTGACACGGTAGACCAACTCGCTTCCTATATGCCGTTCTTCGATAAATCCTTTGTGGGTCTAACCCATGCGGACGATAGCGAAAACCCTCACCTCCCCTTTGAAAAAGGTCTCGGCATTGTGGCGCAGTTGGTCCCGAAAACAGGCGCCGATGTTAACCCCGCGGACAACGAGTACGAAGTGAACCACGGGGTGACGCTGTTTCTGCTCAACCCAGAGGGTAAACTGCAGGCGATCTTTGAGCCGGACTACCGAGGCTCCGGGTTTCACACATTCAGCCCTCAACGAGTAGTGCAG
>OCVR010000815.1_pt1 | contig 25714 bp, 21 predicted proteins | sample 1539091 | NCBI WGS metagenome assembly OCVR01 (sample SAMEA3355530, study PRJEB22509) | marine metagenome | biome: marine; feature: coastal ocean; material: water | place: USA | collected 2010-08-07 | depth 16 m | reverse complement strand
GGCCCGGGGATTCTACGAAATCTTCAATATCCATCTGTCTGTCCTATCTTGCTGTTTGATTTTAAACAATTAAGCACCTGTTTAAGCGGCCCTGTCCAGATACATTATTTCCTATGCAGAAATTTTTATTACTCAAGCAGCCTCTAGTTAAAAAAACTCTCTCCTTAATATACCGTCGTAGATCTGCAGAAATCACCTGTTTATTAATCAAGCGTTCTTCATATTATACCGCCCAGAGAATGAGCCGCAAAAGCCACGGCTTGCGAGCACAGTGACAAACGCGATTGGCTCGTATTGACTGTCTGGAGACATGCTTTACGCGGGCAATTCGGCCAAGCAGGCGTTGACCCACGGCAAAGCACTGTCTTCAGGGGGCGTGCCAGACGAGGCATCGTGCAACCCGCGAGGACCGTGCTGTGTGGCACCGCATCCAGTTAACAGATCCAGCAATCGCTGGCTGCCATTGTTATAGGTCTCTTCATAATCCATGTCACCCAGACCGAAGATCGAAAACTTCATCGCCGATAAATCCGGTTTTTCCGTCTCTATCATAGCGCCAAAATCAATTGCAGACGCTGGTAAGTCGCCGTCACCATAGGTCGAACAGACAAATATATAGGCACCTTCCGCCGTCAAATCCTCGAGAGTGGCATCTTCCAAGTTGGTCAGGGTCACCTCGTGGTCGGCCGCAAGGTTCGCCTCGATATCTTCACATAGCATTTCAGCATTGCCGGTCTCTGTCCCATAGAGAATGTTTATTTTCATTCTGCATTTCTCCGCTTTTGCACAGCCTTTAACATATCATCAACGGTCTTTAACTTGCCCCTGCAGCGCCCTACGGCAGCTGCGTTTATTTCAGTGCAATCAATCGCCAACCAGTCATCATATGTCACAATACTTTCACCAAACCGGTCTTTTAACGCTGCAATACCGGGTTTGGCATGCCCCTTGGCAATCCCGTCAGCAATATCAGTTGCAATGCGCTGCGCCACCTTTTGCGTGTCGTGTCGGTTTTCAGGAATTGTGCCGCGTGGACCACGCTTAAACCAACCTGCACAGTAGAGACCTCTCTCTATCACGCCATCACCATCACCGACAAATTCCCTGCGTGAATCATCAAAGCCAATTGCCGTTACAACACTGTCACAGGGCAGGGTTTTCATTGCACCGTCTTGGGATCGAAACGTAATCGAACGCACACAATTATGAGCAATATCAAGCGCCTCTGGTACCCAGCCAAAATGAAACGTAAGAACGGTTTTCGCAGTATTGGGCGCAGCCGCCGCCACCGTGTCTTGCAAGGCCTGCAAGCGTTCATCATCTTGAGTGCCGCACAACGGAGCATCAAGTCTAACGTCTAGTGAACTGATTTTTGCCAGTTCCTTAACCATAACCGCATCAAATTTCGCCCCATGCGCCGGCGAGCGACCAACAATATGAATGTCCGTTACAGAGGTTACAACCCGAGCGGGATCAAAATCAGAACCGTTGAAATCATCCGCGCCTTTCGCCAAAAGCCGCACCACATCAAGCGCGACATTACCATTGCCCACAACCACAACCTGATTACCAAATTCTGGTGCCAGCGCCTGATCGCTTGGGTGATCGTTCCAAAAGCGGGTAACCGCACCAGATCCGTAGACACCACCTGTCTGTTCACCGGCCAGTCCAAGGCGGCGATCTTCGGACAAGCCAGTGGCAAGCACAACCACGTCAAATATGTCGCGCAATTCGGCAAGGCTCAGGTCTGCTGCATCCCCCGCACCGACATTGACATTGCCGGCAAAGTTCACCCCCTGTTTTTCAAACAGTCGGGCAAACTGTCGGATGACCGCTTTGGTACCTTGATGATCCGGCGCCACGCCATAGCGCACCAAACCATAGGGAACCGGCAATTTTTCAATAATGGTGATCTCAACGTCGGGACAGGCTTTTCCCAAAGATTGGGCCATAAAACAGCCCGATGGGCCCGCGCCAACAATCGCTATTTTACTCGTCATTTCTATCCGACTCTTGGTTTAACACAGATGGGTTAAAAACCCAGCGGCTAGACCGTTTGCGGGTCGGGCTAAGACTTGATAAGTTTTCTACTGTGAAAAACCTTTTCGCTCAAGTAAATTTTTTATTGAGTTGCCACAGAAACAATGGGAGAGATGTAGACGTCAGAAAACCCGCAAAACACAGGGCCTTTAACTATGGAATATGAAATCTATAGCGCCGGACGTGTGGCCCTGCAATCCGGCATCAGCCTGCCTGATTGTCGCATCGCCTACGTCACTCATGGCCGTCTAAACGCCGCAAAAGACAATGTTGTGGTCTTTCCGTCACGCTATGCGGGTACCCATGCTGACCAAACCTACCTGATTGGGCCGGGCAAAGCGTTGGACCCCGAGCAATACTTTATTGTTTGCGTTAATATGCTGGGCGGCGGCCTGTCCTCGTCGCCTTCAAACACAGCACGGCCTCTGTCTGGCCCAGATTTTCCTCTGGTCACGCAATATGACAACGTGGTGTTGCAAGAGCGTTTGCTGCGCGAAGTGTTTGGCGTCACCCAAATCAAATTGGTCTGTGGCTGGTCGATGGGCGGACAACAAGCCTTTCAATGGGCCTCGCTGTTTCCCGACAGGGTCGCGGCAATGGCGTGTTTCTGTGGTCAAGGCACCACCGCACCCCATACACATGTGTTTTTGGAAGGCGTCAAACAAGGCATTATCACCGATCCCGAATGGCGGGGCGGCTATTACGAAAAGCCCCCCTATAAAGGCCTTATGGCCAAGGGTCGCATCTGGGCTGGCTGGGCCCTCAGTCAGGAGTGGTACCGTGCGAAAATGTGGGAAAAACAGGGGTTTGCAACCTTGGAAGATTACCTCAAAGGCAATTGGGACGGGATATATTTTAACCGTGATGCCAATGACATGCTGTCATTGATAGCGACTTGGCAGGCGTGTGATCTGGCCAATAACCCACTGTATAATGGTGACCTCAAAGCGGCCTACTCGGCGATAAAAGCCCGATCCATTATTCTACCCGGGCGCACTGATTTGTATTTTCCTGTGGCCGACAATGCTGCTGAGGTGGCGATGATGCCAAATGCCGAATTGCGGATCATCGATTCAATCTGGGGCCATTATGCAGGTGGTGGACGGGTCGCCGAGGACACCGCAGTAATTGATGCCGCCTTGAGAGATTTGCTCGCATGACGGCCTACGACACCATTATCGTTGGAGCCGGTAGCGCTGGATGCGTGCTGGCCAACCGGCTTTCACAAGATCCCGACCGCAAAGTACTTTTAATAGAGGCTGGCCCTCCTGGGGGCCATCTGTACATCCGCATGCCCGCCGCTGTGGCGATGGCAATCAGATCTAAACAATTCAACTGGCATTATCAAACCATGCCGCAGGCCCATATGAACGGCCGTCGGGTGTCGACCCCGCGCGGCAAAGCCTTGGGGGGATCCTCTGCCATCAACGCGTTGGTCTATGTGCGCGGCAATGCCTATGATTACGACCATTGGGCTGAAATGGGCTGTGCGGGTTGGAGCTACGCAGACGTTCTGCCGTATTTTCGCGCAACCGAAAACAACGCCTTTGGCTCCGGAGCCTATCACGGCTCAGAAGGGCCCTTGGTGGTCAGCCACCCCGAATCTGAAAACCCGGCCTTCAAAGCGTTTATCGATGCCGGCGTCGACCTTGGGTATCCCTATAACCCCGATAATAATGGCGAAACGCAAGAGGGTTTTGGCCCGTTCCAGCTCAACATCAAAGACGGTCGCCGCTGGAGTTCGGCGAATGCTTTTCTGCATCCAATCGCCCAACGCAAAAATCTAACCGTTATGACCGACCAACAGGTTCTGGGCCTGCGCACAGACGGTACAAAGGTCACCGGCGTCAAACTGGCGAACGGTCGTAATATCGAGCTGATCAGCGCCGAAACTGTTATTCTGTCGGCCGGTTCCATCGGCTCGCCACATCTGATGATGCTCAGTGGGATTGGCCCAGCCGATGCCCTGCGGCAGCACAAAATCGACGTGGCGGCAGATCTGCCCGGTGTCGGGCAAAACCTGCATGACCATCTGGAGGTTAAGGTCAAATTTCGGATGACCAAACCACTGTCTCTGTGGCGCCATATGCAGTTTCCAAACTATCTCTTGGCAGGTGCGCAATATCTGTTCACCGGCACCGGTGTGTGCCGTCAGCAAGGGTTGGAGGCAGGTGCGTTTCTCAGCCTTGATCCAAACTCCCCGGCCCCCGATACGCAATTGCATTTTATCAATGCGCTGGCCTTTGACGGGGCCACGGCCGATGATCGCGGTCACGGTTTTGCCATCGACACCACCCAGACCCGCCCCGAAAGCCGCGGCAGCCTGAGCTTGGCCTCGGCTGATCCGCGCAGCGCGCCGCTAATTGATCCAAATTATCTAGCGGAAGAAAAAGACCGCGTGATGATGCGGGACGGTCTCAAAATGCTGCGCGAACTTTGCGCGCAACCATCACTGGCCGCCTTGTGCGGCGACGAGCTGCGCCCCGGGCGGGGGGTCACCACCGACGCACAATTGGATGAGGTGGTGCGAAACACTGCCGACTCCATTTATCACCCCGTCGGCACCGCACGTATGGGAACCGATGACATGTCGGTGGTTGATCCCGCAACTATGGCCGTCCATGGCACACAAGGGCTGTTCGTGGCAGACGCTTCCGTGATGCCGCAACTGGTAAGTGGCAACACCAACGCCGCCTCGATTATGATTGGCGCCAAAGGCAGTGATCTGATCCTCGACCAAATCAGATAGGCCGAGTATCCAGCCCTGATCAAGATCAGCGCAACGTCCCATGCCGCGCCAATACGGGCACCGCCCTGTCACTGGTTTTCACGCAACCCAGACGTCGCAGGTCTATATGCTTCAACTGGAACCTGTTTTGGCTAAATAAACCGGCTCGCCAGCGGCCAGCGCGGAGAGCGTGAAACCGCAGGCCCATAGCCCAAACGGCCCAGCATCTGCACCGTCTCACCACCCTGACTTGCACCTTGCGCCAACATATCATGCACCGCGTCATAGTGTTTGGCCATTTCAGGATATTCTTGTAGCGCTTGCGAAACAGGATGTACTGACACCCCCAATGCCGTGGCCGCAAGATGAAGCCGCAACCACCGTCGACCCGCCGCAATCTGATCAAGCCGGCTGTTGCCCGGCGTTGTCACCACCGCAAACGCCGGCGTCGCGCTCAATATATTGTCATAGACTGCAATGGTTTGTTTAAACCCGCTGCTGGCGGGGTCTGTCTGACCGGCCCGTGTCAATATACCAGACAGTATCAAGGTTTCGAGAAAGGGACCGCCCAAATCAATGCCATCGGGGTTCGCATTGATCTCACCCTTGCCAAACCGCATCAAATCAACGCTTTCGTTCCAGCTTGGGGGATGAAAGGCCTCAGTGCGCCACGCCTGCAGTGCGATTTTTTTCAGCGCAGCCACCCGCTGAGGGTCAAGGACAAGCGTGGCATAATTTTGCAATTTCTCTGCCGTCGCTGATGCCAACGGTTGATCGGTGAACGGCTCATGACAGGTCCTGCGGTCGAGTATCGCAGCAAACAACGGGTCTGGCGTGGCGGCCCCCTGCTCAAAGACGGCCACGGCAACAGGCCCGTCCTCTCCTGCGGGATAGAGGGTAAAACGCACACCGATGTGTTTTTCAGCGGCGGCAATCTTCATCTGTTCCAAAAAACACCCCAAACTGATCACCAACTGACGATGAAACGGATCGGTCTGCGGCAGATCACGGGATCGGTCGCGCCATAAGATGACCGTATCATCGCCAGCCAAACCAATCAGCCAAGGCTGCCGATTGTGCGCACTTGGGGCCAAAATTGCATAAGATAACGCCCATTTTCGCAGATCGGCATAGCCACCAGCCTTTTCCCATGGCGCCAGCGCCGTGCGGGGCGTGCGTGTGGTCACAAAACCGACTGCAGCGGCACCCGCCGCCGCAAGCACGGTGCCACCCCCGATCAAAGCAAGGGTTTTGCGGCGCGATACCATCTTATGTCCGTCCCATTTTTGGCATTTCAATATTATGCAATTTAAAATAAATATAAATTTAATTTAATACCTTTTAAATTGTATTCGCAAGAGGCCCTAATGGATCGGACCCAGATAAGTTTTGAAACCCAGCGTTTGGGTATCCGCAGTTGTAAACTGTCGGATGCCGATACTCTGTCCAGTTTGATGACAGCTCAGATCAGCCAATGGGTGGCACATTGGCCTTTTCCACTGTCCCCTCAGCAGGCGCAGGCAAACATCGCGTCATATCTTGAAACGGCAAGCGCCGGCTTGGGCTTTCCTGCTGTCATCTGTAAAAAACCGACCGGCCAGATTATTGGGTGGCACATGCTGCAATTGCGACAGGTCCCAAAGAATAGTGCCGACTTAAGTTATTGGATTGGAGAGGATTATCAGCGGCAAGGGTTTGCAATTGAACTTGTCAGAGCCATGATTACTTTTGCATTTGAGAGCTGGGACATCGAGCAGATGATCGCAGGGGCGCAGCTTGAAAACGCGGCTTCAATTTCGATGTTGCGCAAACTAGGCATGCAACAATCCCACCAAGCCCGCGTTTGGGCACCAGTGCGCACGCGTTATGAGACTTGTGTATTTTTCAGCCTGCACAAAGCGATGTGGCGCAGCGTTTCTTAACATCCCTGAACGGGACTTACGACGCTATCGGGTGCGCAAAACACACGTGCATCATCACATTAATCAACGGGCACGAGATCAAACCTTACAAGGTCATCCCACCGCGAAAACCAAAGTGTGAATAATTCAGGCTGCGCCGTCTGCATCAGTTGATAACACACCCGCCGATCCCGATTTGACTACGAACTGAGATAAATCCGACCTTTTGGCAACAAGCGACCCTGCTGCTCAAACCTTTGGTACGCCGGGGCCCAGCACCGTGGCTTAAAGGTCTCGACAAGCATATATTTTTTCATGACCGTGCGATCTGAAAATAAGCCATTGCAATGCAGACGGCGCCCCCTTTCAAGAGTTTATTTCCATCCAGTTGTTATACAGCCTTTCGGCCATCTGGTTAAATATTGCCATATGGGCCGCAGCATCGGTTTCCATGCGATCAGCGCCCCCTGCCCCGAGCGCTGCGGCATATTCGGGAATTTCAGCCCAATTGCGCACTGTGTCTGGCTCCAATTCCATATGGAATTGCGCCGAAAACGCATGCTTGCCCCATTGCATCGCCTGCACATCGCAGGCCACGGACGCGGCCAGACAGACCGCACCAGCAGGCATCGCGGCAACCTCGGCCGAATGCCATTGCAGGCATTGAAACTGTTGGGGAAGGTCTGCAAAAATATGGGCTGCGGCACCCTCAGCGGTCAAAGACACCTCCATGACCCCCACCTCCGGCACATTGGATTTTCCGACACGACCGCCCAGCGCTTCTGCCAACAGCTGGTGGCCCAAACACAGCCCCAGAAACGGCATTTTGCGGGTCTGCACCGCCTCTTTTATCAGGGCTTTTTCCGGCTTTAGCCACGGATGCGCGGCCTCTTGCCAGACATCCATCGGGCCGCCCATCACCCACAGCGCATCATAGGCGTCTAGCGCAGGCAATACCTCGCCCTGATCCAGTTCCACCGCATCATAACTGTGACCATCACGGGCCAAAAAAGATCGAAAAATACCAGGGTGTTCCACCACCGCGTGCTGAAGAACCAAAATATGCACAGGCCAGCCTCCTTCGCTGTTATAATATAAAAGCGTGCGCCCGGGGCTCAGCGCCAACTCATGTTAAGCGCCGCCCTAGAATATAAGTCGCCAGCCGCCTTAGCTATAATTGCCTTTCACACGCTCTTTTGTCGGGTCAAAATGCGGGAACGCCGAAACAACGGCCTTGAGCCGCTTTTGCTGGCCATCCAACTGACCGATTTCAATCTGGGTACCCGGTGTGGAATGCGCAATGGCAACCCGACCCAAGGCAATCACCTTGCCCAAGATCGGCGAGCGCATGGCCGAAGTGATCTCGCCCACCTGCGCCTTGCCGACCCGCACACAATCGCCCGGGGACGGTACCGTCCCGCTTTCGATCTCAAAGCCGACAAGTTTGCGGTGTGGATGCGCTTTGCGTTCTTCGATCGCGCTGCGACCAATAAAATCATCCAGTTTCGATTTCAACGGCACCGTAAAGCCAATCCCAGCCTCCATCGGATCGGTTTGATCGTCAAATTCCGACCCAGCAAAAATCAACCCGCCCTCGATCCGCAGCATATCCAGTGCCCCCAGACCCAGCGGGGTCATTCCATGCGGCTCTCCGGCTTTCCAGACGGCGTCGAAGATTTCAACTGCGTCTTTGGGATGGCAGAAAATCTCATAGCCCAATTCACCTGAATACCCGGTGCGCGAGATTACGACCGCCCGCCCACTGACATCACCAAGGCGGGCGACCGAAAAGCGGAACCACGCCAGTTCGTCAATGCTGGCCTGAGTGGGTGCCGTCCAGAAAACTTCTGACAGAATTTCACGTGAGAACCGCCCCTGTACTGCGATGTTATGCAACTGGTCGGTCGATGAACGCACCCAAGCGTTCAACCCGCGTTTGCTCGCCTGCTCGCGCAGCCACAACCCTGAGGTATCATTGCCACCAACCCAGCGAAAATTAGTGTCGCCCAAACGGTACACCGTGCCGTCATCAATCATCCCGCCATGCTCATAGCACATCGCCGTATAAACCACCTGACCCACTGATAGCTTTTTCATGTTTCGGGTGACGCAAAGCTGCATCAGTTCCTCTGCATCCGGACCGGTCACCTCATATTTTCGCAGCGGCGACAAATCCATCACCGCGACCCTGTCCCGGCAGGCCCAATATTCATCAATGGCCCCATGATTGGTCATCTGATTGGCCAGCCAATAGCCATTATATTCGACAAAATCGCGCGTATGACGTGCGAAACAATCGTGAAAAGCTGTTTTTTTTGTGTCTTCCACATCCGCCTCCGCAGATTTTCTATAGCCAATCGAGCGGTTAAACTCTTCGGTTGATTTATAGGTACGCACTTGAATATCGGTCGGGTTCCAACCATTCGCCGGATCGACATCACAGGGACACCCCGTCGAGATACAAACCAGATCCGACATCGCCCGCAACAACACAAAATCCCCCGGTCGCGACCACGGGTCATCCATGCCGATGGCGTTTGTGTCATCCAGCATTGTATTGAAGAAGAAGTTAATCGCCGGCCAGCCGCCGCGCGGTTTGATATCATATCTTGCCAAATCGATATTCATGTTGTCCGAGCAATTGGCGTGTCCGGGGTAACCCAGATCCTCGTAATACCGCGCGGTGCAAGCCAATCCAAACGTATCGTGACGACCGCAGGTGTCTTGCACGATTTCAACCAAAGGCTCTTGATCCACAGACCAGTATTTGCTGAAAATTCCTGGGCTGGGGTAGAGCGCACCCATCAGCGTTCGCGTGGTGGTTGGGTCGATATCGCGCTCGATGCCCTTATCCAATGCACGCCGCGAAAACGCTTGAAAGTCCGAACACTCACGACCTTTGACATCGAGGATCTGAATATACTGACCTGCTTTGACCTCATAGGCAGTGGCGTTTCCGGGTTGAATATTGAAATCCAACACCGGATCTGCCAAAGGATCTGGTGGCCCAATATCGGGTTTACCGATCGCTGGATTTGCCCTGCGGATATACAGGATTAGCTCGGTTGGGGCATCTTGTGCTTGCGGCTGCATCGGGCCACCGGGAGCGGCAACAATGAGCAACCCATCACATAGTGAAGTGAAATTTTCCATATCTCCGGGGTTAGACCCCTCTTGAAACAACCCGATTGCATCACCCGTTCCGATGTCAAATTTGGCCGCATCCAGTGCTTTGAGTACCTTTTTCCCCGATGGCGACCCGTTGGCAAGCGTTGCGATTGTGGCCTCGGGCCGTCCCTTGCCAACCGCGCCCAGCATCGCAGCATCAGACCGCCGGTCTGGTGCGAAAAATACTATTTCGCCCGGTTGCAGACCTTCGCGGTCAAGCACAGAAATCACATCACCTTTGGACAGCGCCACAGCACGTGACCCCCCCCCCGGCACCGGATGCCGTTCTGTGCCGTGTGGCAAGATCGGCAGGCCCGGCGCGATAACGCCCTTGCGTTCCCAAGGAACTTCGAAAACTGGATTAACACCCATCAGTCCAACCCCAATATTGCCTTTCGCTGATTTGCCCAAGTGACGATCAGGTGATCAACAGCCAAGCCTATGAAGGCCACACACAATCCAAGCATGAGCCCATTGCCCGTTCCATTCTTATCAGAGAGTGCCTTTAAAATATATTGTCCCAAATCATCGGTGCCAATCATCGCACCGATAATGACCATAAATAAAGCAAAGATAACCGTCTGATTGATCCCTAGCATGATATGTGGAAACGCCATCGGCAGTTCGATTTTCAGCCACCGTTGTACCCGATTGACCCCCGACATCGACCCTGCATCCTGAAGCGACTGGGGCACATTGCGCAACCCCTCGACCGTATAACGCGTTGCGGGAATAGTGGCATAAACAATGACGGCAATCAAAACCGAGGTGTCCGTGACCCCAAACAGCATAATCACCGGAATTAAATAAATGAAAGACGGAAACGTTTGAAAGGTATCGCAGACCAATAAGATCGCCTTACTCGTCAAATTATTTTGCGCGCAGAGCGTCCCGACTGTGATCCCGAGAATCACTGAAACGATCACCGCAAAAGACGTCATGTAAGCAGTGATCAAGGCGCGGTCCCACCATTCAGTCAAAGCGATGAACAGCACAAAACCACCAACCGTTAGCGCAGATCTCGCACCACCAATAATAAAACCAAGCCCCATCACCAGTACAAAGGTTGCGATTACAGGCATCCCCAAATAAGCATATTTCATCGGCATCAGAACGTCCCTGATCAGCGCCGTGTTAAACCCTTGCAAACCCTGATACCAATTATCAACCATCCAATCGACGCCAGCCTGCCAAAAGAATTCTGTTGTAATACCCTTATTGTGCGGAATGAGGTGAAAATAGTTTATCCCATCACCAAACAGGACGCGTCCAGCACCCGAAAAAACAATGCTGACCACAAACAGCGCAAACAGCGCAAGGCCATATTTATGCCGTTGTAAAAAACTGCGGTCTGCAAAATAGTCTGTTTGTTTATTGGCCCATGCCAAAGACAATTTGTCTAAAACCACCGCGATCAGAACGATACATATCCCCAGTTCCAAAGCTTGACCGATCCGCAGTTGATTGAGCGATAGCAGAAGATTGAAGCCAAGACCTTTGGCACCAATGAAAGACGCGATGACCGCCATTGCCAAACATTGCATAATGACCTGATTTATACCGATCAAAATATCACGTCGGGCCGTTGGGATCAGAACTTTGAACATGATCTGGTAGGTGGTGCAACCGCTCATCATTCCCGCTTCGACAACTTCGGGCAGCACCCGCTTGAGCCCTAAAAGCGTCAGCCGGATCATCGGCGGCGTCGCAAAAATAATCGTTGCAATCGCGCCCGCATGATCGCCAACACCAAAGAACACCATCACCGGCACCAAATAAGAGAAATGCGGCATCGTCTGTGCAATGTTCAAAAGCGGCATCAACGCGGCTTCAACACTGCGTTTTTTATAGCATAGAACCCCAAATAACAGTCCAAGAAGACACGACACCGGCGCAGCAACAAGAACAAAAGAAAGGGTTTCCATTGCAGGTTCCCACTGGCCGAAAATGGCAATATACCCCGTCGCAGATCCCGCCAAAAGCGCCAACCCTCGCCCTTTGAGCGCATAGCCCAGCAGCATTGCGCCACCCGAAACGAAGGTCCATGGCAAAGCGGGCCAAATCGCCCAGTCATTTTCACCGACAAAGTCCCAGCTGGTAAACGCGACGATGGTTTTCACACCGCCGAGCAAGATATCACGAATGAGCTCAATGCAAAAAAGAACCCCGCGCGAGAACCCCCTAGTCACTTCTTTGATCAGCGCAGATTCTTCATAATCCTCAAGTTCCGGATCGTAGATTTCAATCGGCATCCAATCGTACATCAGATACTCGACAAAGACATTGATCGCCGCTGGGAAGCCGGCAAACAGTGAGGGCAGTCTCCAGAGTATATTTGTCTCAGAAGGCGAAATACTAAAATAAAGGGCAAAAAACACCGCCAGAAGCCCGAAAAATTGCGAAAGCTTGGGATTTTTAGCGAAGAACTCCATGCGTCAGCCCTACCTGTTTATCTCGACCGGGTCAGACTTGCCAAACAGCATGCTGATCACCTTAGACGCATGGACCGCCCCGACGACGACCCCGGCATCATCAACAACGGCGACGTGTTTGTGTTCGGTCAGCACGGATTCTGCAACAGTTTCGATAATCGCATCTTTGAATACCTGTAATGACCCCAATTCGGTGGTGTCATCAATCGGATCCATCACCGCTTCGATTTTAAGAACTTTTTCGCGCGGCACATCTTCGGTAAACTTACGGACATATTCAGTAGCCGGGTGCAGAACAATGTTTGCCGGGGTATCAAGCTGTTCAATCACCCCATCTTTCATAATCGCAATCCGGTCCGCGAGACGCAGCGCCTCGTTGAAATCGTGGGTTACAAATAAAATTGTTTTGTTCAGCACCCCTTGAAGCCGCAAAAATTCATCCTGCATTTCTTTGCGAATAAGCGGATCAAGCGCCGAGAACGGCTCATCCAAGAACCAAATATCAGGTTCAACTGCCAGCGAACGCGCGATTCCGACGCGCTGTTGCTGTCCCCCAGACAATTGCCGCGGGAAATAGTTCTCACGTCCGTTCAGACCCACCAGTTCGACCATTTCAAACGCGCGTTTGACGCTTTCGTCGGTCCCGAAGCCTTTGACCTGCAGAGGAAAAGCAATATTTTCTAAGACGGTTTTATGCGGCAAAAGCGCAAAGTTCTGAAATACCATCCCCATTTTGTTTCGACGTAATTCGATCAGTTGTTTCGAGTTCATCGCAACCAAATCTTGACCGTCGATAAAAATGTCGCCAGCAGTCGTGTCGGTGAGACGCGATATACATCGAAGAAGGGTCGACTTGCCCGATCCAGACAACCCCATAACCACAAGCATTTCGCCCTCATAAACGTCGAACGAGGCGTTATTGACACCAACAACACAGCCGGCATCCTGAAAGACTTGAGCGTCCACTTGCCCGTTGGACTGTTGCAACATCTTATTTGAATTTTCGCCAAAAATTTTATAAACTGACGCGCATTTTATGACCGGCTTTGGTTCGGCAATCGCCTCATTCTGCGAAGACATGGGAAGTTTCCTAATCAACTCGATAGTGCGGATTTATACCTTAAGCGTGACTGCGGGGTATAAAAGATTACGTGTACACCCTGCGAAACCAGAGCCAACATGCGGGATAATCTGTTTCTCGGTGCAGGACTGAGAAAACGAAGAGTAACCCTGTAACACCACCAAGCGTTACAGGGTCGATTGAGACGATACTTATTCGGTGAACGGCTTCCACACGTCTTCATGCGCCGCAAGCCAGGCTTTTGCCGCATCCTGATGGCTCATTTTATCAATGTCGACAAGCGCCGCCATTTGTCCAATATCTGTCGAGGTGAACGATATTTTGCTAAACGCTGTATAGGCCGCCGGGTGCGTTTTAGGGAACTTATAGTTTGCAGCTTTTTTCAGCCATCCTTTGGGAGATCCGCAAGCGCCATCGCCGCCATCACCGACACGGCATCCGTCAAAATAGGCTGGAAACTCGATAAAGACAAAGCCTTCAGCATCAGTGAAATTGGGCGTCCAATTAAAGGTAATAACGCCACGGCCCTCTTTTTTTGCAGAAGCAAGTTCTGCCCAAAGCGCATCGGCAGAGCCGGCAAATTTCACCATGTATTTGTCGTCCAACCCGAGCCCAGCAAGGCGCTCAGGCATCTGATTTCCGTGCCAGCTTTGTGGTCCTTCCAGCCAACGGCCCTTGCCGCCTGAATCCGCCGTTTCAAAGACTTCCGGACAGTCTTTTAACGCTTCCCAATTTGGCAGGCCGGGGCACAGATTATCATCAATCACATATTGTGGAACGCCCATCTCTTCCAAGGTCATCGCAGCATGCGTGCCGGCGTCAATAATACCACCCTTTGCCATTGCGTTATAAAACGAGGCTCCGAAAGTCGACTGCCACACTTCGTGCGAAATCGTGACATCCCCATTGCGAATAGCCTCATATACAGCCTGGGTATCGGCGGGCACATACTCTACATTATTTCCCATGCTTTCGAAAATGCCACCGATCACATAGGCCATAACGACCTGACTTGACCAGTTATGAGTCGGGATCACGATCGGTTTACTGGAATCCTTGGCAAAGGCTTGTCCGGTCACCAGCGTCATCGACAGCGCCGCCGCTGTCACATTGCGTACTAAATTTTTCATTCTTCTCTCCTGATTAAAGCGGCCGAATGACCGCGGCAATATTTCTGTTTTTTGTCTCCGCAGGTTCACCCCTGCTTGTCTGTATTATTGAACGCCTCACAAATTTTGTTATTGCACTGCGCCCAGTTCTTCGCTCAACGCCTGATTTTTTAGCCGTACACCAACCCTAAACAACATGACCCAAGCCCCGATCAACGCCCCGTTTCTGGTATTTGTAGGGAGGATGTGCACCCTACAACGACGTTAATATATGTACCAAAACTATACCGAAAGTTTTACCAAGAAAAACCTACGGCTTCTTTATTGGTCAAAACCAACTTAATTACAACTTTTTTTCCAAAAAAATTAGCATGCAGGCATATAAAAACACTATTCCCCGTTTTTGGTATACTTTTGGACCAATCAAATAGGCCAGCCAAAACGCAGAATAGCGGAATTGGAACAATTGAAGTTGTGATCAACATTAACCAATGCGTTTCTGAGCTTTTACCGTTGCTCTCTCCGCCTTTACTTTTCGTTCGCGTCACCCACTTTTCAGATAGCTCGCCAGACTGTCATCCAGCGCATCCACCCAAGCGGTGTGATGAGCAGGTGCTTTTGCACCTGTCATTGGGCTTACGTGGCCATGGTTTCGAAACTCCATTATACCTTTTTTTTTGCATTTTTTCCACTCATAGAACGCCTTGTTCGCAGCCTCGATGTCAAAGGAGGGGTAATCAGTCTCATCTATCAACTCCTGCGTATAAGCGCCCTGATAGGCGATGCAGGCATAGTCATCGGCCAACAAAGCTTCTTCAGCCTGCCGCTTCGCCACATCGGCCTGCCGTACCGTAAGATCAGGCACCGCAATTCGCCCCATAATTATATCGCGCACATACCACGCCTGAGCATCAAACATGTTGAAAGTGTACCACTGATCTTGCATACCCAAATAAAATAGATTTGGGTTTTGATTCCACACCACACCTTTGTACAGATCATCCGAGGCCAAAACATTCGGCGTTTTCAATCTCAGGTCATCTGGTAAAAACGGGAAGTGGTGCTTATAGCCAGTGCACAGAATAATCGCATCCACATCTTTCGACGTGCCATCAATAAAATACGCCGTTCGTCCAGTCACATGTGACAGCGCCGGCACCTCTTGCCAGTTACTGGGCCAATCATACCCCATCGGGGCAGTCCGATGTGCCACCGTCACCGATTTACATCCATATTTCCAGCACTGCGAGCCAATATCCTCGGCCGAATAAGAAGTGCCCAAGATCAAGATGTCTTTATCGGTAAACTCCCTGGCTTCTCGAAAGTCATGGGCATGCAGAATACGGCCATTGTAGTGTTCAAAACCTTCATAATGCGGAAGGTTTGGGACCGAAAAGTGTCCCGACGCCACGACAACATGATCAAAATTTTCTGTAGTTTCACAATCAAGCAAGCAATCGCGCACGGTGACATCAAAGCCGTCACCAACCGCGCGAACATCGCGCACAAGTGTGTTAAATTGGATAGCATCCCGCACCCCAGCCTTTTTCACACGACCCACAATATAATCCAACAGCACGGCACGCGGCGGGTAAGAAGCGATCGGTTTGCCAAAATGTTCTTCAAAGCTGTAGTCCGCGAATTCCAACCCCTCTTTGGGACCATTCGACCAAAGGTAACGATACATAGACCCGTGACAAGGATTGCCATGTTCATCGGTACCAGTCCGCCAAGAATACTGCCACAGACCACCCCAATCAGCTTGCTTTTCATAGCACACGACTTCCACGTCGCGCGAAACCCCACCTGGCTCCGACTGAAACGCCCGCAATTGCGCCAGACCGGATGGGCCAGCCCCAATAACACAAATTCGCTTATTCACGTCCTATTCCCCCGTTTGACTATTAATCTCAGCACACCTTCATACCCAGATAAGCACAGCGACTTTCGCAAATTGAACAGGATAAATAACTTGTTTGAAAATTTTACTGTAACGCTTTTTGGCAAGAAGAGCATCCGAAATGCCCCCTCAACCAATCTGAACCAAAGGTTTTAAAACTCAACCAAATACACCCACGCCGGGCGTCTCACCTCAGATTACCACATTTAAATTATATTCCTAGCATTAATAATGTTAAATGAAAAATGAGATCAGGCAAATACTTAAAAACCACCACACCCGCGTGCCGCAAAATCATTCATTATTAAAAAATGGCCTTCCAACCAGATTTGCACGCGAAAGCGGCGCACAAAAATATGATTGAAAAATTGCAGCAAGACAATCAAAATTACCATGTTCACACTTGGAAACAATTATTCTGCTGCCAATTCAAGTGACTAAAAACGGCCTCAATTAATTGATGCCAGACGATAATGAAACCGGCAATATCGAGCACGTGTCCGCATTCAGTGGAGTTATGCGTTCCCCTCAGAGACCATTTTTTGATAGTCAGCAGTCATGGGACCTCGCAACAGACCCAGCCTACGCGATAGCACGGGCCAAAACACAAAACACCAAAGTGCGATACAATCAACAGACCGGGAATTAGCTCAGTTTTGCGGCGGAATCTAACGGGCACAAGGGCGCTTGGTGCCACAAATATCATCCTGAAAAAATTATGGGATTTCAACTAAATACTCTGGCTCACTGCAAAAGTTTATTAACTTAGTTTCAAATATCCGCTATGTTTGCTTGACTGCGTTGCACTGAGTGACCTATCTTGCCGCAGACTTACGGATTAAACACAGTCCTAACACATTACAAAATCTCAATTTATTGAAAATAACAGACGTACCAATGCCGTGACTTCTCGAAATTACCAGTGCGACTCTTCCGGGAAGATCATGATATTGAGGAAAAATTACTTAAGGAACCCTAATGAAAAACATACTCAAGCTGGTTATCTCAACGGCCAGTGCGGCCACCCTAACAGGATGTATAGATCCCGCTAACTACGCCACAACCCCTGTGTCAGTTACCACAGAAACCGGAACCGTAGTCTGCCAGTTGTACAGAACTAACAATGTTCTTTGGGATGAGGCAATCTCAATTCCCCCCGGCATGTCAATCAGTACTGGAGATGCAATCTGTAAAAATAAAGGGCACTCGATAATCGAAAGTCAGAAATCAAGATCATTTTGGAATGTTGTCAAAACAAACCCATAATCGCCCAAACCATCGACAACACAAGTCGGCTTTCGCGTATTGTGAGCGCCGCACTTAAGACAGTGTGAGAGCATTAAATCGGTTAGTGGAAAATAGCGCGATTGAGAACATGCTTGTTAACGGCAAAAAAATTAATAAAGGCGCAAATGAAGAGGACTATGATACCGGTTGGTATCACGTCATTTGCGAGGGGAGCTTGTATGTCTGCAAAGTTTATGTCGATGGCGATTCTGATCATCGTGGCGAACGTGTGTGGACTACTTGTTTCACTTCGATAAATAATTAGCGCTGATGCTATCAAGAGCGCACAAAATAAAGCTGCAAGAAGCACGACCGATTTACATGGTCTATCCAACGATTAGACGTGAGCGATGCGGCGAGGCCACGGTATCGGGTTCTTTCACCATACTGTTGAATTGTGGGTAAACCCAGCCTTATATATTTAGCGGAAATATCTGGATCGGCACCTCCGATTTGAGTAATGACATAGCCAAAAGTCAATGAATTTCCTTGGACTGATGTGGGTAATAAAATACCAGAACAGTTGGAAAAATCAAAGAACCTGATCGCCCGATCCATTGCCACTCAAGCATACAAAATATGCCGCGCCAAAGACCCGTGAGCTGCATTACAGTGCCAAAAGACGCGCTCAGTTCATGTGTGTAACAATCTAAAGTCCCGGATCAGCAGATCCGCTGCGCTGGAGGCACGCACTACCACCGAGATGATGCTTATATCATCCGTGGTTTATGTCTTTCGCTTTTCCCACTTGGTTCATTTGTCTGGATAAAACAGAAACGGACCGGGATATCGTCCGACTAGGATGTGATGGCTCATGATGCCGCCACGTATTTCATGTAGAAGAAAACCGCCGGGTTCTTTGGTCAGACAATTGGGGGCGCCTGCGCGCAGATCCATGGTCACCGCATGCGAAACGCCTGGCGCAATTTGGCAAATCACATCGCCAAAGGAAGTGACAATGTTGCGGTGTACATGTCCGCAGCTCAAGCGCAGTTCACCTTTATACCCCGATAAGATCTTTTTCAATTGTTTGCTGTCGCGCAAGTTTTGGATGTCCATCTTCTCGATACCGGTCAAAACTGGCGGATGGTGCATTGTGACGATGGTCGGACTGCCTTCTTGGGCGTCAAGTGTTTCGCTCAGAAAACACAAGGTTTCATCGGTAAGGTGACCATGGGCTTTACCAGCCACGCTGCTGTCCAAGCCAATCACTGCGAGGTCGCCAAAATCCAAAGCCCAATTGATCGGGCCCTCAAGTGGCATCCATGACTGATCCCAGAAGCACGCACGCATCACAGCTACATCATCATGGTTGCCGGGAATCGCACGATACGGCAGGTCTAGTGGCTCCATAAGTGTGCAAAACCGTTGATATTCTTCCTTGGTGCCAAAGTCAGTCAGATCACCTGCGACAATAACCATATCTACGGGACCAATGTCAGGCAGGCTGCGGTTGATCGTTTCGATACAATCGGTAAGTGCCTTCGCAGTATCGACTTGGCCATAGGCAAGTTGACCATGCGGGACGATATGAGGGTCTGAAATCTGAATGATACGTGTCATGCGTTAGCGGCCTCTTCTGGCAACAACATCAAGGTTTCTGGCATGATTGATACGTTGATCATATCCCCCACTTTAGGTGCATCTTGTCCTAAATGGATTGAAGTGAGCATGTCAGGCGTGATGCCAGATATGCCGATACGGTAGTGCGTTCCGAAGAAGGTAACAGTTTCTACTTTTCCACGAAGCGGGCCGCTTTCAACAATCCGAACATCTTCAGCGCGCACAAAAACTGTCTGGCCCATACCGTCTGCCGGAAGTGACAGAGTTCCCCCCTTTAAATACAGTTTTGTGCCATCTTGTCTGCCGCGAAGGGACATGGCGTTTCCAACAAATCCAGCAACAAAGGATGACGTCGGATTGCGATAGAGGTCTTCGGGTGTGCCGCTTTGTACGACGCGGCCATGCGACATGACGGCGACACGATCAGCGATTGCCATCGCTTCGTCTTGGTCATGGGTGACGAAGATCGCAGTAATATCGAATTCCCGCAAAAGTATGGCCAACTCGTCACGCAACGTTTCGCGCAAAGATGCATCAAGCGCCGAGAGCGGCTCGTCCAACAAAAGCAACCTTGGGCGGGGTGCGATGGCACGGGCCAACGCCACCCGTTGTCGTTGACCGCCAGACAGCGCCGTTATCGCACGTCCAGCAAAGGGCTGTAGCTGGCACATGTCCAAGACTTCGGTGACGCGGGTGTCAATCTCTGACTTAGGAAGTTTTTGCATTTTTAGTCCGTAGCCAATGTTGGCGCGTACCGACATGTTCGGAAACAAGGCATATGATTGAAACACCATCCCGACTTGGCGGCGCTCCACAGGAAGCGCCGTCACATTGTCATCGTCAAACCAGATGTCACTTCCGGTATCAGGCGTCTCAAGCCCTGCAATTATGCGCAACAACGTGGTTTTTCCGCAGCCCGATGGACCAAGAAGCGAGACGATCTCGCCCTTGTCAACGGAAAGTTCGGTGGGCAGCAACGCTTTAGTGCCATCAGGATAGGTCTTGGCGGTGTGTGTCAGACGCAGTGTCATTGTGTAATCCTTTGTGCACGCGCAGAAGCCCATTGCATGGCCATCAGCAGAGGTACGATCAGTATAAAAAAGACGAGGGTATAAGCTGACGCAATCTCAAGCCGCATGGACGCATAGCTGTCAGCGAGGCCAACGGGCAACGTTTTGAGGTAGGGTGTGTGCAGCATCCAGGTGAGGTTGAATTCACCAATGGAAAGTGTCACGACCGTCAACGCACCCGCCAGAATGCCTGGCATGGCGTTGGGTACGACGATGTCGCGAAACCTTTGCCATGGCGATGCTCCAAGCGAAGCCGCACCTTCTTCAAGCGTCTTTAGGTCCATGGCGGCAAGAACCGCTAGAATCGATCGTACCATAAAGGGCAAGGTGTAGAGCACATGGCCCACCAAAATGAACGTCCATGAAGCACGAAAGCCTTTCATCGAACCGTAGAGCTGCAACAATGCCAGTGCCAAAGCCAGACCCGGAACCGCAAGCGGCAGTGAAATAAACTCTTCCAACAGGCGCGACAACCAACCGGGATGACGCGCAAGCCCATAAGCAGCAGGCAGGCCAATAATTAATGTGCAGAACAAACAGGCAATGGCCAGCCACATGGAAAGAAAGATGCTGTCGGCATAAAGCTCCCAGACTTGGTAGACCCATTTCAAAGTGAGACCAGAGGAAATCCCTTTGAAATAGTTCACGGTAAGTCCCGCCATGACCGAAAGAATTGTAGGCACTAAAAGGAAGGCGCAGGCGCTAAGAGTGACGGCAAGTTGCAACATTTTTATTTTGGATTTGAACATTTTCAGCCTCCTCCAGCCACAGTTGAACCAGACAGGGATCGCGCAATCAGAAGCAAGATCCAAGTAATGATGCCCAAGACAATTGACAGAGCAGAGGCCATGGCAATGTTAGCGGATAATGTGAACTCAGTGTAAATAACCATCGGAATAACATCGATGTTCGTGGCCAGCGTGAAGGCCGTGCCAAAAGCACCCATAGCGGTGGCGAAGGCTATCGCACCCGAAGCAATCAGCGACGGCATCAGCCCAGGGATAATAATATCCATTACAATGCGGAAAGGGGTGGCACCCATCGTACGTGCGGCTTCTTCTAGGGCAGGATCAAGCTTTTCGGCGGCGGCCATGACCGTCAACAGGACACGCGGGATCGAGAAGTATAGATATCCCAAAAACAAGCCAATTGCGGAGTAAGCAAAAACAACGTGTCCGGGTGTCAGTTGGTTTACCAGCCCTTGGCGACCGCCCAAAAGGATGATGAGAAATCCGATAACTACACCGGGGAAGGCGAGCGGCAAGGTCAGCACAGCCAGCAAAGTTCCACGCCCACGAAATCGGTTGCGAACTAGAAACATGCCCGCGGTGGTCGAAACAGCCAGAGCCGCAAACGTTGTCGCCAGTGAAACCAGAACTGTTAGCACCAGTGTGTTTAAGTACCGCGGCTTGCGCACAATGTCGAGATAAATGGCCCAGCCCGCATCACTCTCGCCAGAGACTAGGAACAACCGGATTAGCGGAAGCGCAAGAAACGCCAAGGAAAAGATAAATAGTGGCGTGAGACACACCATTACAAAAGTTCGGTTTGTCATAGCTATCCTCGGAGGCCGCGCATCATGGCGCGACCCCTTGGTTTGGGGGGATCAGTTACTTAACTTCGGACAGGTAACGTTCGCCAAAGCCAGCTTGAGCTTTTTCCATTTTGGCATAGTCCACCGCTGCAGCGCGCTCATAATCGCTTGCAGGTAGGAATTTTGCCGCAACATCCGCAGGCAGTTCAACGGGGCGCGCTGGCTGGAGATAGGCGTTAGTCCAAATCGCCTGACCTTTGTCAGACAGGATGAAATCCAAAACGCGTTTACCAAGTTCGGGATGCGGACCGTTATTAACGAGGCTCATCACATAAGGCACGCGGACTGAACCTTCGCAGGGCAACACAAATTCAAAGTTTCCATCTTCTTCGTACTTACCGCGATAGGCATTGAAATCATAGTCGAAGAGGATCGGAATTTCGCCTGAAACGACACGCGCATAGGACGTTTGCTTGGGTACGATTGGATAATTCTTACCCAAATCATTAAAGTATTTGATCGCCGGATCAAAATTATCCAGATCACCGCCAAACGCCATATTTACGGCCACAGCACCAGCATAGCCAACAAAGGCTGATGACGGATCAAGATAGCCAACCATGCCGCGATATTCTGGTTTGGTCAGGTCAGCAAAACACTGAGGCACATCAGCACCGCCAAGTGCATCGACGTTTACGAAAAAGCCAAGAGACCCATAGTGGATTGCAAACCACTTGCCGTCGGGATCCTTCAAACCCTCGGGAATCTCATCAAATTTGGCGGGTTTGTAGGCTGTGGCCACGCCCGTATTGCCGGCCTTGATACCTGTCGTTACCCCATAATAGGCCACGTCGGCGATGGGGTTGCTCTTTTCCGCCAACAACTGGCTTAGGGTTTGGCCCGAGTTCTTGTTGTCATGTGGCATCTGGACGTCGATTTCTTTGTCAATCGCTTCCAGCATTGAGGCCCAATCAGCCCATTGTGGTGGGCAATTGTAGCATACGGCATCTTCCGCAAATGCTGGTGCGACAAAGGCCATTGTCAGAGCGGCTGCAGCAAGTTTATATCTCATCTTGATCTCTCCTGTTGGATTTAGCTTTTTGGTGGGTCGGGTCGTTTGACGGCGGGAAGGCAGTACCCTTCCCGTCGTCTTCGCTTTCGGCAGCCAAAGGCATAAGGCTGCCCCCGGCGCGGAAACTGAATCTTTTTTCTTCTAAAGGCACTTCTGGTGGCGCTGATCCATTTATTATCGACAAAATCGTCTGACTGGCACCTGCCCCAAGTGCTTGCGGAACGGTTTCGATTGTCGCAAGGCTGGGCTCTACCAATTGGCCGACTTTGATCCCGTCAAAGCCAACGATCGATAAATCCTGTGGCACTTCTATTGACAACTTGCGGGCGCTTCGAATGGAGGCCAATGCGAGAAAGTCATTTGAGGCAAAGATCCCGGTCAAACTGGGGTGATCATCTAAAAAATCTTTTAGATGGGCCGTTAGGTCAAGGCCGTCGTCATCCACTTCAAGCAATACTGGCCGGGCCATTTCGTTTTGCGCACATCGTTCGACAAAACCCTCGTACCGCTGTCGCGCACGATCAGAATTCAAAAAGTTCAGTGCCAAGAAGCCAGTGTAAGTATGGTTGTTTTCCGCGAAAACATCGGCAACCATCGCGGCGGCGGCATGATCTCCAACCGACCAGCTAACTTGGCCAGCAGGAGCCTCATTGAAGAGCAAGCTATGCGGCAACTGTCGGCTCCTGATAAGGTTTAAACCTTCGCTATTTTGCGCATCTGCTACAGTTAAAAGAATGCCATCAACTTGTTTTGCGATTAGCGTACGGATTGCACGGGTTTCGATCTCAGGGTTGTAGTTGGTGCAGACCAAAAGCATTTGATAACCCGCGTTTAGAAACACCTCTTGAGCGCCTTGCACCGCATTCGCGTAAACTGGATTTTCAATCGACGGCACCACGCACCCGATGGTCCGAGTAGTGCTGCTTTGAAGGGAACGGCCAACTTCACTGAACTGGAAATCAAGCTCGTCAACTGCCGCTAAAACGCGCTCGCGCATTTTAGCGCTGGCGGGACCAGTATTGTTCAATACCCGACTAACCGTAGCGACACCGCATCTGGCTCGCTGGGCAACATCTTTGATTGTAGCAATATGCCCCAATCTTTAGCTCCTTATGGAAACGTTTCCATTTCTTTCTACTAAAAATTTGCAATTCGCGCAACAAATTTCCCATGATGACTTTTTTACATATGAAAACAAAGGCTAAGGTTAGTGCAAAATCTAACCGTGCTATTGGCCAGTGGCTATTTATCTGAATTTTTGAAGATAAGATGTCGGGCGGTAAAAATGATTCTTTGCATCAAATTTCGTATGAACTTAGTCCAAAAATGCGGTAAATGGAAACATCCATTAACGGCGTGTAGCTTTGGACATCATGACATCGAAGTGGGCTATGACTGCACCTGGTGTTTTGGCGTATTGAAGGTTGGCGGCGTATCTGGTTGAATTTTTGTTGCGAAACAGCAGCCCAACCGAAGGAGATACACCCCCATAGAAACGACTGACATAGTTGATTTTGCGCGTCGAGATGAGATGACGGACGCGCTGACGTATTTGTTGAGAACAGCAGCGCCGCAGTTGATCGCGACAGCCGTTGAGGCCGAACTTGCCAGTGACCTGTCACAATTCACCGACGTGCGTACCGGGACGGGTCATGCGGCTGTCGTGCGCAATGGGCACCATCCGGCCCGACCATTCCAAACCAGCCTTGGTCTTGTGAATGTGGGCAGTTTTAAGGTTCACTCCAAGGGCCGCATAACCGACAGACCTCAAAAACTGGATTTGACAATAACTCACCATTGATGAACCTGATCAACATAAGCATCTAACTTCGACCGCGTAATTTTAACAGTGCGGCGATACTCCGGCGGTTTAGAATAAGCCAACATCTTCCAAAACTGTCTCGGCTGATTGCAAAATCACGGGCAATCTGCCGCCCCCTGAACCCATCCTGAAAATGAGCACGACTGACCTTCAAATAAAATTCCACGGTGAATATCCTCACGCCCTCGCATCAAGTGAAAGGGCAAAAGTGGACGACTTTTACGCCGACTGTGGCAACATAATTCCGCCACTAACGCGGCTGAGTATTGCTTTACCGATTGCACTGCAGCGTGTCCCAACAGCACCAAAGTCCGCCGTCACCTTACAAAAAATCAGGCAACAGATGAAAACACAGCCCCGAAGATGTAAATTATAGTCTGGCACGATAATTGCTTGTACGAATTGTTAACGTATTAGGAGAGTAAAACAGCGCAATCACACAAGGAGTAGACTATGTTTATTCAATTTGACCGCATAAACAGACTTCAGCCACAAACACGGCGTGTCAAAGCAGTTTCAGACGACGGCACATTCCAAAATGCACTCGAGCAAATAGAGCCGCCGGTCCAACCGACAATTGAGCAATCTGAAAATCACAACAAACCTGAGACCGCTCCAGATTACCGCAGCATACTCACGCTCAAACAATTTTAATTGTCAGGTGGTTCCGCGACCATGGCAACCTGTTATTGCCTTAGTCAGCGTAGAATTTGTTCCCAATTCCCCAAAACCTCCTTGTTGTGTCAAGCACAAGGACAGTAGAACTTAGCAATTTCCATGATTGTGAATTCCCATCTGCACAGCCGCTGCAAATGCCTTCAGGCTGTTTCCGCCCGCAACGCTGCCACGCAGATAAAGGCGATGCCAGATCACTATCTCCAAAAGGGTTTGCCCCTTTCACGGCCTGTGTCTGGATGATCTGCTCTCCATTCTAAGCTTTGCGTATCTCTTGCCCCTGCAGATCAGTCTTTAGTGCTCTTGAGCGCATTAGGGATATCACACGCGGC
>OCVR010000814.1_pt1 | contig 25743 bp, 49 predicted proteins | sample 1539091 | NCBI WGS metagenome assembly OCVR01 (sample SAMEA3355530, study PRJEB22509) | marine metagenome | biome: marine; feature: coastal ocean; material: water | place: USA | collected 2010-08-07 | depth 16 m | reverse complement strand
CTTTTATTAATGAAACATGATGTCCTTCATGCACTCTTATTCTGATATCTTCCATTCTATACTCCGTATATATTTTTATATCTGACTCGTAAGTCGTTTAACTCATCTACATAGTCCCTAGGGTCTGCTGTAAATATTTGAAAAGTGTTATGACCTTCAATAGCTACCATTGCAGTTATCTCTTCAATTTCATGACCAGTCAACTCTTCTACCATGATTGCATATGCAGTCATTTGGATATACCAGTTCTTTGCCATGTACTCTTCTTTAAACTTTGCACTCGTCTTGAAATCTATAATTTGTAATACATCATCATAGATACCAACACAATCAACCCGACCTGCCATCTGCAGAACGTTTGAAAACAATGGTGCTTCTAAACTAATAGGAATGATATCATCCAGTACTGGTTGCATTGCCTTAAACATACCTTCCTGTAAAACGTTATCAAACTCAATAAACTCTTTTTCCTTTCTTAGGTAATCTTCTACTATCTGATGGAAGTTAGTTCCACGTTTGGTTGCTTGTGCAGTAATCTTGTTTGCAGTTTCTTCACCAACACGTTTTCTCCATAACTTGATTTGGTCACTTGAGAGTAAACCTGTTACACTGGTAACACTTGGATAATAGAAAGTCTCTTCTCCATCCGTATAGTATCTCTTACCATCTTTGTTAGTTGTTTTTAAGTCTAGATGCTCGAGTTCATGTAACTCTACTAAGTTAGTTTTTAATTTCATAGTTCTATTTTACTTCTTTTTTGACTGAATGTCTAGGTGTTTTTTGACTATTTCTTTAGTCTTTACTTCTTTGACCCCACGTTGTCTATGTCTGTCCATAGGTGAGCCTGGATTTGCAGAAGAAATTTTATTGAGGACATCTTTGAATCCACCATCGAGTTTTACCCTGTCACCATGTCCACCAACAATACCTGGCGTTCCAAGTATAACTTGTTTGAGGTGTGGGTTATCTTCTTTGAATTGGTCGAGTTTGGTATAGGACATGTTATGTTCTTCAACTTCACCTGTCTCATTATTTAAAAAATCATATAAGGGCATCATGCTACCATAAATTGTGGGACTGGTCTATCAGTCCATCTTGCAAAGTCTTTCTTGTAGACTGCATAGTATTTATGGTATGCATTTAAGACACTTTCACACTTAACATCATCAGGCATACACTGGGGTGGTACTTTCCACTGACCCAATGTAATGTTGTTTGGTATTTCATTGAGTACATCTCTGAGTTTTTCATCAGTCATATGTACACGACCATAACGATAAGTGTATTCGTCACATAGTGCAACAAACATATCATACATGTATTGGTATTGAATTGCATTCTCACGAACCCATATTGCACTTGGGTGTTTGATGTGAGATGCTTTGTATAAAACATTTTCTTTGACAGAGTCTTTCATTTTCCATCGTCTGATATTTCTACCTAGTTTAGTTTTACCTTGATATTCTGTACCATCTAAGATACGATGTGCAGTAGACAATAGTTGTGCATACTCAATAACCATTTTGACGACATGTTTGTCACAATGCAACTTTGCAGATTTGACTGGGTCGTCATGTAGATAAAATATATTCATAGTTGTTTAATCTCCAATAAGAACTCTTCGACATTTTTCCATGTCAAGTGTCCGATAACATCTTCGGTTATACCACTAGTATAACACATTTCACCAATCTTGTCTATAGAGTAATCTAATACTGCAAGTTCCCACAACCCACTCTTACCACCATAACTAAAATCGTGTTTGACTACACTTGCACCATAGTTATTAGGAAATTTATAAAGGTGTTGCACTCCATCGTTGATGTAATTTGTTTCTGTTTGATATTGTTTCATTTGTAAAATATATGGTCGTTAATAATTACAGTCTCATTCAATGAGTCTGCCCAATAAGGGTGAACTGTATTTGCATGATAGTGAGTAGCACCTTCAGTGATATCTCCGTATCCACCTTGCACTACGTTCCTTGCAATGTTGAGTGAGGACAACCACGTTGGACTATCCACTGGGTCGTCTGACTTACCATCACAAAACCAACTGAACTGACACATGTTTAACACTGGAACACTTAAACCTTTCCAGTTAGTTCTCCACTTTGCATCGTAAATAACATCACATGCAGTAGATGGATAGTTGGGATGTGCCATTCTATTCTGAACTACTTGTGCAACTGCAATCTTACCTGCTAGTGGTTGGTTACCACTCTCAAAGTAAATGTTCTGTGCCATACAATAAATGTCATTGTTTTCATCTGAGGCAAAAGTCTTACCACTGAATGCACCCACTAGGAAACCTAGTAATGCACCTGCTATAAATGTTCCGTATCTTAATTTCATGACTTAGGGCCTCCATTGTGTCCAATCATTGACTTGTTCTTTTGTGCTTCTCTCCATGCAAGGAAATGAATTGCAACTTCTTTTGCTGTGTGAGTTAAAGTACTCACTGGATTTCTTTTTGTTTTTTTCATGACTTGTACTCTGTCCATGCTTTAAAGATTGTTTGTGCTTGTTCTTTAGAGAACCCAAATGTATCTTGTAACCACCTAGGAGCTCCGAACATATTCATCTTACCACTTTCCTGTAGTGCATCTAATTCGGGGAACCACTCTGCAGATTCAAAAGGTGGTTGGTTCTGATTTAATATAACCATCCTAACACCCACTTGTTACATGTGCATATGCATCGGGACAATCTTTGACCCCACACATACATGTATCTTCAAACATGTCACCTTGATTAGGGTTCATGTCTTGTGCATTAGTTGTTCCGTAAGTTGCAAGATTTATAACATCATCTGCTGATAACTTACCACCTGTACATTCTGCAATTAGTTTTGCACTTTCATAATTAAGCTGCATATCTTTCTCCGTTGTGGTTTTCACCATTTCTATTAAAGTTGTCAACAATCATGTCAACAACATCTGTTGCATTGTAGGATGTCCCACCAATATTCCACTGACACTCTTCCGTAGGAATGTATCCGTACTTCCATGCATAGATGGTGACAGTCTCATACTCCCAATCATCATAGTCAATCTCATCGATGTTTTGTGCATCGTACCACTTTGCATCTATGTACCACTCACATGACACTTTGTCATATGGGTCAGCACTAGTAAAAGTAGGGGGGCCGAGAACTTGACACAACCTGTCATAGGTTGTCGTCTTATATCCCTGTAGGGAAGTTCCACCCGAAGTCATATCGGGAGAACACACTTCGTAATCTTTTATTATCATATTATGCTACCTCTAAATTATTAAAATATTCTTTGAGTCCTTTCTGACCAACACATCTCTGTCCATCAGTCATTTCGTAAACAGAGTGATACGAACTCACTTCACCATCTGCTTTGTAAAACCATGTTTGGTCTTGCCATGAAATCTCACTTCTTAAGTATCCGTCTTCAGTATTGTCGGTGAACTTAGACATTGACCATGCAATTTCTGACATAGGTTTACCTTCCTTAATTAACTTATAAGGTGTTTCCCACTCATCCCAAGGATTCTCTTCATGTGGAACTAACTCCCAATCAATGATGTAACACTCTGAAGCAGGGTTAGAGTAAACAAAGATAGGTGACACTTCGTCAACTAGACCTTGTAGATACTCTGTATTGATAAAATCAATATCCTCAATCACATAGATTGAACCACCTTTGAATTTCCAGTATGGTTCTGAAACACCATGGTCATAACCTTCGTCATGAGCAGCATAGTTCTCTTTGTATTGTGTGTGAATTACTAATTTTAACATATTGTTTCCTTTTTTCATTATATACATAGTATATCAAAAAGTGGGGGTCATTGTCAACCCCTACCCTCTTAAATAATCTGGCCCGTAAATCCTCATTGACATAGGGTTAATTTGATAACCATCATAGAGGTTACCTCTTGGTTGATTGATTGCTGGTGTTTTCCAACCTGCTGATTTCATAACGTCTCCTTCTAAGAAGGTCACATTACCTTTTGTAAATTCTAGGATGTTGATGAAACCCCAACAAGAAGATGGACGACCATCTTCTACTGAAAAAATACGAATGTATTTTTTTCCGATTGAATAATCATGGGTAGTTTTTTCACTAGTATGTTTCCACCTCTCATTCATTGCAGATGTTAAATCAGTACATAGTTTCTCAACTACCTCAATTAATGCAGTTGCTTTTTTAGTAGCAGTCACTTCTCTCATACATTCTCTAACCATTATGATGTACCCCCAACTAATAGTGCAAGTACAAACAATGACATTCCTTGTAGGAAGTCAGCATCTAGTAATCCAAGTTTCTTTATTTTATTCATAATGTGTCCTCTTTGTTTTTTCATTATATACATAGTATACCAAAAAGTGAGGGACATAGTCAAGCTTTATCCAACAAGATTCATTACAAGAAATGTTACTAACATCCCCAGTAAACCGAATATAATCATCTGATTGTTATTCATAGTTTCTCCTTTAGTTCTAAATATTGTCTGACAGCAGTCTTCTCTATTGCAGAGAGACAATCTATCCCTGTAAACTTTGTCCATACCATTCCATAGGTCACAAACTTATTCCCTGCTGTTACAGCTGCATTCCATAGTGTTAGAGACTCTTCATCGTCTCCACCAAATATTCTGTTCTGTTCACATAGTGCTATAAGTTCTCGTCCTATATTAACATAGGTTTTTTCGATTTCATTCATTAGATTTCCTTAATTTGTTAGAGTATAGTATACAAAAAAATGGGGGTCATTGTAAACCCCCTTTTGAACTATTTTTGGTAAGTTGTACCATCGTCTTTATAAAGACATATCTTGTTTAAGGATTGGAATTCTGCAAGTTGTGGAATCACTCCATACAACTTAAGATTCTTTAATTTAATACTCGCACCACCAAACACTACATTCTGAAATGTATTTAAGATGTTGTTAAATGAAGTATGAAATTTTTTACTTCTCTTTTCCCATTGTTCGAATGGGTCTCCACTTGTGAGGATACCACAAAACACCACAATCCTAACTTCCTCTTTTGGATTCTTATGTGCATAATTAACTGCATCACAAGTTCCCTGTTGGTCTCTGTCATGAGACCTAAAGAAATACTTGACCTTGTCTTTCACATCAACGTACTTACTAATCTCTGCCCATTTCTTAGAATCTCTAGATACCATTGGTCTGATTTCTTTTGCAGAAGTACCTTTCTTACTTGTTTCTAATAGTTCTATCGCAAGGTGAGTTGATTTGAGATATGAGATATTAACTCTTTCTGTTTGAGGTAGAATTCTTTCTAAGATTGCATCGTATGTTTTTTCAATCCATCCATTTTCTGTTGCTCTGTTAATATCCAATCTTATATCATGAGTGGTTGCACAAACGTGTGCATCAACCGCTGGGTTTAACCATGTTGCCATAAATGAGAGTGCAGATTGTTGTTCCATATCTGTAGTACCATCGACACCAGTAAATACATTGACAATGATATCTGTAAAATTATATCTATCGTAAATTTCATCTCTTGATGAACCTGTCATATAGACTTCTTCACCATTATCGTTTATGAATATACAAGGTGCAAGGTTTCTTAATTTAGCACCATGTTTGTGATAACTTGCTTCCAGTCTATCCATATCCTCATCTAGGATTGCTTCTCCAGCTCTACCTTTTTGACTTCTTGGATTTACTGCAGAACCATCTTTAATCTTACGTCTATCCGTAAGTCTAGTTTCAGAGTATTCAATAGCACTTGCTTGTACTGGTAGATTTAATAATTCGGGATAAGATTCAATAGGACACAATCTTTTGTGTGTTTCTAAATGTTCTTGGGTGAATGCGTTGGTTATATTTTCATCGATTAACGCAACTCGATTAAAGTCATATACTGACATATTTTTCTCCTTTGAGATGTTACTCTCTATTTTATTGGCATTATTGCCTTGTAGTTTTACCTACAATACTATTATACTATATTCTTCTCTATGTTACTAGAGACTTTTTTGAATTAAGTCTAATTCTTCTATCTTTTTATTTATGATTTCTACTCGGTTAGGCCAGTAGATGTATTCCTTATCGGAATCCTTTGCAAGGTTCTCAAGTAATGGTCTGATGAAATCATCAAGGTTCTTGATTACCTCTACTGCAGAGGTAGTCTTTGCAACTATCTTTGTGTCTACAGATGCAAGTTCATCTGCATCCATAGCTGTAAATCCGAAATCGTTATAGTCTGTCATACTATTATTTAGTAAATCTTTCCATGTCTCTGAGAGTTTCTTTATCACTCTGAACTTCTTGGTAGTTTGCAAATGCCTGAATCGTAAGTTCGGGAATTTCTATGTCGGGATAACTGGTAATCAAATAGTACACTAGACCCGATATACTAGACCACTGTAGACTAGGTAAATCATCATGATTAAGGAGTCCTAGATTGAGTGTAGTGAGTTTATATTTCTTATCTGAGTTGTACGTTAGGTTGTTACTTAAATGGTTTAGAGAGGCCTTCTCAGCTGCATACTTATATCCCTTAGATATATTTGATTGTGATGCACGGGATGAAAAGTTTATAATATACTTTGTACTATCATCTTTCCATGCACGATGAGCCTTCAGTAAAATCTTCGACTGGTCAAAGTCTCTATGTGCAAAGTTAATCAACACGTCAACATGATTAGGGTTCTCATAATCGAATCCGAACCAAGGGTCATTCATTATTATGTCGTCTATCCTAGGAGTACACACTTCAATAGTGTCTCCTTGATATGGTGTTGCTTCTAGTGTGTCTTTAATATTCTTTGCAAGACCACTAGTTCCTGTTATTGCTATTTTCATAATACTCCTTCACTATGTCAAATGATTGTTTACCAAATAAACTCCCATCGACACTACACTTGTTACAGGGAGACATAGACCTGTCACCCTTCATTAATTTCTTTCTAATCTTATTCATAGGTTTACTAAACCAAACATTATGGAGTGTCTCTGATAACAGATTACCTACGACATGTTCTCTTCCCCAATCGTTACTACAGAACAACACATCTCCGTTCCAGTCCACAAACATTTTGTAGAAGGGGTAGTGACACACTTTACCTTTTAGGTTCTCTATGGTGTCGTCTTCTATTCCGACCCAGTCCATAACTCCACTACGATTGTTTAGTATCAATCCATGTGTTTCAAAATCACCCCAGTGCATTCTGTATTTGTATTTCTCTTCGGGGATGGTTTTCATTATCTCATCAAAGTGTTCCATCTGTTCGACTCCGTCATAGAGATTGATGTAGAGTAAATCTAATCCACTGAACTCGAATAACTCTTCTGCATATTCTCTAGTGAGTTTATCTCCGTTAGTGTTACACTCTAGTGTTGCATAAGGAACTGCAGACCTAAAGGTATGAACGATTTCTCTGAACCTTGGGTTAAGTAGATTCTCTCCGTAACCACTTAAAGATATCTTCCCTCTAAATCCATTCTTATGTAATTCATCTCCAATGGTCTTTGCAGCCTTGGGAGTCATATGTAAATTTCTATTTGGGAATACTTCGGGATTTGCACGTGGACAAAATGAACATGTCCTGTTGCATAACTCTGTAGTGTTAACTTCAACTGTAAGGATAGAACTAAGTTCGTTTAGTTCTCCCATGTCCTGTCTACCCCAGTGTAGTGCTTCTTGTTTCCTGCGATGTTCTAGGAAGTCATGTTGGTCAACTGCAGTGATTGGGATGTTACGTGACATGACAAGTCACATGACGTTCTACGTCTTCTGTTTCATGTACGTAAGTGTAAGTGATGTTGTCACCTACTTCAAATACCTCTGCAAAGTATTTTGGAATAACAAAGAATTGTGAATCATTAGGTTCATCAAACATGCAAGACCTAGGGTCTCCATCTTCTTTGAATAGATAAGGTCGTAACTTTATGGGTTGTTCTATGTCTTGTTCTAAGACACTAAACACTAGGGTGTTATCTTTTAGATATAGATTAACGGAAGATACATCGAACTCCGTTCCTAGTTTTACTGATAATTCTTTTGGGAAATCAAAACGAAGGACATCATCTTCAATGTCCTTCATTCGTTCTTCGTATCTGTAACTTACTTCTGTTAGTTTGAGTTCTCTAACGATGGAAGGTTTACCCGAAGTATCCACCATCCCGTACATCATCTTTGACATCTTCTTCACTTTCCTCTGAACTTACAAACTCACCACTGTCCTGTAGTCTTTTAATAAATGCTTCTGTTTCACTTTCAAACATATCAATCATCTGACCTTTACTTACGGATGATGGGATATTAAATTCAAACATTGATGCTTGTTCTAAGATTGCTTCTCTAGACATTGATTCTAAATCTGTTCTATCGGGAATAGTTACCTCTTCAGTTTCGTCTTCGAATGAATCGTTGAATTGTTCTTCATCGAAATCATCTTGAACCTGTTGGTCAATCTTTGCTTGTGCAGCTGCAAGTAATTCCTCTTCGCTATCATATGTTGGTATGACTTTGGTAGGTTCTGCTTCTGCAAATGCCTGTTTGGTTTCTTCTACCTTTGCAACAAAGTCTTCATCTGTTGAGATTGGTGCTTCGATATTCTCGGGTTCACTAACTACTGCTTTGATATTACCACTGGTTGCAATTGGTTTTGTTTCAGTATCTTCTTCTGCAACATTGAATAGAGGTGTGGGTTCAGTGTAAGTTCCTTCTAACTCTTCCTCTACTCTATCTACTTCATCAAAGAATGATTCTAAGTCTTCACCTTGTGAGATGATTGGTTCATCCCATGAATCCTCATCTATGTCTGTAATGTCTTCAGTAACAACTGTAGGTGCAGTTTCTAAATCTGCAACACTAGGTTCATGTGTTAATGCAACATCTTCAGGCCCTTGTAATACTTTCTCTTTGAGAGATTGTGTTGCAACTGGGGATGGAACCACTGTATGTGATTGAGGTGTATCTAAAGGAATAGTAGGTTCTACGATGGCAGGGGCATCTACTTCTACTGGATTCATTGCACGTGCAAGACCCATGTTACCTTTACGTTGTTGTTTCTGTTGAGGTGTTGCAAGAGGTGTTTGTTCTCTTACAATAGAATCGACTTGTTGTTGTTCTTGTGCAGTGAGTTGTACAAAACCATCTTGACCAAGTGTTCCTTCTTTAACCCCAATGACTCCGTCACCATTCAAGTCCATAGAGATTCCGTGAGACAAAAGAACTGCTTCCATTTGTGCAACTCGACCTTCTGCTTTCTTACGTCTTTGACGTTCTTCTGCTTCTTTCTGTTGACGTGCTTGTTCTTGTTCAGCAAGTTGTTGCATCTTGACTTGTTGGTCTTGTTCTAACAACTGTTGCATTCTTGCATTTGCATTAGTGACTTGTTGTTGGTAATCTGCAAGACCCGTGGTGATATCATCCCTTACAGTAATGAATGCTTCTAGGTCTGATGCCTTCACCATACCTTTTTCTAATTGCATTACCAACATAGCATTAACTACGTTTGCTGTATTAGGTTTGAGTGGTACTGTATAATTTGCTATACGTTCTTGTACCATTTCCAGTTCTGATTTTACTGGGGGTGTTTGCTCACTTGAAAAATTACTTTTCACTTCTTCTGCCATTTTAAACTCCATGGAGTAGAACTCAACTATTTTAAAACTTGTTAGAACTAATTACTAAGTTCCCTTTATAATATGTATAGTCTCTGTCTACTGTTTATATTTATTTATTTGATTACTTCGGGGAAGGCTTTTGTTGCAACATCTTTAGTGATGTTCTTGAATGGCCATACTCCGTCTTTAACTAAATCTATTAGTTTTGCTTCCATTACTGGAATACCTTCTAACATACCAATCCACATAGTCTCTCTTTTAGAGGGTGGAATTTGTTCTGTTACATAATACTTAAACAACTTGTGTTCAAATCTTAAACTTGTTTGTGCAAGGTCTGATGCTGGTGCATCATTGTCACCATAAGGAGTTGTTCCTTCGGGTAACTTAGATGTGATGTTATCATCAAACACCCACTGTAGGATTGGTTTGATTGCACCATTCCTATCGTTGTAAACTTTTAGTCCTTGAGCTGCAAGGTCAACACTGTCTGCACCAACGATATCTGCTTGACATAGTATTTCATATGTGTCTGCATCTTTGGTTAGTGTTTGTCTTTCAGTGATTAGTTCTAACTTTGGTTTATTAGGAGCTCCTTTTGGTCTACCCCTTCCTTTTTTCTTTTCTGTTGTCATAGTGTAAAATCCTCTACATGATTTAATAACTCATTCAACCTATGGGTTCTTAAGTAGTCAAACACTTTACCTTTTACTGGTGCAGTCTTGTCATACTCAGAAATAATATTCTCCACTACGTGAGGTGGAATAAACTCAAGGTCGATTAGAGTTTGATTTCTTAAATAGTTACGATAGTATTTATCGTCCTTTTCAATGGTGATTCTGAGATACTTATCCTTTACAGGTTTTCTCAGAGGTGTTTGTCTTATCCCTAAATCAAAACAATCATCACTAGATAGAATGTTTGGAACACCATCTGACTTATCACCTGTAAGAATATGTTCTCTTAGGAATAAGTCGGGGTCTTCACACTTAATCATTTTGTTTAGATTAGGAGACCACTGTTTCACGTTAGGGTATTTATGTAGTTGTTGAAAGTCTTTATCACCACTGACAATTAAAACTTTCTCATGAGGTGCATACTTCTTAACTAGGATTGCAATGATATCATCTGCTTCACAATTCTCTACGTACATATATCTGTACGGGAAGTTATCACGTATCTCATCCTTAACTGTTTGTAGTGTATCAAAGATTAGTTTCCAATCCATGTCGGATGCTTCTCTAGTCTTCTTTCTGTTTGCTTTGTACAGTGGATAGTAATCACGTCTCCAAGGATGAGCTGCATCAGTACAGAGTGTTATCTCTCCATACTCGGGTGCATATTTCTTTTGATAGTTTCTGACAGAGTTTAGAATCATGTGTCTTAACATGTCCTCATTAACTTCTCCACCATTCATCTTTAATTGTGCCATCATCCCTGCGATGATTGTTTGTGTAAAATCTATTAGTATCATGTAATCACTTTTATTAATAATATGTTTTTGGTAATCCTAGGGTTTCCGTCTTTCTCTTTGGAACGAGGTATCTCGTCCATAAAACCTCTTGCAATAATATTACCACCTTTATATATTCTATCAAGTAACTTCTCATCTGTCAAGGTCTTTTCTGTACAGTTGTCAAAGTCAATGATATTACTTCCTCTAACTTTGAGTCCACCATAGGATTCAAACTTAGTAAGTTTTTGTGTTGAAGTGTTATAGGTGTATAACAACTTTGCACGAATGATTGTTTCGGGGTCTATTGAATGATACTTTCCCCATTGTTTTAGGTAAGGTAATTTACTCACCAATTGTTTTGGGGTTTTAGGTTTGGATGGTTTACGAACTGGTTTGTATTCATCAACATACTTGTCTATGTCTTTCTCAATACTTTCTAACCATTTGACAAAACGTTTCTGAGTTGTCTTGTTCATAAAAGAATAAGCTTCTTCTAATTGTTCACAACCTTCATCGTTCTTTACTTCTGCAATCTGTTGTGCAAGTTCACCTCTTAGATATCCAATGACCTTACCACTGTAATCTAATTGACGAAGATACTTGTACATTGAGAAATCAGACTTACCTTTTTCACAGAACATATCAATCTGTACTTCTACTTCTGTAAAAGCATCGAGTGCTTTGTTCTTCATTCTTTCTTGTATCATATTCATAACAAGTATTATATATCTTTTTGAGGGTCACTGTCAAGCGACTTATTATGAAGTGTTACAAAATGTTCTGCATCCACTAGGACGAGAGGTTTACTTCTGTTACGTTTTATGACTACGAGAGGTTCGTAACCTTTGCAATTAGATTCTGCTTGTTCGTATGCTTTCCACACGTTGACTGCTTCTTGATTTTTACATTCGATAGAGTAGGGGAATTGTTCACGAGACTCACGACCCATAATGATATCCTCACCTTGAGAACCCATTGGTCTTGACTCTAAGTCTTCTTCGTTTAGATTGAGTCCTTCGATAAGGACTTTGGTAAACCACTGTTGAAGTTTTCTACCTTTAGCTTTTGCTGACGAGGTCTTCATTAAATTGTATACTCACTCCACATCCACAAGAAGATTCTTCCTTTGGATTTATTATTTTAAAAAATTCATTAAGTCCCTCTTGCACCCAATCTAATGTTGAACCACTCAAATAGGGTACGGACAATTCATCTAACACTACATTAATCTTTCCGTAATTTACAATCTTATCTGATATCTTAATATAAGATGTAGTGTCTTCTATAAAATATTCGTACCCAGCACAACCACCACCTTTAACACCAAGTCTAATAAACTTGACATCCTTTTTAAGGAGTTGTTGTATTGCTGAGTCCGTTACTTCAATCACTTTTCTGTATTGCTTTTGTGTTCTTGGGTCTAATCATTGCATAAGGTATTTCAATCTCTTGGTCTATTGGAACATAGAGTTGATTAATCATTGAACGATTACAAGTGTCGATTGCATCATAGATTGTTTCTACTAATGATTCACCACCTAAGTTAAATGAAGTGTTAAACAAGATAGGAGTTCCAGTCTCGTCACCAAATGCTTTTATTAGATTATAATAATTAGGGTTCTGTTCTTGGGTCACTGTTTGGATTCTACATGTTCCGTCTGCATGAACCAATGAAGGAATCTCATCGTATGCTTTTTCTTTTGCTTGAATAGCAAATGACATCCATGGGGATTCTTCTAATTGTAACATCTCAAAATATTCAGATGCATTTTCTTTTAATACAGTACATGCAAAAGGTCTGTATGCTTCTCTCTGTTTGACCTCGTTGACGATTTGTTTTGCTTCTTCATGTCTAGGGTCAAATATAATAGAACGATTACCTAATGCACGAGGGCCCCACTCAGAGGCATTCTGAAACATACCAATAATTTGTTTGTCGTCAATTAAACTTCTGACCACTTCTTCTTGGTCTCTTAATATATTAGTCAATAACATTTTCTGTTTCTCCCTCTTTGATATTTCTGTATAATATAGATGATGCACCAACACTTGTCCCACCATCATGTGGAATGGGGTCGACAAAGAATTGTTTGTCGGGGAATGCAAGAAGGTACTTATAATTGTTAGTACAATTTAATGCAAATCCACCACTCAATACAATATTATTTATTTCGGGATTTAAATCGATTGCTTTCTGTATTAAATCACATGTATGACCAAAGGATTGTAACTCAAGTTCTTGTGCTACTGTAAACTTATTAAAAACATTGGATGAGAGACCTTGTGACCCATAGGAAGCCATTCCCATAACCTTACCTGCGGCACGACCATGGTCGTCACAACCAAGTGCATAGGACATGTTAGAGAAGTTCATACCCATACTAGGTAAACTACTAAAGACACATTCAACACCATCAATGGTTTCTGTTAAATCAGTAAGACATGTGAAACAATCTTCCATGTAATTACTGAAAGACTGATTGTGTAAATCACCACAAAATCTATGGTTAGAGAATTTCTGATATTGAGGAACGGGTGTAGTGTTCGGACTACACTTCCATATACCTTCTATCTCTTGATAATTAGGATATGCATCATAATGTTTCTGAGCTCCACCACCATCAAAGGTAATTGCAATTGCATCTTCGGTATCTTTCCAAGGACTTAAAATATAACCACACTCTGCATGATACAGGTGATGTTCGTGTTCAAAGAAATATTCTTCAATACCCAGTTGTTCTGCAACCGATTCACAAATGGCAAAGTCGGGTTCCGACATACCATGGTCACTGTCTTCACAAACATTGTCTGAGACATTAAACCATTGTGGGTGTTCTTCTTTTATCTCTTCGATTCTATCTGCGGTAAGTTGGGATTCTGTAAAGGCTTCCAAGAGTTCGTCTTGATTCTTACGTTTAAACCTCATTAAGTCTTCGTTAAACTCTATTGAGAGTTGTCGTCTATCAAAAGATGCAAAGACAATCTCATCAGGCGTCTCCAATTGTTTATGTTCAACAAGAACAAGACCTGTATCCCATTCCTTTTCACCTATCGTAAAGTATTTTTGTCTACGACTACGTTCTTCTTCAAAGACATCTTTTATAACACCATCATCATTCACACAAAGTGCAGTGTCATGAGATGTATTAACTCCATATATTTTCATAATTATCCTATATTATTTTTCTACCTGTTTATTTAGTTTGTAAAATTCCACTAATTGTTTGGGTGTAAGAAAACCATCATCCATCATTTGTTCGACCATGTTTTTTCTACCATGTTTAAACCCTTGATACCAAACTGTTACCACTAGGGTTACAATGAAACCTATGTGTGTTGCAAATAATAAATTACTCATTATTGTACACCATTTTCCCAATCGATATCATCTTCGACTAGTTTCTTTTTTCTACGTGAACGGATTGCATTGACAGTCCATTCAGTACAGTCGTGTTTCTTCCACTGGTAATGAAGGGTCATAAACAACACACCCCACAAACCAAGTGAGAATATATATTTAAATAATACCCATGGTAATAATATTAATTCACTCATAGTCTTTTCTCCACTATTTCTTTTACTTTATCTAGGGAATACCACATCCCATTAAATATTTCAGTATGGTCTTCCCATTCTACAATATATCTTTTATAACCAAAAGGTCGTTCACTGAAGATACGAACCTCAGTACCATAATTACATTCTAATAATCTCATACACTCACATCCACATGAGAGATGAGCCATCCGATTAAAGTTAAATACGTCATTATCATTATAATAACACCAATAAACAACCATTTAAATAAACGTTTCATAATTATTCTTCCCAATCCATATTAATATTCACACGTATGTTTTCATCTGTTTGGTGAACACAAGAATGTTGCAGTCTCCCATCAAATATGTACATAGTGTTTGCAATACTAGGACACTCAGTCCCATCTTCAAACAACGTATACCCATTGTTCGTATTCACAGAGTATATACCTACTACATGAGGTCTGTTCGAAAAGTCCACGTGCATACCACCAAACGTCCTGTCTGCAATGATTTTTGTTTGTCGAGGGTAACAGTTGATTTTCATACGTAACAGTCTACTCATACTGATACGAGACACGAGGGGTATTCCAATCTGATTAAATAATTTACTATAGTCGGGATTAATAATACAATCCTCGGGATAATCATCATCATCATTAAATAAGGTATGACCGAAACAGTAATTATTGTCACCCTCATAGGATACACCATCACGATAGAAGTAAGGAAACGAATCACCCATCAGAATATCCCTCATACGACACGAAAGGTCTTCGGGAAGGAAATCTTTAAGGGTATGAATCATTAGAGTAACCACATATTCGTAATAAAAGACCTCAGAAGGAATCCGAGTCCTACAAGATTGACTACTATGAGAGCTCTATCGTTCCAAATGAATGCAACAATAGTCCATAGTGCAACACCGAGGATACTAAAGGTCAAATCTAACATTGCAAACCCATCAACACCACGTATAGACATACTCACAAGAATAAAAACACTTGCAATCCACTTAATATACCAATCAAAGGTGTAGAAAGGTGTCTCAGAGACAAGAATATTATCGTCTTCAGTGTAAATCGGTTCTTCTTTATCCAGTTCGGTCATTAAACCATCTCCTAATAGTGTAAACTCTCGTATATGCAACGACTGTCATCAATGCAGTAATGGTAGTACCTATGTAAAAGGTATTCTCCCATGATAATATGTCAATGAATACAAACAACAGGAATAAATTCAATGGGTAATTGATTAATAACCCAGTTCCTACTGTTGTTGCTGTCTCTTTATGTATCTTACGTGACTTAACACTCATACTTTCACTACTCCGTGGTTCTTTTTGATTGCATACTTACTGTCGGTGGGTACTTTACGAGTCTCTAAGACCTCTGTCATGTAATCTATAAACATCTGACCACCTTTATATCTAGGGGGTGGGTATAAGTTGTCTTCGTTGGCCATAAAGAAGATACACATCTTTGCAACATCTTCAAATGCAACTGCTCTACCATTGTATAAGAGTATTTTATCCTTCTCGGATTTACTCCCTTGTATTATTTCGAATTTACTCATAAAAATACCCCAAAAAAAAATTAAGTGTCCTATAGAACTATCTCTCCACAGATAATTGGATGGGGGGTTGAGTCGTTCTCACAGCTCTCTAGGAGTCCCTCAGTACTGTTCTAAGACGTTTTGAGACACATACCCCTACCCTTACCCCTCTGAGACGTACAAAGACGTGTAGAGCGGCTCTAAAGGAGAGGGACTTCTCATTCCCTCACGTGCTTTCGGTAACAACCCCCACGGACTTCACTGGACACATAATATAAAGGTAACTCCGTGGTAAACCCTTCAATACATCTATTATAACACTTCTCTCCCTATCTGTCTAGTGGAAAACATGTTTATTTCCATCAACCACCATGTAGTCTATCTGAACCTGTCCGATAATCTCTATACCTGTTCGTTCAAGTACCAATGCACACATAGTGTCCCACTTCTCTTCACCAGTAACACCCTTGTATAGACCTAACTCCATCTCTTGTGCGTTCAGTTCTATCTCTATGGGTTGATTGGTTGCAAGGTGAGTACCTATTATTCCGTTGTTCATCTCTTTCTCCATTATGTACATAGTATACCATTATTCGGTAGTCACTGTCAAGCCCTTTCCCTGGCGGCATTTTTCACATGCATTCCCCCAGTATAACACTAGTGTACCATTTTATGAGGGTCATTGTCAAGCCCTAGATACAACAAATCAGAGAGGGTTCCTATGTTTCATTCTCTGATTCTCGTGTCCTTAGTCTTACTCTACTACTATGAAGGGAAGAACAATAACTAAGACGCCTCTCTTGTCTCCTCTCTCCACCCCATGGTCACAGGCAATTAGGGGATTTTCCTGTTACGTTAACTAATTCATTACGATGCCAATACTCCCACTAGAGTGCAGATACCCATAGGGATACCAAACATACATAGGAAACAACAGAATGAACTGTTACAGAACCAAATGTCTAGTCTTCTTAGGGTTTTTCTTGTCTTACTCATTATATACATAGTATAACAAAAAGTGAGGGACACTGTCAACACCTCTGAAACCCCTTCTATGACTGGCTCTCAGAGACCCCTCTCAGACGTTCTAAGACCCTCAGAGACGTGAGACGACCCTCTCGACCTACTTGACTCCTCACTAAAACTCGTGTTTAGGTCTCCGAACAACACCACCTAAACACCAAATATTCCTCTTTCTCTCATCTACTCAGAATCCTATTATTATTACACACTTCTGCACACTACTACACACATTATATTCATATGTCTCCGAGTAGTCTTGGAATTATATTCTAGACGTTGATTCTATGGGGTTTGTTTGATGAATGGGTTGGAGAAATGAATGAATCTCCATGGTTGATTCTTGAGTTTTTGGTCTTCTTGGGCATGACTAGGATAATCTTGGTTGTATAGGTCGAATGCCATACTGACCCTTGGTTGTTGATGGAAGTTCGTCTTTACCTCATGTAAGACACACTCACCGAATACAGTGACTTCTCCGATACTATTCTCGTGTTTCTTTCCCTCTATGGTCGTACCTGTATCCGTATGACCCGATATGAAGATGTTGACGGCCATCTGAATGTTCTCTGTTGGAATTTCCTTCGTGTCGTGAGAGTATACCCAGTTGTCGTGGTCTCCTCTATGACAATGTTCTTGTAGTTTCTCCCCTTGTCGTAGTATGTTCCCCCAACATTGGATGTATGCAGAATCCCATGTGTTGAAGGGTTCTATCTGAAACAGTTTGTTAGGTAATCCTAGACGTGATATCCTTGGATTGGTTAACCAGTTGAAGACTCTATGTTGACGTGTGAGACCTTCATAGTCTTGGTCATGTACTGGTTCTTGGGGTATACTAAGGACTTCTTCTTCGTGTTTGAATAACTCCTCACGAATGACGTTACACTCATGAGGGGTTAGAAATTCCTTTTGTATAGACTGGTAATAGTATAGGTCTGAATCTATCTTGGGTCTGTTTAGAGAATCCATAGTTCAAGGTATCTATCTGTTGAAGGGTCGTCTTCCCCTTCTAATATTAGGATACTGGTTTGTTTGGTAATGGTTCTGTATTCATGGTCTAAATGGATATACTTTGCACTCTCATCACCACCTATTCCTCTCCAATCTTCGGGAAAAGTAGGTCTTACGACTTCTTCATATCGTTTGTTGTAGGTTAGGTTAACGTCTTCTTCGTTGATTGCATAACCACCTATGAGCCCTACCTTGGGATGGGTAGTGAAACCATCAAAGGTATCTTCCCACCACTCTTGGAATGTGTTATACTTCTCTTGGATTGCAACAGAGTCTTCCATGAATAGGTCGTACATGTATTTGGTTTCTGTTTGATTGAATCCCATGTATGCACTCGTAAAGACTGTTGATGAATCACTCTTCCACCAGTTATGACCTTGGTCAACACATGTAAGGTTATTGTCTCTGATATCGTCTCTTTGTTCGTTGGTGAATGGGAAGTTTCCTTCGTTACATGTCCCTTTGTCGGGTATACCATCCATGAGGAATGATGTGATAAGGTTTCTTGCAATGATGTTACCATCCAATACGATAGTCTTAGTCATTTCACTAATCGTCTCGTCTAATCCACCATGTGGTAGTATTCTAAGGAAATCGGGGTTGGTAATCTTGTCGTTACCCTCGTAAGGTAAGAATCTGATGTTCTCTGTTTTCTTAATACCCGTCTTGTCGTCTGTAAGTATATTCAGACGTGCCATTCTGAAACCATCATTGATGAGACTTCTCTCTCTACTCAATGATAATTCTAATCTGTTTACCATGTCTGAAGTAATTCCGTTATCTTCAGTTTTTATTACTACCAATTCAATTGCCATTATTTGTACTCCATAATATGTTATAATGTATATGTTTATTTAGTTATCTTCTCATACGTGCAATATCGATTGCATGTTGTTTGTCGTCCTCAAAAATGGGGACTGCATTACTCTTATGCATCGTTGCAATACCAATTAACTTACGTTCACCAGTATATTGCATGGGTTCCTTCTTAGGTGTAATATTACCTGTCAAAGGGATACCCTCGTATGATGGATATTCCTGTTTAACCTCTCTCATCACTTGGTCATATAGTTCCTGTTGTTGTGAGATTAGTTCGTTGTATTTAGTACGTTTAGATTTACTCGTAAATGCTTTAGTTTTACGTTTCTTCCCATGAGGGCCGTATCGAATACTACTGTTTAGATTTAAAAAACCCATGCATTAATTATACTACTAATACATGGGTATTGTCAAGAGGGTTTAGATTAAAACTTTAATGTTTCTAACACATGTTCTATGTGTCCTTCTCTCATCATCATATTAAATTTGTCTGCAAGGGTCTTAAGGTACTCGGCAGACATTGATGCATATTCTTGCATTGATATCTCCTGTTGTTGTTGAAACTATCCGTCAACTGCACTTCGGTTTCCCTACTTAGTCTTCGTGACATAATTGTTTCGGTTATGTGTCATTTATGTGACACAATAGTATTTAGACAAAAAGAAGGGGTGACATGCACCCCATCTTAGAATGGTCTTATATCTTAGAAATTATAAGATAAACCAAATGATACAGAATCAGTTGTCTGATTCTCGAATGCCTCATCTAACATAACTTTTGCACTTAGTGTAAAGCTATTGATGTCTTTTGATACATTCAATATAGAGAAGTCATCGTTTCCGTCATGGTATCCATATCCGATACTTGCATCAAATCCGTTAATGAACCATAGGTCATAACTTACGAATGCATAGTCGTCTTCTGAATCAGTATCCACGAAATATGCAAGGTTAAGATTGTTATATCCTACCTTTACAAATCCCTCTTCTACTCTATCCAATCCACCATCAAAACGATATTGGATTAAACCTATTGATACATCTAGATTGTCCATGACATCTAACTTATATCCTACGTATAGGTCTTTCTCATTGGTTGCATCATTATCCAAATAGTCCACATCATTATATGTTGCACCGACAAAGAAACCATTGGTGTCTAGTTCGATACTTGCATTAAATGAAGATGCACCTTGAGATTGTGATACTCCTCTCCACATGTAGTCACTCTCGTAACCAACATGTCCTGTAACGTCTGCAAATGCAGATGTTGTTGACATTAACATTAATGTCATTAATATATTTTTCATATATTTCTCCTTATGCTTAATTGCATACCTTATTATACCCGATAATGTCTTATCGTGTAAGGGGTTTTTTAGATTATCCGTTCCAGTCTAACCATCCAGTTAGTAAGAACTTCTCCCCTTTTAGAGGTGGATTACCTCTATGTAGATGTGTGAACCCTGCGGGCCACACTACCAAATGATTACGTAATGGACGTAATCGTTTAGATTGATATAAGAATTCCAGTTCACCACCTTCATCCTCTTCTAATGTATTTAAGAACAGACCCCATGCAAGTAGTGTTCTATTTGATGTTGGGTCTGTATTGTGTTCACTATGCCAATTATGATATCCACCACTTGGTAATGTCTTTTGTAGTTTTGCACCACTGACAAATAACCCTTTATAAACGGATTTAATAATTGGGTATTCAAATTCCATATGTCTGACTACGTCCCCTTCGAGGATATCTAATACACCCCCAACATTGAACATAGAAGCAGGTAAGTGTTTGAGAAAGATTGCATCATCCTTCTTCATAGAGATATCTTGGGTATCATATTCATGTCGTGGTAAGGTCAATCCTTTCTCTTCATGAATTTTGAATGTATCTAGAAGTTCGTCAATGTAGTCTTCACTAAAGAAGTTTTTGAACACCCATATGTGTTCTCCGACATCTTCTATATCTCGTTCACTCTTCTTATTGTTTATTCTTTGCATAGTTTCACTTTAAAAATGGTGGAGCTAAACAGGTTCGAACTGTTGACCCCCTCGTTGCAAACGAGGTGCTCTCCCAACTGAGCTATAGCCCCACTCTTAAATTATTCCTTAGACTGTTTCTTAGTAGTCCTAGACTTGTAGACTTTCTTTTTAGACTCGTCTATGTCGGGTGTTGATTTATCATCTGCAATGAAACGACCTTTCTCGTCTCTTGCTCTGACCCATTCAAAACCTAACCAGTCTGTAAATTTATTCCAAAAACTCATAATTTACCTCTCTCGTTGATGAATATTTCCTGCAATACTTACTCTCTCACCTTCACAATAGAAAGGGTATACAGAATGTCTTAACCATGCTGGAAATACCAGTAGGTCTCCTTCTTGTGGGAAATGTAAGAATGAAGGTTGAGAACACCATTGGGGTTCTCCATAATGTAGTTCAATACTTCCACCGATTGGTTTATTCATCCCATCAGTGTCATCATGAACTGTATCCCACTTGTTTGTTGTTGCCTGTTCTTGTGTTATAGTGTTCTTAGTGTAATATACGAATGAAAACATTCCGTCATGTGAATGTATTGGATTGTATTCATATCGTTGTTGAACGTTTGCCCATAACCCTTGAATCTGAAAATCTTGTGAAGTTATTGGTAATCCCATCTGAACAGTGAATGATTCTACATGTTCGATTATCTCATCCATGCAACTTGGGTCAATGTTCTCTTGTAGACTTCTTTGAAGTTCTACTCTACCTGCTAACTGACTGACTAAGTCCAGTGATAAGTCGTCCTTGACTTTATCAATACACTGATTGGTTTTATCTACAGTCTCTTGACTCATTCTACCTTGATAGATAAGAGGGCCGAATGGACTTAACACTTGACCTTCTAGGTCACTTGGTTTCTTATACCAATGAGTCACTTGGTGCAACTCCTATGTCTGCAGTAGGTTGTCCTACCTTTCTTCTACGTGCAAATTCATTACTAATCTTTTGTCTCAGCTTACCCTTACCTTTAACACCTTGTGATTTGTTAAATGTTTCTATGAGTTCTTTCAATGAAGTGTTCTTCATGTAATAATTGGTTGTGGTCTTTTTACCTGTTCCTCTTGCAACTACTACTTGGGTTTTACTAAATTTTATCGGCATTATCTTTTCTCGGTTTATTCTTTACGTACCAATCGTGACTGCAATATGCATCGCAGAATACGTAAATAGGTTGTTCATGTTGTGGTGTGTGATATTTAATCTCATGTATCAGAAGTTCCTTCTGACATTGACTGCATTTCACTGTCTGATTGTTCATTGTTGTCGTCCTCTGAAATCCCAAACCAAATTGCAAAACAGAATCGTTCTCCTTTGGTTATTGGACTTACATTGTGCCATCTATCTATTGAGTTATTGAAGGCAATTGAATCACCTTCTCCTATGTTAAAAGTGTCTCCATCTAGGTTGAATTGACCACCCTCGAAATTACCATTGAGAGTGAATATTACAGTTGCAGAATCATTCTTATCTGCAATGTCTTTGTGCCAATGAAATAGTGTTCCTGTATTGTATTTGATTATTTGTGCAAAGTTTACTAATCCGTATTGTTCATCATCGGGTAATGTATCCATTACTATTTCCATTGCCTCATTGAATTCATATGAATCGGGTATGAGGTTCATATAGTCTTTACCATCGGGATGTGCATACTTCCATGAAGTGTTATTATCTAGTAGTGTCTTATCCATTGGTTCGATACTATGACCCTGTAAAGATGATTCATCTAACTCACTGAACTCTTTTGATAACATTATTGTTATCAGTTTGTTGCAATCATCTTTGGTCAATACCTTCTTTCTTAACAATGTATGATTCGTCCAAAACAACTCTTCACCATCTAATGTTTGTCTTGCAATGATTAATCTATCGTCTTCACTATGTTGACCATCTGTAGTCTTGTTGTATGCTCTTGTTATCTTTTTCATATTATCTCGTTGGGTGTAAAAACTTTACTTGGGTGAATCTCCATTTATCTCCCATATACTTAGTGTAATCATTTATCCATGCACCATGGAGTTTATTGCCTGGAAATATTACACATCTATTAAACTTATGTGGTATAATAGTTTCAAGGTCAAAGGTGTCTTCTACTGGATAGAGTAGTGATTGATGTTCATCATTGGTAATCCAATTACCACCATAAACTGCAGTTCCACCATCCTCTTCTTTATCCATGTAGACCAACATGTTAAGTGTTGATAACTCATCAGATGTATCAAAGGAAGAGTCGACATGTGGGTAGTGTTGTAACTTAGTATCGGTTTGTGTAATGGTTTGGAAACAGTTGAACTCTAACAGGTCATTGTAGTTGTAAGGGCCTTTATGGAAATACTTCTGACATATAGACTCAACCCTTTTCATATCATTGTCATGTAATCTTGTTGGGTGTCCTATCTTGTCAACGATTCTACAATCATTGTATTCAACTCCGTTAGGTGTGTTCCTTTCACTATTGTATTTCCACATAGGATATTGTCTACCCATCAAATGGTCATAGAGGTCTTCTGCATTCTCATAGAAATTATCTATAGTGATACAGAAACCATCAAAGGTATGGTCTATCTTACCACTGACCTTATATAATTCTTCTATTGCAAATGTTTTAGTCATGCATAAATCCATATTGTAAATCATCACCCTGTTCAGTATCCAGTAAAGGTTCATTGTGACTTAGGTTAAATGATATTGATATTCTTTCGTAATTTTTATTATCATCGCGACCCGACTGGGGTACTTGATGCATCATGTAAGAGGGCCATAGTAGGAACTCTCCAAGTATTGGTTGTAGATGGAAATCAATACCACCCACTCTAGTTATCCCATTCATTTCTTGTGGTTCACTACCATCAGTAGTTGCAAACCCTTGTAAAGTATTCGGGTTATAGAACTTGATTGGTGATGTGTGTTCATTGACTAATGGGTAATAGGTTCCACTCATTGTTGAGTTGATATGGTTATGAACATCATGTGCATGTTCTCCCTCATATCTGTTCACCCATGTAAACAGGTGAATGTCTTTCCTTGTTAGGTGGTTTACCCTTCTGTTGAATTCCCCATGAATAAATTGGATGTACGTATCTTTAAGTACATTTGCAAATGTTGTATACCAATCCAATTGATACATAGATTCTCGTATATCAGTATCAAAGTAAGTAGTGTAATTCCGTAATACATCGTCTCCGTTCCTCTCCTTTACTTTACTAACCATGTCCCTAACATCTTGAGATACCTTATCATGGTCTATATCCATGTAACCTCTGAACATAGGTGTAGGGAACACATCAAAGATTGAACCTTCAGCAGGTTTAAAATCTGAATGGGGTTCTCTGTAAGAATCGACTACTGTCTGAGAATCATTCTTCTCTATACGTGGTTCAATAGGTTCATCACCAAGTGGTGGTCTCATTACAATAGGTTTCATTAGTCTTTAGTCTCTATTTTAACTCCGACACCTTTCTTGTCTCCTTCGGGTGTCTTGATTGTTACATCTCTGTAGTAAACGACTACTTGACCTAACTGTTTGATATATCTCTTGACCTCTTGCATATTCATACTCATGGTTTCATAGTCACCAATTGTTGTTGCAACAAATACTACCTCTCCACCATTCTGTTCTTTCATCTCGTCAAGGAATTGGTCAAGGTAAGTGTAATCAGTGGGCCAGTCGGGATGTTCTGTATCTTCATATGCACATGATTTTGGTCTCTTCTCTTTACCATCTACCATTATCTTCTTACAAGGGTTAGTGATTTCTGCTTCAGATACTACATACCATATTGGTGCAGTCATTTCAATCGGTCTTGGAAGGACGGGTTGAATGATTTCTATGTCTAAAGGTTTAGATACAATCTCTACCTTTTTTGTTCCTAAAATACTGCAACTACTTATCGTTAGTGCTAGTGTCAAGATTGCTAATGTTCTTAGTGTCATCTTCTATTCCCTCAAATACTTTGTTTGTTCCGTTGTTTACCCTCTTGGTAATCAATCCTGGCTTTGCAACTGCAAGTGCATTAAGATTATGTCTTGCAAATATCTGTAGATACTCTGCCTTCTCTTGTTCTATCTCTGCATTTACCCTTGACATGTTCTGTAATGCCTTTCCTTGTTTCTCAAAGGATTCTTTCATTGCATCCATTGTTGCCTGTTGTTCTGCAACTGCATTTTCTAGTTTCAAGTTGTTTTCAGTAAGTGTTTGGTTCTGATTATATAAAAAGAACGTCACTAGACCTAGTGCAACTAGAAGACCCATTGTTAATTGGTTCATTAGTCTACCTCTACTATTTTCACTTCGAGTCCTTTGACACTACGAATCTCTACCATGTTCTTGGTCTCGTAGTCTTTAAACTTTAAGTGTTTTGGTTTGTTTATCAAGATGTTTCTTGACACATATTCGGATTTATACATTGCACCAGTTCCTGTCTCTGATTGACGATACACTGTTATCTCGTATTGAGATTTGAATAGTGATTTCAACCATTCCCAAAATCTCCATCCTATGTTTTTTAGTTTTGTTATATCAAATTTCATAAGTTCTCCACATATGTGAAAAGACACCATATGGTGTCTTATATTTAGTAGTCTAGAATTAACTGTTTCTTAAAACTTTTAGTTGGTTAATCGTATCTTCTGCACTCGTGTGAAGGATACCTATTCCACCATGTTCTATCCATGCATCAAGGTTCTTTTGTCTGTCGTCAATAAGAACACTTCCTT
>OCVR010000811.1_pt1 | contig 25854 bp, 39 predicted proteins | sample 1539091 | NCBI WGS metagenome assembly OCVR01 (sample SAMEA3355530, study PRJEB22509) | marine metagenome | biome: marine; feature: coastal ocean; material: water | place: USA | collected 2010-08-07 | depth 16 m | reverse complement strand
GCAATGGAAGTCAACTCGCTATCCATCAAAGCGCCTGCCGCTGTGACGTTTGTAGTGTCCGTTACGTCTGCGGAGGCTTCAATGCCATCTAGTTTAGACTCGTCGGCATCGGTAAAAGCGTTCGTATCTGAATTGCTTTCATACGCAGTCTTTATCTGAGCCGCAGTTTGATCAGCAGTAGCGCCTGACTCTATGCCGTCTAGCTTAGTACCGTCTGTAGCAACGTCTCTACCATCAATAGTCGAATTAGTTGTAATAGCGCCAGTAAAAGCCGCACCAGATAATTCAGCTTTGTCTGTGTTTAAATTATTAAAGTTCGCATCCACTTCGTTATTAGTTAGGGGCGAACCCTTTCCGCTTCGTGTTGTAATAGTAGCCATGAGAAGCCCCTTCTAATTAAGATGCTGTTAAAGTAATAGTCCAAGTTACGGACATGGTGTCGTCTGCTTCTTTGTTCACAACAGAGAAAACAGTCCTGCAAAGCATAGTGCCGCTAGATGAGGCATTAAATACACCTGCCTCTGTAACTGCTCCAGTGCCTTCTCCTGCCTCAAATGAGGAAACGTAAGTAATGGTATTGCTTGAAGCGGTACTGCTGTCTAACGCCTCGCGTGAGCCTAGAACTGACACTAAATCAGTCTGTCCTGCGGACGCGGCAGTTGTTCCTGAACCCAATGCCATGTGAGACATAACAGAAGCAGAAGCCCCTGCCATTCTTGAACAAATAAATTCAAGTCCTGCACTTACCACCAAGTTGTTAATTTCACGGCTATCTTTTATATTGCCGTCCTTATCTTTTAATACTATCGCTACATCACCGCGAAGTTTTAAATCATCGTTAATCATAAATCACCTCTAAAAAGTCTGGCTCGCGCCAACGTAATCTTCCAAAAAATAGTCGAAGGCACAATAACCCTGACTGCGTAAAGAACCTGCATCGTTTGTTCCGATTGTATCACTTAATCCCTTACCTAATCCATTAACAAGAGCGTCAGTTAAAATAGATGAATCAGAGCGAACTTTGACAAAGGTCATTTCCTGATCATCTTGTGCAGTAGCCTCACCATCTAAATCATCTGTTACGGCAAAGTTTTCATTAATAAACTTGTGAAAGTCCATTGTTTGATTTTCTGTAAAAGCACTGCTATCGGATAATACTTTACCTATAGCAAAGTTTGAATCATCAGTGATAGAACTAGCATCTGATAATGCTTTATTAACCTCTATTGTGGCGGCATCTGAACTGGCTAATGCATCAGTTGCAGACTTCCCGACAGCATTTGACAAACTATCAGTTATCGCTTGACTGTCAGACAGAGATTTACTTACTGACTTTGCGGCTAAATCACCAAGCCCTACGGTATCAGTAAAGAATTTAAAGATAAGGAAAAAGCCAAACTTAATATTAGCAGTTGCTTTTTTAAATGCAATTCCTGCAATGGCTTTTTTAAATATTATTTTTGCTTTGTTCACTAAAAATCACCGCGCAGATAAAAATCTAGCACTTGATAAATAGTTTCAACATTGCCGTTGGCGTAAGTAATCTCTATTTCGCCTTCATAATAACCTTCGTCAAGATCAAGGTTGCCTGATGAAAATGAAAAAACAGCAATTCCGTCTTGTAAATTTTGCCCAACATCTGCGGCTGTTAGCGTAAACAAAATACTTGAGCCGCCCTTGGCTCTAAAATATAATCTTATTGTGCCGCCAGAACAATCAATGGCTGAACCAGTGTCTTGCCTTGTAAGGTTAGCCTGTATCTGCGGAGCAGTATCATCTTTTACTAATTGATATGTCATTTTAAACCTCTGCGTCTTTACGCAATATTATACTACCTATGTGATAAATCTATTAATTAAGTTGCTGAAATTATAAATGCTAGGAGTTCACTGTATCGAACACCCATTCTTGTTTGTTCCTCACCGTCTTGATCAGTCCAAGTATTGCTAATAAACACTCCGTAGTCTCCTGCGTCCAACCCTTCAGCAACAAAGGCCGCCTGTAGGTCTTGAGCAATGATTCCAAAGTGAATTCTTGCGTCATCACCTTTTTCTGCGACTGCATCTTTCCACTTAAACTTACGTAGCAATCCTTTGACCGCAACTGCTACACGTTCTTCGGCTTCAGAGAGTTCTTCTATGTCTTGTTTTTCGTTTCGGTCAGAAGTAAGAATAGTTGAGTTTCGAGCATATATATCATTAAAGCGATAAGAGCCTGACCCTAAATCTATCCGTGCAAGGTCACTTTGTGCGCCTGTGTGGTCAGTAGGATGTATTGCACCGTTAGCAAACCTTAGACCTGAGTGGTCTGAGGTAGTTGAAAACACACACAGGTCATTGCTAATTACACTCATTTGACCTCTAGTGCCAAAGTGTAAATTGTCACTCAAATCAAGCCGACTAGTTATGTCAACTCGTCCATTTGTTATTTTTAACTCAGAGCCACCACTATCTTGCGGCCTGTAACCTCCTGACCCTAAATATAACCCAGTGCCAGATTTATCAATTCCTATTTGATAGTCACCAGTTCCTCCGTTCGTATAACTGTCAAAGCTAGTAACAAAATTTATGGATGCACCCCAACTAACTCCAGATGAAGGGTTTGTTGTGTTTGGGCCAATCATTAATAATCTTGGCTTGCCTTGAGCATTGATAGCCGCAAGTTCTAACGTATCAGCACCGTCAGATAATCTAACGACTTCATCACTATCACGATCTCTAAAAATAGTGGTTGGTTGGTAATAAGGCTCAAAGGCGTAGGAATAACCGCTTTTTTGTACCTGCTGATATCCGACTGCTTTAACAGTTCTTGCCAAACTAGATGATGGGCTACCAGTTGCAGGATAAGGTGAATAACTGCCATCAGTAACAGTGACAACAACTTTAAATACATATTCACCAGACGGAAAATCATAGACGGTTATGATTTCTGTTAGATTATAATCATCATCTATAATTCCCAACTGGTATCCACTTAGGGTTGGATAGGCTGTTCTTACTTGCGTTTTAGTTTGCAACTCAGCTTTATAATTACCACTACCAAGATCAGTCGTTTTAACAAGGTAATTACTGATCAACTGGCCTGTCGTGGTTTTACGCTGTGAGATAAGATCAGAACCAAACTGTGTGAAACTAGTTGGGTTGCTAGTAGGCGCATAATAAATCTGAAACTTAAACTGCGACATAACTGCATTAATAGCATTTGTCTCACCTGATACAGTGCCAGAAGTTAAAGCACCTACTGGGTAAGATACATGAAGTTCTAAATGCTCTTTGTAATCTTGCTTTAAATAGAATGTATTACTGTCTGAACTAGTTGTAGCTACAGCATTTGTTACAGATGGGGGAATGCCAGATTCACCGTCATAAATAACCACATCAGAATTATCAGGCGCAGTAATGGTTACGTTGCGAGATGTTGCGCTAACTATAGCCGCGTAGTTTGATTTATTAAAAGTAAAATCTACTGACCTAACTTTATAATAATACGTTTTAGGCGTTTCTAAATCAGTGTCGATAAATGAACTGTCGCCATTACCTACGTAAAGATATACGCCTGTTTCAGTATCAGACCTAAATACCTCAACTAACTTTAAATCTTTTTGCGTTGGGTTAGTCCAAGATATTGTAATCTGTCTGTATTCACCTACTGCTGATACAGAAGTTGGGACATCAGGAGCAGTGGTGTCAGCGGCAGGAACTGCTTGCGCGCTTACATAGCTACTGGATACTGCTAACCCATTTACTGCTTTAAGTCTTACGTCATAAGTTTTGTTAGGGTCTAAACCAACAATCTGTAATGGCGCAGTTTTTGTAGCCTGAGAAAAATAAGAACTATCCGTAGATACTTTCCACTCTACGACATAATGATCTACAAACGCATCAACAGAGTCAGGCCAACTAACGTCAAAAGAAGCACTAGATGTACCATCCGATGATATAAAGGTATCCGCTGTTACAGTAATACTTGCAGGAGCAGTAGTGCTTGTTCCGTCATAAATATCAACTTCACCTGCACCTAAGAATACTTCTTCATCTTCATCCCAAGACCAAATAGAAGAAGCAGTTTCAATAGCATCGACGTTGACAACCATTTGATCAGAACTAAAGCCCATCGAATAGCCAACAACCTCAAACACCTTAGCGGAATATCCAAGGCGTGTGTTTGTAACGCTTATATTGTCCCCTATTTTGAATTTAAGCGCGTTTAAGTTACAGGGAATAGTAATAGATTCCTGTTGCCTAGATCGCCTTAGAGCGAGTTGTGCGATCCTCTGAGCGCGTACATTATTTATAGTATATGGCAGAGGCATATCCAAATAAATTGGGTCGCCATCTTGAGCGGCATAGGTAGAGGATATTTGTGCAGGGTAATCAGCAAGGATATAGTTATCTTCTTCGCTTAAAAATACGCCCTTCACGCCATTATATGCACTACGTCTTGACTGCTTAGTCTGAACGCTGATCTCACCGATCATCATTGACTCATCAATCGTTACTGTAGGAGCAACGTACTCACCTGCATGAATCTCAAGCTTACCACCAGAATAAACCAAGCGGCCAATCATAGAGCCTACCATGTTTTCTATGTTTGCTTTAATAGAGTTAGCAGTATCAACCACTCCATCCATCGTGTACCGCGGCTGAGTTCCACCTGCCGCTAGATCGACAGCTTCATTACAAACATCTGTTGCAGTATCTATTGATGATGCAAGTATATTACTAACAGACTCCCCTAATCCGTATTTAGTATCTGTTAAATAATCTCTAACGCAAAGCGCAGGATTTTGGCTCCACTGCCATGTTGAAGCATCGCTTTCTCTTTGAGTACTAACCCCTAAACTGGACTCATAATATGCGCTTGTACTGTCTTTTTGTGCGTCATATACTTTTTTACCACGTATGACAGTAGATATGTTTGGCAAGCCTTGAGCAAATTGCTCTTGGTCATAGGTTAGCTTGACCACAATATAAGCTGTATCTAGTAACTTATGGTCAGATGTCCACTTTGTAGATGCGGCAACTAAACCTGAATCTGCTGTTGTTTGCGACCCATCTTTAAAGCTAATTGATACATACGACCCCCAGTTACCAACATATGAGCCACCGTCCCAAATCTTTTCATCGTTAAACCAGACTTCTTCATAGGCATCTATTTCATGCCCTGCAATCGCGGTTACTAACCAGAGGTATTTGTTATCGTCGCCAGTTGATTCTAAGTAGACAACATTACCGCCAATACGCGCACGACCATAGATAATCTTGCGAGAATGAGCCGCCTCTCTGGTCATTACAGACTGACCACCCATCTGAGCGCCAAGATCAGGCTTTGGCATTAATGCGCGAGATACAAGAGATAAACCTGCGCCAATAGCAAATGCAGTAAAAGCCGCACCCCAACCAATAGCAAAAGCTCCTGCCGCCGCCATTGCTGATCCAACTGATGCTAATCCTGCAATTAATGTAACTGCCATTTCTTAATCCTTAAAGCATTTAGAGTAAATTCGCTCTATCAAATCGAAGCTCATTCCAATCATTAAATCATCAAATGGAATATGAACCTTGGTATTTATGTTCAAAAGAGAGATGCCATTTTCACGACAGTGATTTTCTGCATATTTAATTAATTTGTAACCAGTTGCCCCTGCTCTTGAATCAGGAAGGACAAAAACAACATCATTATTTGCAAATACATGATCTTTGTAATGTAGGCTTTGTGATACAACCAACACACAATAGCCAACTAATTCGCCTTGATCTCTTGCTGTGAATATTCTTAGTATTCCTGCCGCATCTAACTCTGCATACTTTTCCCAATCGGGGTTAAGTTTAATTGTGCCTTGATTAAGGGCAACTAATTCCCAGTGCTTTTCTAGCAAAGGTTTAATATCCTCCTTAACATTAGCAAGACATTCGTGAGCAATATCCATTAGTGATGATACAACGGAACAGTGCCACCGTCATCGGTTCCTGCACCACCTGCCGCGCCTGTTGGTCTACCCCATATTATTTCTTTTTGCACAATAGCTGTTACAAACTCAAAGCCTTTGTCTGTAGGATGTTCAATCTTCTGATCTTCTGCTGTGTAGCGTCTGACTTTTGATCGCTCAAAAGCAATGAGTTTATTTTCGACTGAAATAGATATAGTTGAGTATTCCCCTGCTTCGGAAATAGTCATGGTATCCATAAAGCCAGAAAAGATAATAACAGGGTCAGCAACTAGAGAACCTGATGAATTAAATGCACCAAGCCGAACCGTTAATGGTCTGCCTTGATATTCGTGATCTTTTGCTACAGCAACTAAAGATGATTTAACACCTGTAAGAGTAATGTTCATTCCTGTTGCTGAGATATCGGCACTTTCTTTAATTTCACTAATGCCTAATAAATCGCCAACACCAAGATAAGTCTCACCACCATAAGAGAGATCACCAACACCAGACCATAGGTTTAATTCGGCAGGGCTTTCACTTGAGTCAAATTCCATGCGTACAAGGTAGATAGGTCTAACCGTATCAGCGACAAGCGCATCACGCATTGAGGTGGTGAGTGTTCTACTCATAATGCCTCCACACAAGCAAAGGTAAAGCCATAAATACTAGCCTCGTTAATAGACCATCCAATATCGTTAGAGGTCATACGCCACAGACTTTTAGGCAAGTTGTATTTAACAGTTAAAGAAGAAGTGACTGCACCTCTTAGTGGTGGCTGAAAGTTTAATGTAGTCGCTCCTGCCGCCTTATCTTGCGTAACTAGGTAAAGGTAATCATTTAACTCAAAGTACGTTCCTGCGGCTACTGCGGCTGTGCCTGAGCCTAGTGTAAATGACTCTGCCCTTATAGCGGCACTACTAACAGTGTTATCCGATAGAGTGCTTGTATGTAAAGGATTGCCAAAAGTAAAAGTGCCTTCCCTTCCGATAAGGCCAACAATAAATGCTTCAACTGATCGTGCCTCTGCATGACTTAATGGAGGTAGTGATACCTCTGCTTCCCATCTTGCGCCTTGATGAGTATATACCTGAGTATCTAAAGTGAAGGGCGATTCAGCAACAGCAACCACCCTGCGTAATCTCATTGACATATTCTGAATGCCAACATTAGGAAAAGATAAGGGCATTATGCGCCTCCCATTGCTTTGGAGAAGTTACCACCGCGCAACCTAGCGTCTGCAACAGCACCTTTAGCGGCTTGGGCAATCTGAGGCATTAACTGGACGATCTCAGCACGTACGGTTTGCTGTACGCCTGTAGTTACGTTAATGGTCTGCTGTACTACAACGCTACTGCCACCGCCACCCATTTTGTTATTAGGGATAATGTTGCCGCCAGAGTTAGGCATAAATAGTTCTGGGCCACGTTCTCCTACAAGATATGGAGTATTTGCTTGTACTGGGCCACCTAATGCTCTTCCTGATACTCCATCGCCTCCTGTTCTTGCGTCAGGAAACATCATGTCAAACAAAGGCTGAACGATCATGTATTTAATGTACATTTTCATCAAAGCGTCGATGACGGTTTTTGCCATACTCTTCATAGCGTCACCAAAACTCTTAGCACCTGTCATCATGTCAGAGAAACCCTGAACCATTGCATCAATAGAGCCAGTGACTAATGAATTCATTGCGCTATCAAAGTCAAAAACTTGATCTTTTATTCTGCCAAATGCCTCACCTGCCGCATCTTTAAATAGCAAAAATTCGCCAATTAAATTATCAATCCATCTTCCAGAACTATAGACAATAGTTTCAGCTACATCATCGAAGTCTGTTTTAATTTTTTCTGTAGTTTCACCTACTTTGTTTTGAACTTCTAATAGCTTTTCGATCAAAACACTAAAATCAAACGGAACAAATTCACCGCCAGACAAACTTTCTTGCAGAGTCGCTAATTCTGCTTTAAGTGCAGGAATATCAGCAAATAAGGCTTTTCCTGAGATTGCATTGCCGCGCTCAAGCTGACCTAATATTCCAACAATTTCATTTAATCTTTCTTGATCTTTTTTCATCTCTTCATCAGGAAAGAAACTGTTATATATTCCTTTAATCTTATGCGCCATTTGTCCAAATGCATTCATCATCTTTTCTATTACTTGAATAACAGAAATAAGCGCACCGACAATAGACTTTGCAATCACTTCGCCAATATTCTGAACATCGCCATCAGCGGCTTTTAAACCAAGTTCAGTTAATGATTTTGCTATCTCGTCTATTGCAGGAGCAAACGCGGCAACGGCTTGTCGGCTAAATCCAACAAACAACGTCTTAAGACGATTCATGGAGTCATTAGCGGCTTCTACACCGTCTACTGCGTCCTCAGATAAAACTAGACCCAATGCCTCAGCATCATTAAACATTGCTTGTAAGCCGTCAGAACCTGCGCCTAACGTGTTTACAAGGGCAACACCCTCCGAGTCAAACAGCTTCATAGCTAGTCTAACTTTGTCAGCAGATGTTTCTACGTTATCAAAAGATTTGGAAAGAGCAAGGACTTGATCTTCTAACGGCATCTTAATTAACTCAGCCGCGCTTAGATTTAATTCTTTTAATGCACCTTTAGCCTCACCAGTACCTCTGGCCGCTTCTGCCGCCCTCCGAGTAAAGCGTTGCATTGCCATACCCATAGTTTCAGCAGATACGCCTGTCTGCTCTGCGGCAAATTGGAGTTTAGCAAGAGACCCTGCTGTTGTTCCTATCTTTGATGACATCTTCCCTAATGCATCTATAGAGGACATAGTTTTGATAGTGATAGCGGATAAGGCAACCGTAAAGGCCGCCCCCATCGCTAATGCGCTTTTGACAATAGAAGATATTGCGCTTTTAAGAAAGCCACCAACTTTTGCAAATGATGCACTTAATAAAGGAAATCGGTTTTTAACCTTATCAATAGTTGCGGTAAGTTTCCTAAACCTTTTTTGTACTGCCGCAAATACTGCTTCCGTTCCATCAAGACCTGCAATAGCAATTTTAATAGGGTTAATCATTTTTCTCGCCAACTATTTTGTGGTATGCAACCCATTCGTTTAAATGACTAACGGGCGTTTGTTCCGCTTCAGCAATACTCATGTGAAGGCGATCAGCCAGAGATAACATGGTCATCCGTGAGTGATCGCTTCTCAGTTTTTTTCGTGTTCCTCGGCAGACTCTATCTCAGCAAACATCTGATTGGCTATTTCTGATATGACGCTTGTTTCTTCGCCCATCAAATCTATCCTATCTTCCGCAGACCCGAACAGCTTAGTGCCGCCCTCATCTTCTGCTTTCATGCAAATCAAATCTACCATTGCACTGATAGTCATATTGTTTAAAAAGTTAGGGTGCTTCTTCTGTAACTGATCTAAGTCATAGCACGTAATGCTTCTGCAATATAACTTAAATGCTCCAGATTCGTCACCCCACTCAGGCACTAATACTTCTCGCGCTGATAACTTTCTTCTGCTTCGTAACTCTTTTGCTAATCCCATGGTTTATCCCCTTATACTTGTGCTTCGGTTACATCTCCACTGCACTGAATGGTGAAACTTGCTTCAACCATTCCATCAAATGCTCCACTGATAGAACGAGAAGTTACAATGCCACCGCCTGAAAAGAAAGTCTCGCCTGAACCAGTGCCAGTAGGATAGATTTCAAAATCTACATCAGCACGTTCGTCAAGAATTAACTGCTGTGCGTCTGCCTCATCCCAATAACATTCGATAGAAACTGTGTTGGTTTTTAAGCCTTGCTTGTAAGTTCTAGAAGAATCGCCCATTACTGAATCTTCAATAGTGTCTGCTGAACCGTCAAACGTGAAAGAACGTACCTCGCCTACCACGGCAACAGTCGTGCCTGAGACTTGTACTTTTACTACTCCAGATGCGCCTGTTTTAGTCGCCATGATATGTACCTTTTAAGTTAAGTTAAGTTGTGCCGCGAGTATACTGATATACAACGCGAACCGTAATAATGACCCCACCAATGGGGTCAATAGAACCTTCGTCAATCTCAATGTTGATAACTTGCGTATCAATGGCTTTATTGCCTCTGCTACGATCAACATCAAGCCCCTCTTCAATCGCTTCAATTATATTGTTTCTTGCACTGTCAATGGTAGAACCTTTAACAAAGCATACTAATTCGTAATTTATCGTTCCCATCCTTTGGGTTATTGAGCCGCCTATTGAGGCATCTTCTCTGCTCTCATCTGCACTGCGAACAAGAATAGCAGGGTATTGAGCATTAGATAGCTTTTGAAAGTCAAATGGCTCTCTAGTGGCATACTTTACCGCTACTGGGGCTGTAATGCCTTGCAGGGTAGTAACTATGTTGTCTGCTATTTCTTCTCTTACGCTCACTTTAAATACCTTTCAAAAGTTTTGCTTAGAGTTTTTTGTTCATTTCTACTAAACCCAAAAAACGGTCTGCTTTTATTATTCATTGCCGCCTTTTTGGACTCTGCGGCTCTAGTAAAATAAATCTCTGCATATCGACTTGTAGATATTGCTGACATACTCCCTATCATTTGACCAGTAAATTGTAAGTCTGGCTTTGTGCTTCTTCCTTTTTTTAATCTATATGCGGCATAACTTGCGCTATATTTCTTAAAAAATGTTCCTTTAAAACTTCTTCCCTTAGAAGTTCTATCCTCAATGATGTTAATTCCTTTTAAGGCTGTAATTAATAACGCTTTTTTGACACTTGACTTTAAATCTTTATTTTTCTTTTTTAAAGACCTAGATGCTTGCCGAAAATCAGCGTTAACTTCAAACTTCATTACCTATCGAGCCTATTAGCATTCAGTGCATTCTTTTCATCGTTGTCGATAGTGCCATCACCATCATCATCATATTCTACACCATCGCCAAATATAGCCTCTAACTCTTCACCATATCTTGCGCGGTAGAATTCTATCATGCCCTGAAACCTGTCACCATCAACCCAATTAGTAAGTTGCGGTAGAGCATAACGCCATAGCACCAAATAAGATGCGCAACGCGTAAATTGAGAGTCAGTGAGTTTACTGTTATCCATCTCACCTGATATGCCTTTTTTAGCCCACCATTTGATGCGCAATTCTCGCTCAATATCTGCTTGCGCTTTTGAATGCTCGGACGAAAAAGAATCAATCCCTAACTGTAGAATATCTGGGACTAATTTTAATAAATCTGAATCGTTAGAAAATGCCATGCTTCACCTATGTAAAAAGCCCCCTCCGAAAAGGGGGCGATATAGTCTTACAGAGTTGCGTCACCTAGAACTTCAACACCGTAGGAATCATCCAACTCGCCTACACCGTAGACAGCAGTTGCATTCAATTCCCAAGCGCGGAGGCTCTCATCACGCTGTGGAGCGATCTGGAAGTCACGCTTCATAGCAATAGCAAGTGCTTCTGGTGCAAATACAGCACCTTTACAATCACCACTGCCATCGATAGTAACGTTAGCTGATTCATAAACGTCAATACCTGCGATAGTTCCAACGTAGCCATTACGCATAGCTTCGTTCTGAGCGTCACCACCATTCGGGTTAGCGAATGTGTTAGTCAGGTTGGCTTTAATAGCGTATGCCTGATATGGGTGAACAACAGCGGCCATAGAACCACGAACTTTGTTAGCACGTAGAGTAGCCGCGGCCTTGAACAAATCAGCAACAGAAGTTTCTGAACCTGCTGTACCGAATGATGAACTAAACCCATCAAACAAAGCGATAAGGTCAGTATCAATCTTAGTAGCGATAGCGTTACCAAGAACAGTACCTAACTCATCAGCAGGGTTTCCTGCGCCCATAGTAGCAAGGTCAGTCAAGATTACCTGTGCGCCTACTTCACCGACAGTTACAGAAACAGATGAAGTGCTAACAGTAGTGCTAGACATATCCGTTCCCTCTGTCAAATCAGCCGCGCTGATGGCAGGGTACTTAGGCACTTGTATGGTTTTGCCTGCTTCGTTACCAATGTTGTACTGAGTAACAAGACCAAGCATGAGTGATTGCTCTTCTGCGGTAAAGCGAGCCTGAGCGATGATGTTGACGAATAGATCGTCTAAAGTTGAACTAGTTGTTACAGCCATGATTAAATCCTCAAAAAATTAAAAGTGTGGTTAGGTTGATTGCTTTTTCTTCATAGCGGCAAATGCTTCTTTACCACCATCAGACCAGTTTGCAACCATGTCTGCCACAGATTGAGGCTTCTGCGTTGAGCCACCAGTGTTACCTTGACTGCCGTTACCACCTTGGGAGGCTCGGACAAAGTGAGGATTAACTGTTAAAAATTCCGTCACCATTTCATTGACGGATAGTAGATCACCGCCATCATTGTAACGCGGTACTCCATTTGCGTCTAGCACTTCAACTGCTCCATCTTCTGAGAGTCTTGTGTTACTTTTTAATAGTGATGAAACTTGTTCTGGTGATACAGCGTTATTCTGGCTTGCCGCATTTAACAAAGCACCGTCTACCAGTGTCTGCTGTAGCTTGCTTTTATAACCTTGAATCTCCCTGTCTTTCTTTTCAACGGTAGTCTTTAAGATTGAATCAAACTCTCCGCGCTCTTTCTGTCGCTCAAGTTCTGCGGCTTCACGTTGAGCCATCATATCTTTAGCATCGTCTAAATCAATGCCTGATAGCTTTTTGTCAAACTTGCGCTGTTCTCTTGCAACTCGATCAGCAACGATTCGGTCTAATTCATCTTGGGTAAAAGTCTTTGCCTGATTTTGATTGTCTACCACATCATCGTCAGTTTTAGTTTCCATGGTTTCTTCGCTCATGTCGCGCTCCTCATATAGAGTATTTTGGTGAATTAACATTGTAGCATACTAATTATTTCTTGGGTTTCTTCTTCTTTTTGGGTCGTCCTACTTTGCTTCCGTATGTACCTTTACCTTTTGGCATGATTGTCTCCTTAAAATACAGCCCTAAATCTATGGCGGCAGTTATAGCCACCACGCACAATAAATGGATTACCATCTATTTTACCTGCCCAACTACCTGACCAGATTTCTTCAATTTCTTCTTTAGTATATGTCTTGCCTACGTGCTTCTCACAAAAGTCTCTAGTGACCTCATCGTCTGGCCCTTGATACTTAAACTCTTTAGCACCTGACTCTAATGCAACTCTAGTATTTACAGCCGCGTCAAACTGCATTAAGGCATCATGCAACTGCTGACTAGCATAACGCCCTAGATCACTGCCTACAGTGGCTCTAATAGTCGCTACGCTTGCGGCAAATGGTGTTCCTGTTAGGGTGCTTTCGTAAACCTCTTTAGCAATGACATCTAGGTACTGCTGTCCTAAATCCTCAAAGCCTTTAAAGGTTAGACTCTGTAACTGCTGAATAATACTAGAATCTAGGTTAGCAATGTCACCGTACTGCCCTAGCATGGCAATAGCCTTAGCCGCCACATCGTTATACTGTCGCACTAAGCCATCAACAACCGTTAGGTATTCTTGCTCTATAGCCTCACGTAGAACAACCCTAGCCTGTACAGCCCACTCTAGATCAAACAACTCGCCATCTCTTAGCGGTGCAGTAGCCATGATGTCAGCTATGCGATTCTCTAGCTTAACTAACGCGTTTGCTAACTTAGCCTGATGTGTTTCAGCAAGCCTAATCAGTTCACGCAACTGATCAATGTCTGCGGCCATTAGAACTGTCCTATGTCACTACCATTGTCATCGTCTTTTGGAGCCATTAATTCATCGCCACCTTCAACTTCATCAAGGCCAATCTTCTCCCTTACCTCGTTCTTACTGACAACTCCTGCGTCAATGTGGTAGCTATAAATCTGCGTCTTATCAGAGAAGTCACCCAATATGCTTGCGCTTTCCTCAATCTCAGCGTGAGCCTTAGCTAACACTTCATCGTCTAATATTAGGTCACTGATCTTCTTGTCTATCTCCATAGATAGGGTGGCTGATTTAACGCCAGTAGAACGCATCTGCTGTAGGAACATTAATTCCTTATCGTAATCCCTTAAGTCAAACGCATCTGGATAGAATATCTCTACATCAGGGGCAATATCCTGCCAATCACAAAACAGCACAAATAGTTGTTCTTCTGCTAACTCCAATAGGTCAGCCTTTTCCGATAGCTTTGCATTAAGCATCTGGAATTCTGTTTGCATCGCCACGCCTGATTGCGTCATTGCCTGAGTGCCACGAACTGCACCCATATGAGCCATGCGATTAATAGACTGCACTTTATCATCTATCGAATTGCGTACAGCATCTAGGTTCTGACCGCTTGGTTGCATCTGATAAGGTTTAAGCCCTTGATCCATATCATCAGGCATATTAATAATAGCACCTGCTCCTGCACTAGCATCTGTCTGAAAGGACTTCACCAGTGTCGGGTGATTGCTTATTCTTATAAGCTGTTCAATCTCACTTAACTCTTGGTAGATCGCTTTCTGCATATAGGCGGCATCGCTTATATCGCTAATCCCTATTCCGCGTACAACTGAACGCTGTGCAGGTAGGAAAACAGCAGGGATGCGACCAAGCACATTATCTTCAACTTCGATTCTTGTCTCTTCGTCACCTGTGCTGTGCCACAACTCAACAGTATCTTCACGCCAGATGCGGTAGTAAACCTCTGTAACGGTGTCTGAGACTCTATCTATAGATTCCCTTACCTTTAAATAAGTCAGCTTAAAACGTCCGCTAGGGGTTCTCTCGTATGCCCAATCAAATACGTTCTCAGGGGTAAACATCGTCACATAAGGACGAATGTCTTGCGCGAGTTCTTCTGCTTTAGTTCCTGCTGTGCTTTTTGGCTTGTCCATCATCAGCCATACGTGACCATAGACGCTTGCCCATATCTGAGCCTCACGCATAAACGCATTGAAACTTCTGCCATCAAGGTCAGCATCTTTTAAGAATGGTTCAAGGGCAACATTATTAGCCAGTGAGTTATAGGCTCTTGTTGGAGGTACGCGCCAAAGGAAACTGCTGTATATGTGGACGATGTTCTTACAGTGATTATCCATTGGGGTCAGGTCTAATCGCCTGCTGTAATCATTTTTATCTTCGCTGATGTAGCGCGTTAGATACGCCCCATCAATGTAATTTTGCCCACCCATGTATGATCGTAAATAAAACTCCCATTGAGCCTTGTTGCTGTCATATTCAGGGTGCGTTGTGTCTATGCTTTTGTCGGTCATCAAGTCCACCTAGTAGGTTGTGGTGTATCGTATTCTGTGCGAACAGGGAACAAGTATTCTACCAAGTAGCCAAGGGCATCATTCATATGATCAAACCCATCTTTATTCGGTATGCTCGTTCCTTCTTTATATGTCTGCCGTTCCAAACTCTTAATAGTCTGCTTACATTTTGGACTGACAAACAAATTCCGTTCACCACTGCTACTTAGTAAACGGCTATTTACTGCGTTAATTCTGTCTCTAACCAGAGCATGAGATTTCTTGGCTTTCACCGAAAAACCTGCGTTCTGTAAGATCGACAAATCTGTTCGACCACCTGCGCTTGTCTTGCGCTGTCTTGATGCAGGGTCAGGATAAACTATTATATGACGATTCGGATAGCGGTCTTTTATCTCCGCAACCATCTCGTCAGTGTTAGACCCATAAATGACAATCTCGTCAACGGCATACAGCATCTCGCCTTTACGAATGCAGATCACGGCTGACATTGGGTCTAAATTGAAGTCCATCCCAACAAGCAAAGTGCCACCATTATCAGGATAATCTGTAACGGATAACTCTCTACTAAACCCATAATATATTAATCCGCTGTAGGTGACAAACTCTGCACAATATTCTTGGTTAAAAGTTCGTTCATCTAAGTCTATTCTAGCCGCTTCTACTTCTGATTCAGGAACATTGCCGCCTTCCAAGGTTGTATATTGGAAACTCTGCCAGTCGTTTTCTTTGTTTAAGCCAGATGCCCACAAGTCGTAGAAGTGGTTTCTGCCTTTAGGTGTTCCGATAAATAGTGCTGATCCTTGTCTATCAGATAGTGACGGACGTATAACCTCGTACCACGTCTCTGGGCGCATATCCGCGAACTCATCTAGCACAACCATATTTAAAGCACGGCCTCTTAAACTCTGAGCATTTTCAGCCCCTTTAAGGCTGATCGTTGATCCGTTGATTAGCTTTAAAGTTAAAGAAGTTTCATTAGTCTTGACGATGTACTCTTCTGGGATAGTGTCAATCAGCATAGACCACGCAATTTCTTTTGCCGCCTGATAGGTTGGGGCTAAATACCAACAGTTTCTATTCTTGCCGCCAATGGCCGCTTTGAGTAATTCACCTGTTGAAAGGAAGGTCTTGCCAAATCTGCGACCTGCCACACATACGCGAAAGCGAGAGTTAGAACAAAATATCTCACTTTGCGGCTTGGTTAATTGCATTGCTGTCTACGATAATATTGATAGGAGGGATTTCTTTTACTGGGTCAATGTACTCATCTCCCCACGATTCTCTGTCTCTTTTCTTGAGGTAAAAGATCATTGAAGTGGTATCACCCCCAACAGCTTTATCAAACAGAGCGTTAGCAACTTCTTTTATTCCTTGACTTCTTCCCCTTTTTATAGCCTCAGCAAACTCAGGAAACTCGTTCTGTCTTTCGTAGATAGTCGTATGACTTACACCAAGGCAATCGGCTATCTGTAAGACCGTAAGACCCCTAGAAGCCATGTCTTTAGCTTTCTTGCAGGTTAGTTCGTCTGGTATCCACTTGGGTCTGCCCATCACTGCTCTGTTCCAAATACTTCTTCTGATAAAGGTTGTGGGATTATAGGTTCGGGTGGCGGCTCATTTAACTTGGCATCGACTTCTTCACACCAGTTAATGATCTCAGCCCTGAATTGTTGCCTGTTGTACTCAGCATAGCCAAGAGTCTGAGTGATCTGATCTATCTTATCAAGCAAATCAAACCACTCTCGCTTGTAAACTTCATTGATTTTGGTTACTAATTGCAACTCCATACTATCACCTGTATGTAATTAGTTGCCGCATTATACTACAAATTAATAAAAGTGTTAATTAAATTCATCTTTGGCTATAGCGCATAGGCTGATAACGCAAAAAACGATCATATATAGAATCATAAGTGCCTCTCTGGTTAGTGGAGGCGGCATTCTATAGACAAATAAATATGACGTAAAATGCTTATTAAACATCTACGCCATATCAAATATTAATAGTCCGTTATCGACCACCAGTGGACTAATCTGGCTCAATAGGCTAGGGGTGCCTTGGTCTATTTGTTCTTCTGATTTTTCTTGCGCTCAATAAATCTGTCTTGAGCATCACACACCATGAAGTATGCTCCCCTCATTAAATACGCAAGAATAATAATTGCTGTGATCGTGCCTAGAAAATCTATCATCTTATTGCCCTCTCTCATAGCCTGCAAACGGCTCTGGTTTAGTTTGATTAACCCTGTCATAAGAATCCTGCACTAAGTCTCTTAGCGTTGATTCCAAGCTAAGGTAAATATCATCTCTAATGACTGCTGATATGCTTTGACTTGCAGAGTTGGTATACAGTTCGTGTATAAAATCCTCTGGGTTAATTAATACTGGCGGTAGTATATCATCCCACCAAGTTTTCATGTTTAACAAAAAATGGTAGCAGATACTGTCTTTATGCGTGTCAGTTAATAGCATAACATCACCATCCCAGTTGCCATATATTGGAGGTAAGTCATCTACCATCTGATCAAGTACAGCTTCAAATTTAACTAGACTCATTTTAAAAACCCCCGACTATGTACATTTCGTAACTAAAAGCCATGATTACTGCGACTGCTGTGCCAGTAATAAAAGCCATGAATATGTCCATCTGATGATCTGCTTTCTGGGTTTTCTCAAATTGCTTTTGAGCCAAGTAACGAGCGGCTCTGTTTTGTGCGGCTATTCTTTTATTAGTAATCTTCATTGTGTTTTCCCTTTATTGATTGCCCCCGAAGGGGCGGTTGATTGATTAAGCCCAACTAAATTCGTGATTAATAACATAAAGCATTTCGTCTCTGTCGCCTTTTTCAGGGTTAGGAGTATTTTCAAAGGTTTGCAACCCGCTGTCATTTGATTCAAGCAAACTACCTATTGTTCCTTCTGCACTTTTACGCTCCCATCCGTTGTCGATAAGCATTTCAAGCATTTCATCCATCCAAAAATAATCGCCCCATTCGAAATCTGATTCAGATTCAATAAAATTATGAAACACTGCAAGAGCCGCTGATTGATTATTAGTTAAGTTAGACATAATTTATTACCTTTATTTATTGATTGAGATTACATTAAATACTATTTCAACCTAAATGTAAACCTTTTTGTTTATAAATATGTAAATTAATTTAATAATCCCCGATTCTAAACACTTCATCTTGTATTCTTTCATTCAAATCGCGCTGAAAAGCTATGACTTCATCGCGGTTAAACTTAGGGGATGCCCTCCAAGCTAATCGTTGCATTGCCCTAATGCGCCTTACACCGTACACATCTTCCATATAGATGCGATAAGCCTCCTGAATCTTTGTTGTTTTCATGCCCCACTGGTTGCAAGCAGGGCATTGCACATGGATGTTTTCTTCAAAAAGTTTAAACACTGTATGTCGTCTACTGTAAAAATGACCGCCCTGCATATTCTTATAGTGATCTATTTTTCCGCAAGTGACACACTGGCAGTAGCCGTTATCGTCGGATGCCTTTAATCTAACTAATCTTTGTAGCAATTTTGCGGCTTTCTCGACTTCCTGTGCTACCGTAGATTTCTTCTTCTTCGCCATATTCTAACTCCAATAACATTTCGCAATAGTGAATGGCTTTCAGTATATCTTCTGCTCCATTCTTTTTTCTGGTTACGTACTTAATGACGTTTCCGCGAATATAATCCAGATCGTTTTTGTAAATAAACTCAACTGGCTGTATCGGCAACTTGTAATGACTGCCCCCTACCTGTTTATTTAATGCTTTTGACAATCTTCTTCTCCTTTCACTGTAATTTGTTCAGGCCAATGTAGATCACATCGAGCGCAAATACCGTAGCCGCAACCATCATCTCCAAGCCAGTATTCAAGAGATTGCCCACAATCACAGTACAGCTTGTTAAGAGTTATTGTCCCTGAGCGCAAGTTAATGACATTACTCATTCTTTAAACTCGGCACAACGGTTTTCCTAGAATGCTCTCCTGCTGTGCAATGATATGTTATTGCGTGAGCCGCCCTCCAACTGACATAGCCGCCTCTTGCCGCGTAAGCATCGCTACCTGCGATTGTCGGGTGGCGTTCTACGATAGCACCGCCCTGCTCAGACATATCCTGTTCAGTGTGGTGATAATGCCCTGTATGAATATAGCAATATTTAGAATTACCCCACATCGCCCTGTAACGCGGCTCTGAACTAAATAAGGTTGGCAGTGCGGAATTTTTCTTTTTATGTCCGTGATGGAAGCCCAACATGATTTCGCCATGAAGATGTGCGTAGTATGGAAACTCAGTGTCATCTACCTCTAATCTAGGGTTATTTTTGTAGATAACCTTAGCGGCTTTTCTAAGCCACGCAGAACCAGATTCATCGTGATTGCCTTCACACACTAACAGCTTGACCTTCTTGTGCTTAGACAGCAGTATTTCAATACACTGCATCGTGATAGTAAGAGCCATTTCTATTAGCTTTCCATATCGCGTATCTGCATCAAGTACGTGCTTTGAAGCAGGAGTAACCGCCAACAATCCGTCCCAGTGTAAAAAATCACCCTGTAGATTTAATATTGCTGTTTCGCTGTTAGGTGAACCGTCTGCCATTCGGGTAATCGCAGATAATGCTTCATGCTCCGCTATTGACATATCCCAAGCATCACCAGTTTCGGCTTGCCATGAATACATCCCTAAATGAAAATCCGTTAGGGTATAAAGCGTGAGCAGTTCTGAATCATGGCCTTTAGGCGTTTTAATTTTAGGGGCAGGTTTCCATTCAAAACCTTCGATAGCTTCAATGACTTCTGACAGGCTAATTGACTTGCCTTTTTCTTGTCTAACATATTGCCCTTGTAGATTACCCTCTCCATCATATCGGCTTGTAACAAACTTAGTGTTAAAACCTTCCATAGTGCGATGGTCTACATCTCGATGTGGGGCTACGCCATTTGATGCGGCTATCTTTTCTAAACGGACTATCATTTTATCTACAGTCCGTCTGTCACAATTTAATTCTTTAGCGGCTTTGGTAGCAGAGCCATTTTTAATAACGGCATTGACTACTTCTTTTTGTCTATCAGTTGTTGTAAATTCTATGAGCGTTCTGGGGTCAGCCTTGATCATTCAACTCTCCTGTTGGTTTTTTAGCTTTTGATACTCGGAATTTTGTGGCACTTCTAATAATATTCCGTTGTCCCTAGCCCAATGATACACGTTATCCATGAAGTGTACCATTTCGCCTACATCAAGGTCGCTTGAGTGTTTGACCTGATTCTTAATTACTGTCTTACCTACCACAATATCCTCTGCACCTAAGAATCTTTGTTTCATCATCAATTTCATATTCTCAGGGGTAGCAGTAGGAACTTTCTCAATGAACTTTTCTGACATGGTTTTACACCACACATGGAACAGAGCATTCTGGTTTAGGCTTCTAGGATTCGTGTAAGGCTTTAGGGTTATACACAGAGGTCTTGAATAGTCCCACTCGTTAACTCGTTTGATAAGATGAGGCAACCGCTTCTCTATCTCAAGCAAGTTGCCTATCCTAATAAAATCTCCTTGGCTCATAATGTCCTCAATTAATGCCAATATCTTGTTCAGCCATGTGGCAAAAAATCCCACATTGAACGTCAATAGAATCATCCATTGGCTTAATTCTATCTGGCAACTCCGTTAACGGAACTCGGACATCTGCAACACCGTCAATAGTAGTCTTGCAAATTTTTACACCTAAACGATTCTCTTGCTTTATCATCGCATCAAAATAATCTGGAAAATCTATTTTTATCTTTTTCCAGTAAGCAGGGCTTTGGGCTTTAACGCACCCTCTACAGTTATTATTTTTGTACCCTAGCTTATACATTTCTGGAAGTTCTATTCCTGCGTCTTGAATGATAGCCAGACAGTCTTGCTTAGTTAATCCCTTATCAATTAAAGGGGTAATCATTTTGACCTCATTGTTTGCATCTATAAAACGATCTACCCTATGCTGTTCTTCTACTGTGTAACCAAACACCTGAACATCGTTTGGTTTTTCAAAAGATTTACGCACATTTTTCTTCAATTCCAAAGTACACCTTGCACCGCCATGTCCTGCAAGATAATTAGTTTTGTTGAAAACCTCATAAATACTTCTCTTATACTTATCGTTTCCAATTATTAATATTTTTTGCCCAAACCATTCTTCACAATCTTTAAGAAATCTGGCGTTGTCTGGATGCTCTTCTATTACCTCACAATAGGCAACAGTAATGTTTTTTTCTGCTTGTATTGCTAATTTTGTAGCTACAGCACTTGCCGCACCACAACTAAACCAAGAAACAACCCTGCTCATACTAACCTCCGCGTAAGCCATTTCTGGGATAATGTGGTAGCCACTTCAACCTTCTTTTTACGCAGTGTTCTACCGCAATGACTTTTAACCAACTCATCATCTGTGCATATGTTGCTACCGTTTAACCTATACCGAATTGCAGTATCTGATAGGCCAGTTATCTCAGCCAATCTTTTAATCGTGTAGTATCGGCCATGCACAAGGTCAGGCTTGTTCCCTTCGTATCGTATTTGCTTTGCTTGACTAGATGCGGTCATGTATTTCTCCATCATAATAGTAACCAAATTTATTTAAGTAGAATTCCTTCATCATCTGAACTTGATCAGGTTCAACCCAAGTGACATCAGCCATTTGCATCTCTAAAGTTTTGGCTCTTATGCTATCAGGCTTGTTATATTTTTTAGCAATAGGAGAACTTCCACCCTGCTCTTGTGATCTAGATAACCAAGAGTTTACAAAGCGTTTAATGCCTGTGGGTTTTTTCCTGCGAGTAGGATTAGCATCTAGCCAAGATTCCATAGCCATCAGTTCTTGGTGTACATCGACCTTTGGGTAAGCACGTTGCCAAGCAATAACGTCAGTTTCTTCTGGTTGCCAGTTGTCGCCATTATTAAGAATCATTAAATTTCCCCAAATGCTTTCTGATATAGATGAGTTTCTATATTGTCTAAAAAAGATTCTATAGGATTTAGATCATGATATTTCTTCTTTCCTCCATCCTCTCGCTCGATCAGGCCATCTGAATTTTGTCCTTTTCTTTTTATAATGCAGGTTTTCCAGTAGTCAGCCTTCCTACACCACCCCATAAATTTAACATTAGAAGCTAACTTTTCTCCTTTTGGTATGAGGACACTTGCAAAAATATAATAATGACATGGGTAGTCTTTCTGATAGAGATTAACGTGCGTATCATAAGTTGGCAAACACTCAACCGTTCTTTGTTTAGCTTTTAAATCAACAGTTGCTTTTCCTATTTTAAAATCAAAATGATAGCTAGTAGATGCAGTGTATTCGTGTTCAAAAAATCGATCATTCAATATATCTCTAAAAACTAGTTCTGCTAAATTACCTGCATACTGGCCTGAACCTTTGTCAAGCATCGTCTTACTATTAAACGCTTTGTTAGTTGCCATTTTTAATGCTTGTTTATGATTAGATTCTGATGGTATCAGTATCATGTGAACCTCCTACAGTTCTGTTTTATATTAGCTGTTAATATTTTTTAGCATCATAAAAGCGTTCATTACCGCTATCAAGATCGTCAATAAATTCGTTTATAACTGACCTAAAATTCTTATTTTGAACTAAAAATTGCTGAATAATATTGTGTAAAGTTGAACCAGTAATCTCTACCGAACCATACCAAGTCTCCAGAGTTGCCTTTGCTTGATAATAGTTATTTGGTATTTTAACAACCGTATTTCTTATATCGTTTTCTTTTATTGTTAAAGTAGCATTTTTATCACGCTCAATGCCTTTTATATTAATTGCCATTTTCATCTCCTATGGCTCGGCAAGCCTCGCCTGTTTTATTGATAAATTATTTTTTTAAATATTTTTTTAAAGACGTTTTAACCCTTTTACTTCAAAAAGTAAATTTACGATCTGAGGGACTTTGCGACTCAGCGGTTAACTTCGTATTCGTATCGGATATCCAACCTATCCACAATCTAAAACCGATTAAATTGTAGGGCTATGTCTGGAGGGTCAACCACGCTCTGACTTTTTATTTAAGGTGTTAGTCAGCCTCTAGCCCGAATACTTTTCAATTAAATATTAAATGCACCAAAATGTATATCTAATCCTTATTATTTAAAGTTATAAAAACCTCAATCTTTATTCCTAAAGCATCACATACTCTTTGAACGGTATGAAGTTTCATATTGCTATGTGTTCTCCATCGTAAAACTTGTTGTGGGGAAGTTCCTGCGCGTCTAGCAAAGTCAGCACTGCTGATTCCCTTTTGGTGTTGGGCGGCTACGACACATTTTCCTGCGTGAATTAATTTCATAATTTTTATTTCCTATGTTATATTTGTTAGGTCAGTTCCCCCGACTGACAACCTCCTATGGTTTGCCCCCCGAAAGGGGGGCTTTTTAGATCAGAACGGTATATCTTCATCCAGTTCTTCAAGGCTCATATCTGATTGTGGCGCACTAGCTGTAGCACCGTCTGACCAGAACTTTTTAACATTCCCCAAGATTACGCTTTGTTCACCTGCATCGCGCTGTTCTTTGGATTGTTCCATAGAAATAAATCCGTTGTTGCCATATTCATTTTCTTGGTCAAGGTCAACAAAGGTTGTCATATTCAAATAGACTCCTTTCTCCCCCTTATACAGCTTGGATTTATCAATTCGACTCACGTTGATTCTTACGTTTAATCCTACTTTCATTTTAGTTTCTCCACTTGGTTTAAAATTTGACTTACAGCCGCATTAACTTCAGCGGCTAACTTTGCGATGTATTCATCATCGCGTTTAACGCGCACAAGAACGTGTCGCATTTTTGGGTGATAGGCAAAAAAGTCCCACCAATCACGTTGAGTAATCCACATACAACCTTGGATTTGTTGCCAGTATTTCTTAACACCGACTTGCTCGTCTGCCAGATAGCTAACCATCGTTTTAGGCGCAGGACATTTTATTTCCAAACCGCCCACAGATTCCCCTTTCTCAGCAATCAGGCCATCAGGTGAACAGCCAAACTCAAAGCTAGGGTCTACAATAAAGCCAGTTTCTATAACCTCATTATCGGTTATAAACTCATACGCCTCTCTAGCCTCTGGTTCTAACTTAGTCCCACGCTCCATCCATTCAGTAACATGGAAGGGGGTGGATTCACCTGTAAGACGCTCTGCAATTAATTCGTGAATATAACCACTAGCAGAAGTAGACGGCTTACCAGTAGCGGTAATCAGCTTATTAAACTGAGACGCACTGGGTCGACCTAAGCGACTGTCATACCATGCAGGACTCCCTTGCTCATGGTCTAGGATAATCATTATTCAAACCCTTTCATTAGCTCTTTGTGAACCTTGGTTACAAAACTTTCTGTAGGGTATTTATAAATCATAGTAACGCAACAATCTGCGCACATATATTCCACGATAAGATTTACATCTTTAAAAGTGCTGACATCATGATTTTCAACCACATTAGCAGTCAAGCAGTCACCACAATCAGGGCATTCTCCGTCTCTTATTTTCACAAAACCTTTCATTTCTTAGCCTCCAGAGCGGCAATCACTCGATCATAATTGCTTGCTAGGATTTCGCTAATTGACTCGACCTTTAACCACTTTAAAAACACAGCCTGATTCACTTTGGTTTCATCAAGTAATTTCTTGATAGAGATTACCTGATCTTCACTAACCATATCCTCATCAGACTCTTGAACAAGTTTAGGCGGCTTAGTTTCATTAAATTCATCAGCTTCTATTTCGCTGTATGCGTCACCATGCAACCCAACTAACTTCAAAATCACTCGATCTTTGGCTCTTTTTTCAGCCATTGCAAAAGGATAATTGTTTTTAAGATTGTAGGGTGCGGCCTCGCCAAAACTCCACTCAACTTTATCGTTAAACCTACCAGTGACTAAGATTACTACCATCTTTTTTTCTACACAGCTTTCAATCACTACAGGCGCGTCAAAGGTAATGCCCTTATGCGCGGCAACTTTCTCAAGTGCTTTGTGCAATATAACGACAGTGCCGTGACAGTCCCACGTAGCTGTTTTTGATGTCTCTCCAATGTCTTTTAAAACTTCCGCTACTTTCTGCGGTATATTATGCTTCTTCACATTGACCTCCTACAGTCTCTTCTTTTTGGTATTGCTCACCATATCCTAGTTCGTAAGCCTCTGATTGACCCTCTAAGGCAGGGTAGCCAAGAATGCAGTCATACTCACCGCGCTCATAGTCGTTTAACTCGTTGATATTCATATTGCCTCCTACAGCAAAGCCCCCGAAGGGGCGGTTAATTTATCCTTCAACATAAAACCCATTAGCTATATGTATGGGTTGCGGCCAAACTCTTGTGTGTATTTCTTCAACAGCCTTTTCTAATTCCTTAAACTGTTGATCTGTGTAGATGAATTGATCATCTGCCGCTGTGTATAGCCAGTCTCTATTTTTGATCAGGTCATAAAAGTATTCATCATTTAACACTCGCAACCTCAACTCTTGGTCACTGTATTTGGTTATATCTTCAACGCCTATTAAGTTTGTCATAATTTATTACCTTTTTTATTGAATGTAGGTACATTATGGCCTATCTAATCTTAAAAGTAAACCTTTTTGTTTATAAATAAGCCAAAAAAAACCCCACACTAGGCAGGGCTTATGTTTTATATGGTACTAGTAAGACAAAATAGCAGGGGGAA
>OCVR010000799.1_pt1 | contig 26023 bp, 21 predicted proteins | sample 1539091 | NCBI WGS metagenome assembly OCVR01 (sample SAMEA3355530, study PRJEB22509) | marine metagenome | biome: marine; feature: coastal ocean; material: water | place: USA | collected 2010-08-07 | depth 16 m | reverse complement strand
AGTGCAACAATGGAAGATATGGTGGCATCACAAGGCGAAGTCAAAGCCTTTCAAGCCGCTAATGCTGGCTATCTCACCTGTGTAGACGACCAAATGACCGCTGAAAAAGCGGCGATGGATGAGGGCGATCGCGATGCTGACGAGCGCTATGCGCTGGCGGCTGCCGACTACAACGCGGCTGTTTCACGCGAAGAAAAAGTGGCGGCTGACTTCAATGCCGCTATTAAGGCATTCAAAGCTGCCAACCCCTGATCCACTCTCTCTGCCGGTTATGGTGAGGCCTTGCTAACGCCTCGCCGTAACTGTCTGACCTCCGGCTGGCCAGTCGGCCTTAACCCACCGCACTGACGAACGCGGGGTTTCTTCATATCAATGGCGTCGATGTTGTCGCAGGCATGCGATAGGCGTCACGCCAAATGCAATGACCGAAGTAAGCATCGTTACCGCTAGAACAGTCATGGTGGTCTCTACTGGCTCTGTCGACGTCCCTTCCATCACCTCATTAAATCGCCACGCCCAAGAACGATCGTCAACACGGAGCACGTATGAAGCAATGCGGTCACAGTTTATTGAGTCACGTGGCCGAAAAAACTACTCTACAGTGACTGACTTCGCCAGGTTACGGGGCTTATCCACATCGGTACCTTTGGCCACCGCGACGTGATACGACAACAGTTGTAACGCGATAGTGAAGGCGATGGGGCCCGCAAGGTGACTCGCGACGGGAAGCTCTAGGACGTCGCAACTGGGTCCCGATTGATAGCCCGCCTTTTCACTGGCGAATACAAACAAGTAACCACCGCGAGCGCGAACCTCTTCAAGGTTGGACCGCAGTTTCTCCATCAGTAGATCATCTGGTGCCACTGCAACGACCGGCATATCCTCATCTACTAGCGCAAGTGGACCATGCTTAAGCTCTCCCGCAGGGTAGGCTTCGGCATGGATGTAAGAAATTTCCTTTAACTTCAGCGCGCCTTCCATAGCAATGGGGTAGTAGATACCCCGACCTAGAAATAAGGCATGGTGTTTATTGGCGAAGGCCTGCGCCATGCGTTTGATCTTGTCGTCATAGGCTAATACCCGCTCCGACACTGTGGCCAGCTCCTGTAACGCCACCTCAATATCCTGCTCTGCTAACGTATTCGACACATGGTGGCGAGCCAGGCGCGAGGTCAACGTCAACAACGCAGCGAGCTGTGTTGTAAAGGCTTTGGTCGATGCCACGCCAATCTCTGCGCCCGCCTGTGTCAAATACACCAACTCGCAGGCACGCACCATAGCGCTATGATCAACGTTACAGATCGCCAATTTCGCCACGACGTTTTTTGCGTCAACATGCTCCAAAGCCGCCAACGTGTCTGCCGTTTCACCTGACTGTGAAATACCCACCATCAGGGTATTGGGTAATACGACCGCATTGCGATATCGGTACTCGGATGCAACCTCGACCTGACAGGGCAATCCCGTCAATGATTCGATCCAGTTTCGGGCGACTAGACCAGCGTGATAACTGGTGCCACACGCCACTATCTGTACGGCCTGAACCTTCGAAAACAGCTCCGTCGCATTATCACCAAACGCACGGTCATCCGCGCTGGCGCCGTTAATCGTGTCTTGTAATCGAGCCGGTTGCTCAAAAATCTCCTTGCGCATGTAATGGTCGTAGTCACCCAATCCCTCGTTTTCAGGGCGTAGTGCAAGGCGGTTTTGACCGCGATCGACCGGCAATCCGTCAACGGTAAAGATGGCATAGCCATCTGCCGTCAGCTGGGCGACATCACCCTCCTCGAGATAAATAAACGTATCAGTAACGGACTGCAGCGCGAGGGTGTCTGACCCAGCAAAGTATTCCCCAAGACCAATACCGAGCACCAGTGGGCTGCCCTGACGTGCCACGACCAGCTGATTAGGTGATTCACGATCAATAACAGCGAGCGCGTAAGCGCCTTGCAGCTTTGGTAAGACCTGCTGTACCGCCGCCAACAGGTCGTAACCACCTTCTTCGATTGCCAGCGTAATTAAATGTGCCACCACCTCGGTGTCAGTTTCTGAAGCAAACTGACAGCCCTGCGCCATTAACGAAGACCGCAACATTTCGTGGTTTTCAATGATCCCATTGTGCACCACTGCGATGCGATCGTGGATGACATGAGGGTGGGCGTTGGCCACCGACGGGGCGCCATGAGTTGCCCAACGCGTGTGCGCAATCCCCGTGCCACCAGTCAGTGGTGCCGCTTGCTGTGCGGCCTCTAACGCGGCAACACGACCTAAGGTCTTATGGCTCGACAATTGACCTTCGCGGTCGATGAGCGCAAAACCAGCTGAGTCGTATCCGCGGTACTCTAACCTGCGAAGGCCTTCGAGCAGAATTTCGGTGCAGTCTCGTCTGGCAGCCACCGCCACAATACCGCACATTAGGATTTATCCTCGGTTTTGGTGGGACGCTGCCAACCCTCTACGTTACGCTGCCGACCTCGGGCGACCGCCAGCTGATCGCCTGACACATCATCGGTAATCGTCGAGCCCGCGGCCACAAAGCCACCCGACGCGACAGACAACGGGGCCACTAGGGTGCTGTTTGATCCGATAAACACGCCCTCGCCCAGTTCGGTTCGATATTTATTGGCCCCATCGTAATTGCACGTGATAGTGCCTGCGCCCACATTGCTCCAAGCTCCCACGGTGGCATCACCCAGATAAGTAAGATGATTGGCTTTCGCGCCCGTACCCAGCGACACATTTTTTATTTCAACAAAATTACCCACTTTCGCCTGCTCGCCAATCTCAGTGCCAGGGCGCAGACGAGCGTAAGGGCCAATTTCTGCGCCCGACTTGATAATGGCACCATCAATATGAGTAAACGGCCGAACTTGCACACCCGCCTCGATAGTGGCGTTACGGATCACGCAGTGGGCGCCAATCGTCACCTCGTCCGCCAGAATCACCTGACCCTCGAACAGCACATTAATATCAATCGACACATCACGACCGCAGTGTAACGACCCTCGGATGTCCAACCGCGTTCGATCAGCTACCAAAACGCCGGACGTCATCAACTGCTCCGCCAGCACCTGCTGATGCTGGCGCTCCAAGTACTCTAGTTGCTGCGGTGTATTCACCCCCAAAGTATCCAGCGCACTGTCAGAGACCACCACTGCAACGGCGATGCCATCTGCTTTAGCCAGCGCCAAGACATCAGGTAGATAATATTCTGATTGCGCGTTGTTATTCTGGATCCGTGACAGCCAATCGTTAAGACGGTTAGCTTTGCCCGCCAACACACCGGTATTAATCTCACGCAACTGGTGTTGGGCTACCGATGCGTCTTTGTGTTCGACAACCGCCAAAAAATCGCCTTGGTCATCACGAACAACCCGGCCATAGCCTGATGGGTCCTCCACTTCGGCTGATAGCATGGCAATGCCGCCCTCAGCAGCAGCGGCCACCACTGCCCGCAAAGTCGTATCACTCACCAGCGGGACATCACCAAACAACACGAGCAAAGTAGAATCTGGGTGGCAAGCTCCGATCGCTTGCTGCACGGCATGGCCCGTGCCTTTTTGTTGTGCTTGCAGGTGACACTGCACATCGGGAGCCTGAACTGCCGCTTCTACGGCATCGGCGCCACAACCAATCACAACATGAATACGGTCAGCCCCGGCTGCGCGAGCGGCATCCAAGGTGTAATGAACTAGCGGCCGGCCAGACAACTGGTGGAGTACTTTAGGCAGCCTGGACTGCATCCGGCTACCTTGTCCGGCGGCCAAAATGATGACTTCCAACATGAGAGATCCGCTCAAGGCTCTACGCAAGGGTTATCATTACCCACCGGGCTCAGTTTGCAAGCGCGCGGCCGTCCTTCGGCAAACAAACACCAAAATAAACCCGTTTATTGGGGGGGTATTACCCGCGGCCAGCGCGGTTCTTGAGTTTACGTAGAGCAGATAATTGCGCCGTCGCTTCCGCCAATTGTGCGGAGGCACGACCGTAATCGATTTCTCCCTGCTGATTCGCAAGCGCTTCTTCAGCGTTTTGACGCGCCGTCTCGGCGGCGGCCTCATCGATATCGTCAGCTCTGACAGCGGTATCAGCCAAAACAGTGACGACGTCACCTTGGACTTCTAAAAACCCGCCAGAGGCATAGTAAACTTGCTCTTCACCCGTCGGTTCAACAATACGAATAGGCCCGGGAATCAGTCTCGTTAGCAAGGCGGCATGTCCGTGGCAAACGCCCAACTCACCCTCAATACCGGTGGCAACGAGGAGCTCCACCAGCCCTGTGTAGATCTGAGCTTCTGCGCTCACAATATCGCACTGTAAAGTCATCGCCATAAATCAGTCCCCGACGCGCGTCAGAGCTTAGCCGCCTTTTCGACCGCCTGCTCAATCGAGCCCACCATATAAAATGCCTGCTCAGGAAGATGATCAAAATCACCGCCTAAAATCCCTTTAAAGCCAGCAATGGTGTCTTTAAGTGAAACATAGATGCCTGGTGAACCAGTGAACACCTCTGCAACGTGGAACGGCTGAGATAGGAACCGCTCTATTTTTCGAGCACGAGACACGGTTGTTTTGTCTTCTTCGGATAGCTCATCCATACCCAAAATAGCAATGATATCTTTGAGCTCTTTATAGCGCTGCAACACGGATTGCACACCACGTGCCACCTCATAGTGTTCTTGACCAATAATCAGTGGGTCGAGTTGGCGCGATGTCGAGTCGAGGGGGTCAACCGCAGGGTAAATCCCCTTCGCAGCGATATCCCGACTCAACACCACGGTGGAATCTAGGTGCGCAAACGTCGTCGCAGGAGAGGGGTCCGTCAGATCGTCAGCCGGAACATAGACGGCTTGAATCGACGTAATCGAACCAGTCTTAGTCGACGTAATGCGCTCCTGCAAGACGCCCATCTCCTCCGCCAGCGTGGGCTGGTACCCCACCGCCGAAGGCATACGACCCAGCAGGGCTGACACCTCTGTTCCTGCCAAAGTGTAACGGTAGATATTGTCGACAAATAGCAACACATCACGCCCGTCGTCACGGAATTTTTCCGCCATGGTCAGGCCCGTTAAGGCGACACGGAGACGATTACCAGGCGGCTCGTTCATCTGCCCGTACACCATGGCGACCTTGGATTTATCCAACTCCTCGACATTCACAACGCCAGATTCTTGCATCTCGTAATAGAAGTCGTTTCCTTCTCGAGTCCGCTCACCGACGCCGGCGAACACGGACAATCCGGAGTGCTCGGTTGCAATATTGTTGATGAGCTCCATCATATTGACTGTTTTACCCACACCGGCACCGCCAAATAGGCCGACCTTGCCGCCCTTGGCAAAGGGGCACACTAAATCAATGACCTTAATGCCTGTTTCGAGTAACTCATCCGACGCAGCGAGTTCGTCATAAGCGGGTGCCGCGCGGTGGATAGCAGCACGAGCTTGCTCACCGATAGGACCTCTCTCATCGATTGGGTTGCCCAGCACGTCCATAATGCGGCCCAGTGTCTCAGTACCCACAGGAACCGAGATAGGTGCACCCGTATTTTCAACATTCAATCCCCGACTCACCCCTTCAGACGGGCCCATCGCAATCGCGCGCACAACGCCGTCACCCAGTTGCTGCTGAACCTCGAGGGTCAGCCCTTTCTCGGCGACCGTTAGTGCGTCATAGACCTGCGGTACGCTGTCACGTGGAAACTCCACGTCAATCACGGCACCAATGACTTGTACGACCTTTCCGCTACTCATTTCCCGGTCCTCATCTTAAAAGGTATGCAGTCAACATCTCGCTGCATCGTGTTACGTTATTGGATGACGCCTCAGCCAATCGCTGCCGCGCCCCCTACTATTTCTGCTAGTTCTTGCGTAATCGCTGCTTGCCGTGCCTTGTTATAGACCAGCTGTAAATCTTCGATGAGCTCACCCGCGTTGTCCGTTGCGTTTTTCATCGCGATCATTCGAGCGGCCTGCTCGCAAGCACCATTCTCAACCACGGCTTGATAAACAAGTGACTCGATATAGCGCACCATAAGCGCATCGAGAAGCTCTCGAGCATCGGGCTCGTACAAGTAATCCCAATGATGAGACATCGACTCGCTTTGTTCCGCCTTTAAGGGCAGCAACTGTTCTACCGCTGGCGACTGCGTCATGGTGTTCACAAACTCATTGCCAGCAAGATACAGCGCATCGATTCGACCTTCTGTATAAGCATCTAGCATCGATTTAACGCCACCGATCAGATCCCCCAGCGATGGCTCCTCGCCCAAGTCTTTTACCGTCGCCGTGACATTCCCACCAACGCTGGCAAAAAAACCGCCGGCCTTCGCGCCAACCAAACACAGCTCGATGTCGACGCCCAAATCTTGCAGCGCCTTCATAGACGCAATGGCGCTTTTAAATAAATTGATATTGAGTCCACCGCACAGTCCGCGATCCGTCGACACAATGATGTAGCCCGCCCGCTTAACCTCTCGCTCCTGCATATAGGCGTGACGATACTCAGGAGTTGAGTTGGCAATGTGACCCACAACCGCACGCATACGCTGCGCATAGGGCTTTCCAACCTCCATACGGTCCTGAGCACGACGCATCTTACTAGCAGCCACCATTTCCATGGCGCTGGTGATCTTTTGAGTACTCTGAATACTCGTGATCTTAGTGCGTATTTCTTTGCCGGCTGCCATGCGGTCTTACCAAGTCTGAGTTGATTTAAACGTTGCTATCGCCGACTTAAAGGATGCCTCTCGGTCATCATTCCAGTCTCCATCGGCGTCAATTTGTTGCATGACCTCGGCATGTTCAGCTCGCATATAACTCAATAACGCGGCCTCAAAGTCACCAATCTTGGCGACGTCTACATCTTGCAGATCACCCTCGTTGCCGGCGTACAACAACACCCCCATATCAGCGATCGACAATGGCGCATACTGCTTCTGCTTCATCAGCTCAGTGATGCGCTCGCCGTGCTCCAACTGCGCCTTAGTCGCCTCATCGAGATCAGAGGCAAACTGCGAGAACGCGGCCAGTTCTCGGTACTGAGCCAATGCGGTACGGATACCGCCAGACAGCTTTTTAACAATCTTGGTTTGCGCCGCACCACCCACTCGAGAAACGGAAATACCGGCGTTCATGGCGGGTCGCACACCAGCATTGAACATATCAGCTTCCAAGAATATTTGACCGTCAGTAATAGAAATGACGTTGGTCGGGACAAACGCTGACACGTCACCCGCTTGCGTCTCAATCACAGGCAAAGCGGTTAGAGAGCCCGTTTGGCCCTTCACCTCTCCCCCCGTTGCCTGCTCAACATAATCAGCATTGACTCGAGCAGCACGTTCTAACAAACGAGAGTGCAAATAAAAGACGTCCCCTGGATAAGCTTCTCTTCCAGGTGGCCGACGCAATAACAAAGAGATTTGCCGATATGCTACCGCCTGCTTAGAGAGGTCGTCATAGATAATCAATGCGTCCTCGCCACGATCTCGGTAATACTCACCCATCGTGCATCCTGCAAACGGTGCCAAGTACTGCATGGCCGCAGGGTCTGACGCATTAGCCGCTACCACAATCGTGTGGTCCATTGCGCCGTGCTCTTCAAGCTTTCGGACCACAGCAGCGACTGAGGACGCTTTTTGTCCGACCGCCACGTAAACACATTTAATGCCCGTGCCTTTTTGGTTAATGATCGCGTCAACGGCGATAGCCGTTTTACCCACCTGGCGATCACCAATGATTAACTCTCTCTGACCTCTCCCAATTGGCACCATCGCGTCAATGGCCTTGAGGCCGATTTGTACAGGCTGATCAACAGACTGTCGCGCAATCACTCCAGGCGCAATCTTTTCAATCGCATCGGTCAGCTTAGTTTCAATAGCGCCTTTACCATCAATGGGGTTTCCCAAGGAATCAACCACTCTGCCTTGCAATTCGGGGCCGACGGGGACTTCTAAGATGCGGCCTGTGCAGCGACAGGTTTGGCCTTCGGCCAGCTTTTTATAATCGCCCAGGACCACCGCGCCCACTGAATCGCGCTCAAGGTTTAGCGCCATGCCAAAGACCCCACCCTCAAATTCAATCATTTCGCCGTACTGAACTTCAGTCAGCCCATGAATGCGGATGATGCCGTCTGTCACGGAGACAATGGTGCCCTCATTGGTCGCCTGAGATACAACAGCAACCTGATCAATACGTTGTTTGATTAAATCGCTGATTTCTGAGGGGTTGAGCTGTTGCATGACCTATTCCTCTGTCATTGGGTCAGCGCGCCAGCGAGCTTATCCAGCCGGCCGCGAACAGAGCCATCGATCACCAGATCGTCGGCACGAATGATGGCCCCACCTAAAAGGGAGGGGTCGGTTTCTGATGTTAGGGTAACGCTGCGGTCTAGTTTTGATGTCATTGTCTCGCTGAGCACACGAGTCTCGTCATCGCTTAATGGATACGCTGACGTCACCACCACGGTAACAGTGCTCTCTACCGCTTGCTTAAACTGCTCGAACAAAGCGGCCACTTCAGGTAGCAAACTAAGACGCCCATTGTCTGCCATGATCATTAACAAATTAACGACGCTTGCAGGTAGTGAGTCGCCTATCAATGCTGCCAAGTTTTCAGCCCGCTGCTGTGCAGTTTGGCTGGGGCTTTTTAACATCACTGACACTTTGTGATCGCGGGTCACGGCAGCCAGTTGCTCCAAAGCGTCTTGCCATTGCGCCAACTCACCCGCGACACGAGCGTGCTCAAAAGCCGCCCTAGCGTAAGGTCTGGCAAGCGTAATGGGTTCTATCATTGATCAGTGATCCGCAGAAAGTGTTTTGAGGATGTCAGCATGCTTATCAGCATCGATTTCGGCACCCAGCACCTTCTCCGCGCCGGCCAACGCTAATGCACTGACCTGCGACATGAGCTGCTCTTGCGCTCGAGCCCGCTCTTGCTCAATCTCCGCCGATGCCGCCGTTTTCACCCGATCCGCTTCTGCGGTAGCGGCTTGTTTGGCCTCTTCTACCATGGCTTGCGCGCGCTTATTGGCTGCCTCGACGATGACCGCGGCCTCTTTCTTTGCTTCCGCAAGCTGATCTGCAACTTGTTGCTGCGCTAATTCAAGGTCATGGCCGGCACGGTCTGCTGCCGCTAGGCCGTCCGCAATCTTGTTTTGACGCTCAAGCATCGCCGCCATGATAGGGGGCCACACAAAGCGCATACAGAACGCCACAAACGCCACGAAGGCAATCAGCTGTCCTATTAGGGTGAGATTAATGTTCACACAATGCTCCTGTGGTACATCGAACGCATGAGATCAGCGCGCCCGCACGTCAAATTACGCTCTCAGCCAGCGACAACAAAAATAAGGTACATAGCAATACCGACACCAATAATGGGAATCGCATCGACCAGTCCAGCACCTAAAAAGAAGGTGCCCTGTAACTTAGGGGCCAGCTCAGGCTGACGCGCCGAACCTTCAATCAACTTGCCGCCTAAAATACCAACGCCAATTGCTGCGCCCATTCCACCCAAGCCCATCATAATGGCCGCGGCTACGTAAATCATTTCCATGGTTGTCTCCTAAAGTACTTAAGTCAGTCGAAATCAGTGGTCTTCGTGCGCCATGCTGAGGTACACGATGGTTAAAACCATAAAAATAAAGGCCTGAAGCGTAATCACCAAAATATGGAATATCGCCCAACCCACTTGCAACAGCGCAGCGGGTAGCATCCAAAAAATGCCCACACTGAATAACGCTGCAATCAAAATAAAAATCATCTCTCCGGCATACATGTTGCCGAATAACCGGAGGCCGAGCGAAAACGGCTTGGCCAACAAGCCGACCACCTCCATGAATAAATTCACTGGGATAAACAAAGGGTGGTTAAACGGGTTAAGCGTGAGCTCTTTGACGAACCCAAAGCCTTTGACTTTAATCGAGTAGAACAACATCAACACAAAAACGCCAATCGCCATACCCATTGTGATATTGGGATCGGTAGACGGCACAATTTTTTGATACTCAACGCCAGCCAGCATCAATGAGTGCGGAATCAGATCAACCGGTATCAGATCCATTAAATTCATCATAAAGACCCACACGAATATCGTCAGGGCTAGTGGCGCAACCAACGGGTTACGACCATGAAAGGTGTCTTTGACGGTGCCGTCAACAAACTCAACCACCATTTCAACAAAATTGATCCACCCGCTGGGGGTATCGGACGAAGCTTTCACCGCAACACGGCGAAATAGCCAACAAAAAATAAGCCCTAACCCGACCGACCACAGCATGGAGTCAACATGGATCGCATTAAAGCCCATGACCGACATCTCGTTTGGCCCGTGAGCCAGTGTCCACTGCCCGCCCGCAGAGATAACAGTGCCGTCTTCCCGCTCAAAACCTTCGGGAAGCTTGCCATAGGTCAGATTCGTCAGGTGATGGACGATATACTCTGATACGGTTTGATTGTCGCCGTTTGCCGCCATTCTTGCCGTGTTACTCCTGTGCCCCTGCGAGGCGTTAACGTCTCTTGTGTTCTTTCACTTACTCGGTCGTTGCTGCCACGCCAACACGATAGGCGGTATCAGCAATGCCAAAATACTGCCAAGCAACACCATTCCTGGCGAGCTGCTTGGCCTCAGCGCAAACAACAGGGCAAAACCAATCGCCGCAGCGGTGTAGCGCACAAGCCCCAACCAGACCGCGCCGCTCGCTGAACGACGAGTTGTCAGGCTCAGTGCCACCCAAAAACTGGGCACCAACACAACCACTGCACCGAGCACCAGGTCTAACCCGCCATCAAAGCTCTCCATCACACCAGCAAACACTGCCGCTGCCGAAATGATGACCGCCGCAACTTTCGTGGCATGCAACAAGCGCTTCCTGGTGCCCTCAAACGGCCCAGAAGCCACAAATCTGGCCAAAATGGGTTACGCCCCCCTCTGATGCGGGCCCGAGTGTAGTGGAAAGGCCTAAACCCTTCAACACGTGAGGTTATCGGATTTTCTTTAAAACACCGTCCAATTCGTCGAGCGTGGTGTAATGAATTTCAAGCCTGCCGCGCCCATTTTGTTGATGTTTGATTTTTACCTGCGCACCAAATTGGGTGCTAAGGTCAGCTTCTAAGCGGCTAATGTTCGGGTCTGCCTGTGTTTTCGCGGGCTTATCTGTCACCACAGGGCGCACGAGCGCTTCTGTTTGACGCACCGAGAGCCCTCTTTGGTATACCTGTCGCGCCGCTCGGATCTGGTCGCCACCGGTTAAAGCCAATAACACTTTAGCGTGGCCAGCATCGATTTCTTGTCGCTCTAGCATTCCGAGCACCTCGCTTTCGAGCTGCAGCAAGCGCATCAAGTTGGCCACGGCGGGACGTGACCGACCCACCGCGTTGGCAACTTGTTCCTGATTGAGGCCAAACTCCTCTTGAAGTCGCCTCAACCCCAAACCTTCCTCAACCGGGTTTAAATCTTCTCTTTGAATGTTTTCAATCAACCCAATGGCGATAGCGGCCTCATCGGAGACTTCTTTTATGACGACCGGAACCGTCGCTAACTGAGCCAATTGTGCCGCTCGCCAGCGCCGCTCGCCGGACAGGATCTCAAAACCCCCGCCCGCCTGGGGCCGCGCGACAATGGGCTGCAAAATGCCTTGCGCTTTTATGCTGTCCGCAAGGCTTTGCAACGCATCCTGGGCAAAGGTACGCCGCGGCTGATAGGTGCCTCTTTGCAACTGCTCAATGGGCAGCTCAGTCAACGGGGTGGTGTCGCTCGAAGCGAGCTGCCCACCTGTCGCTAGCGGGGCCGCAGTGTCGGCATCTGGCTTATTGAGTAAGCCCGTCCCCAACAGCGCTTCAAGGCCTCGATTGAGCTTTCGCTTTGGCGCCATCAGCTAGGATCCTTGCTATCTTGTTCTTGTCTGCGCATAAACTCACCTGCCAATGCCATGTAGGCGGTCGCGCCTCTCGATAGCCGATCATAAACGATACCCGGCACCCCATGGCTAGGCGCTTCTGCTAATCGGATATTTCGTGGAATGACAGTGCGATAAACTAAGCCATCAAAATGTTCATATAGCTGTTCTGATACCTCGTTCGTTAACGCATTCCTCGGGTCATACAGCGTGCGCAAAATACCTTCAACGGTGAGATCTGAATTCACGGTTTGCCGCACCGAGTTGACTGTATCAATGAGTGCCGACAGTCCCTCTAAGGCAAAGTATTCGCACTGCATGGTAATGAGTACGGAATCTGCGGCGACCAGTGCGTTCAAGGTCAACATGTTCAGCGACGGCGGACAATCGATAATCACGAAGTCATAATTAGCGTCGTCAGCAGACAGAGCTGTCTTTAACCGCTGTTCACGAGCGTCCATCGATAACAACGCCACTTCAGCCGCAGTCAAGTCGCCATTAGCTGGAATACAGTCTAGCGCCAGTTTCGGTAGGTGTGTGACAGCGCTGTGTAACGGGATTTGATCGACCAACAGATCGAAAATAGTGACCTCAGCAGCCGCTTTATCGATGCCAACTGACACCGTCGCGTTACCTTGCGGGTCGAGATCAACTAACAACATTCGCTTACCCATGGCCGCCAGTGCCGCAGACAGATTCACGCTTGTCGTTGTTTTTCCGACACCACCCTTTTGATTGGCAACCGCAATAATTTTCATAATGCCGCCTCAACGCGAGGTTGGACCGCCAACAATTGGAATGGCCAGTCGCGCCCTGGTACGTTGATGTTTTGAGCTGTCACCTGTCTCGTCGCATCTGGCAAGGCATCGATCTCGTGCTGCGCTTGTTCCGTTTTCATTGCATACACCATGCCTTGATCGGATAACACATGGTCAACCCTTGCTAGCGTGGTAGCTAGATCAGCAAAAGCACGCGTCACTACCGAATCAAAACGCCTCGTCGGTTGCCAGGACTCCACTCTTACCGTTTCAATCTCAACATTGGACAACATCAGTGCTCTTTTCACTTCGAACAGAAACCGGGACTTTTTGCCATTACTATCGAGCAGCGTGTATTGCACTGCAGGGTTCGCAATTGCCAAAGGAACGCCTGGTAAACCTGCTCCCGACCCGACATCAACCACCTGTCTGCCGCGAATAAACGGACTGATAGCCAAGCTTTCAATGAGATGTCTACCCAACATCTCAGAACGAGAACGAACAGCCGTCAAGTTATACGCGTGGTTCCATTTTTCGAGCAAATCAAGATACGCGATTAGTTGCGCCGTCTGATGATCGCTCAAAGCAATACCAATATCGAGGGCAGCTGCCAGTAATCGCTCAGTCTCTAAATTAACCATTTGCTGTGGCTCGAAGTCTGCTACCGAGTTCTCGCTTCTTTAAATAAATCAGTAAGATTGATAGTGCTGCAGGAGTCACGCCGGGGATGCGTCCCGCTCTGGCTAAATTACTCGGTGCTACCTCTTGTAGCTTTTGCCGGATTTCATTGGACAATCCATCAATTAAGGAAAAATCCAAATCACTCGGAATTGTCATCATCTCATGGCGATGCAAGCGATCAACGTCTTGTTGTTGACGCTCGATGTAACCCGCATATTTACATTGTATTGCGATTTGATGGGCCACTGCCTCTGCAACCGGAGAAGGCGCTGGGGCAATACGGTTAAGCGCATCGTAATTGAGCTCAGGGCGCTTCAATAACTCCGCCAATGAGTATTCTCGGCTGAGTGGTTTAGTCAGCAGCGGGATGAGTTGTGCCGCTTCAGTGCTGCCCGCCTGAATAAAGGTTTGTTGCAAACGACGTTGCTCTCTCTCAATCGCCTCACACTTATTGTTAAAATATTCCCACTGGGTGTCTCCAATCAAATGCAGCTGCCGTCCTATTGAGGTCAAGCGAAGATCGGCGTTGTCCTCCCTGAGTTGAAGTCGATACTCAGCTCGAGAAGTAAACATGCGATAGGGCTCGGTCGTTCCCAGCGTCACCAAATCGTCAATTAATACGCCTATATACGCCTCATCACGTCGCGGTTCCCATGCTGGCAAATCAGTGGCTTGCCGTGCGGCATTAATGCCTGCGAGTAAGCCTTGTGCCGCCGCTTCTTCGTAGCCTGTGGTGCCATTGATTTGACCCGCAAAAAACAACCCGGAAATCGACTTGGTTTCTAAGCTGTGTCGCAAATCTCGGGGATCAAAATAATCATATTCAATGGCGTATCCGGGTCGAGTAATATTGACCGATTCCAGACCTTTTATTGATCGCACTAACGCGAGCTGAACATCAAAAGGCAATGAAGTGGATATGCCATTAGGATACAGCTCTGTCGAAGTCAGCCCTTCCGGTTCGATGAACAATTGGTGAGCGTCTTTGTCCGCAAACCGATGAATTTTGTCTTCAATGCTCGGGCAATATCGCGGGCCAACGCCTTCGATGGTGCCAGAGAACAGAGGCGACCGGTCGAGCCCTGCTCGAATAATATCGTGGGTCTGCGCATTAGTTTCGGTAATCCAACAACATCGCTGCGTGGGGTGATCTTGCCTGTCGCCCTGGAACGACATGACGGGTCGTGGCTCATCTCCCCATTGCTCTGTTAACACACTAAAATCAACTGTGTTGGCGTCTAAGCGGGGGGGGGTGCCTGTTTTTAAGCGCCCTACTCTAGGACACAATTCCCTTAATTTGTCGGCCAGACCCAGTGATGCCGCATCGCCCATCCTGCCACCACTAGACTGCGCTTCACCAACATGTACTTTGCCGTGTAAAAAGGTGCCCGCCGTCAGCACGACCGTCACGGCATTAAACGTAATGCCCGTTCGCGTCACGACGCCGGATACACGATCGCCCAGTAACAAGATATCTTCTACCGCATCTTGAAAAATCTGCAGATTCACCGTCTCTTGCAGCGTGGTGCGGACCGCTCTGCGATATAACACACGATCAGCTTGCGCTCTGGTTGCTCTGACAGCCGGGCCTTTACGAGCGTTAAGCACCCTAAATTGAATGCCCGCTTGATCCGTTGCTCTGGCCATTAAACCGCCCAGTGCATCAATTTCCCTGACTAAGTGACTCTTGCCAATCCCACCGATTGCTGGGTTGCAAGACATTTGCCCTAAGGTATCGATCGAATGAGTAATTAATAAGGTGCGCACGCCGGCGCGCGCAGCGGCCAAAGCGGCCTCTGTTCCGGCATGCCCGCCGCCAATAACAATGACGTCGTAGGTATTAGGATGTGTCATCATAAAAGCGCACCAGCGCATGATGGGCCGCACAGTATAGACGCGCGACGAGAGTCGATGGAATCTTGGTTTTGGTGAATCTGGAAAGAAATGTGCTAACCACGCCGTGCGCATTAAGCAAAGCTGAGCACAACATCACTAACAACAAAGCTTACTAATAATCATATTATTAATGACTAATAATCTTAATATAGTAATTATTAGTGGCTAAGATAATTGTTGAAAAACAGAAAATTCCTATATTTATCAATAATATGAGTACTCACAAAGCGCTGTGATAAGTCCTTTATTGACGTTGTTTTGCCTGTTGGTAGCCAGAGGATGAAAATAAAGAAAAACCTCGGTTTCTTTTAATGGTTATTTATCCTCATTGTATGGCTGCAGTTATCCCCAGTGTTTGACGCAAATGTGATGCTAATTTGTTGCGTTCAGGCGAAATCGGTATTGATGTGGATGATCAGTGGGTTGTCCGTGGATAGGGTGTGATGATGAAGTTTTTCTAACCGCTATTTACCAATGCAAAAAGAAGCGAAAATTTCGCCAAGTAAATCATCAGCACCGAAGGTACCGGTAATGGTCCCTAATCGCTCATGAATAACACGCAGGTCTTCTGCTAACAGCTCTCCGGCGCCATTAACGGTGAACTGATTAATAGCTTGGTCTAGTAGTTCGGTAGTCTGTTGAAGTGCAACAACATGACGTTCTCGAGCGCTAAAAGCAGAAGTCGCACTTGTATCGGTTAATCCCAAATAATCGACGATAAGTTGCTCAAGCGAAGCAATACCCTCCCCCGTTACCGCTGATACGCCTAGCGCATGTCCAAGAGCAGCGTCGTCAGTGACTTCACCGGCTGGTCGCCCCGATAGATCAATTTTATTGTAAACGCGCAGGGTGGGGGTTTCTGATCGCGTGAATACCGAAGTAGCTTGCGTGGCGGTATCGTCTATCACCTCTAAGATGATGTCGGCTCTGTGCAATTCATTTCGAGCGCGATCGATACCTTCTTTTTCAATTTCATCGCGCGCATCGCGCAATCCTGCGGTATCGGAGACCTCGATGGAGATGCCCTGAATACTGATAGTTTGTCTAATAACATCGCGGGTTGTGCCAGGGATATTGGTCACGATAGCAATGTCATCTTTTGCTAGGCAGTTTAATAAGCTGCTCTTGCCTGCATTAGGCGGGCCAGTGATCACTATTTGAGCGCCTCGATTCATGAGCGCGCCTTGTTTTGCAGAGGTCAGCAGGCGGTGTAATGTGATTTGCAATGTCGACAGTGTGTCGATCACCTTGCCCTCGGTTAAAAAGTCGATTTCTTCCTCTGGAAAATCTATCGCGGCCTCTATGTAGACGCGTAATTCGATTAACTGGGCGGCAATGCTGGTAACTTCAGTCGAAAAGGCGCCCCTTAAAGAGGCGCTGGCCTGTCGAGCGGCTCGTCGAGTCGGTGCATCAATAAGGTCTGCTAGGCCTTCTGCTTGAGCCAGATCCATTTTGTTGTTGAGAAATGCACGCTCGGAAAACTCGCCTGGTCGCGCCAAGCGAGCCCCCCTATTGAGGCAAGTTTCTAACAACATATCGGCGATGACGACGCCACCATGGCCATGGAGCTCTGTCACATCTTCACCAGTAAAGGACGCAGGTCCGCCAAAATAAAGGGCAATGCCCTCATCGATGGCCGTATGGTCCTGGTCAAAAAAGCGAGTCACTACTGGGTTGCGATGTGTTAGGGGCCGTTGTGCTATGTGTTCGCCGATCGCTTTTGCGGTTGGGCCCGATAGGCGGATAACACAAATACCACCACGGCCACTCGGTGTTGCGATGGCGGCGATCGTATCGGTGTCTAGCGCGTGACTGCCGGTAGTCAACGGGGCGAGTTCCTAGCGGGCTCTAAATCGTGCCACGATCGATGCGGCGGTTGATGATGTATTGCTGCCCCATCGATAAGAGGTTGTTGCAGAGCCAGTAAAGAACCAATCCGGCTGGGAACCAAAGAAAAAAGAAGGTAAAGACGATAGGCATCCACTGCATTATTTTTGCTTGCATAGGATCGGGTGGAGCCGGGTTCAACTTTTGCATGTAGTACATGCTTGCACCCATTAAAATGGGCAGTACGAAGTAAGGATCCATCACAGAGAGATCCGTAATCCACAGCGCAAAAGGTGCTTGTCGAAGCTCAACAGACTCCATTAATACCCAGTAAAGGGCTATAAAAACAGGCATTTGCACCAAGATAGGAAGACATCCGCCCAAAGGATTAATTTTCTCTTTTTTGTACAGCTCCATCATGGCTTGTGATTGTTTTGCTTTGTCGTTGGCATACTCTTCTTTGATGGCGGCCATACGAGGTTGCACTTTGCGCATTCTCGCCATGGACTTGTAACCTGCGGCTGAGAGCTGGAAGAAGGCGAGTTTCACCAGCAGCGTCAGGCAAATAATGGCGACGCCCCAGTTGATAACGACAGACTGAATGGTGGTGAGCAGCCAAAATAGCGGCTGTGCAATCCACCACAGCCAGCCGTAATCGACAACCAGATCGAGGTGGGGGGCAAGATCACCCAGAACGCGTTGGTTCTTAGGCCCGACGTAGAGCCGACTTACCACACGGGTTGTTTCGGTAGGGGCAATGCTGAGCGTTGGCCCGGTATAACCGACAATATTGAAACCGGCACGAGTTTGTCGGGTGCTGTATCGATAAGTCGCGGTATTGTCTGGTACCCATGCCGCGACGAAATAGTGTTGCAGCATGGCAACCCAGCCGCCCGTGATATCTGCCTTAAAGGGCTCGTCCGCCATGTCATCAAAATCAAATTTTGCAAAGCGTTGATCCGGCTGTGTCAGGGCGGCGCCCAAGAACGGCTGCATACCCATTCCAGAATCATTGCTCGCTGGAGCGGGCGAGGCGTCCCGTTTGATTTGCGCAAAAGGCGTGATTTGGACGGTATTAGGCGAGGCGTTAGTTGCTTCATGCAAAACGGTGATGGTGTGGCTGCCCGCTTCAAAAATAAACACTTTTCTGACCGTCAGTGCGCTCGCTTTGTCGTCGAAGGTAAGCACAACTTCTAAGGGAGAGAGGCCTGTTTGCTGATACTCGGATCGATCTGCGCGATAAAGCGCGCGATTAGGTTGATCAATACCATCGCGACCCACTAAGCCTGACTGGGCAACGTAGGTTCGCTGTGAATTGCGTTCCAGTAATACGAAAGGTTCCGAGGTGTCCGCTAGGGTTTTAGGAAAATCCTTAAATCCAGCGCCAACGACATCCCCACCCTGTAGGTCAATCATGACCTCAAGCACGTCGGTATGGACGGAAACGAAGCGCGATGGTTGATCATTGTCTGCGAGTGTGAGCGGAGCTGGTGTTGATAAGTTAACGTCAAGTGAAGCAGGTAAATCTGGATCCAAAACGCCAACAGCTGACGTGTCATCTTGAAGGGGCGCCAGAGGTGTTTCTGTTATTGCTGCGGCAGCATCGACCATGGGGACCTGTAGCCGCTGCGCAGTGTTGTGGTCGGCGCTGTAGCGAGTCCATTCTCCCAGCAGCATAAAGCCCAGTAAGGCGCTGGCGGCTAAAAGGGCATATCGCGGGATATCCATGGTAACGGTCTCAGTTGTGGTCGTGGGGCTGCGGTGTGCTCGGGACGGGATCGTACCCACCCTCGCAGCCGGGTCGGCAACGCAGCAAGCGGTGTACTGTAAGCCAGCACCCTGTCGCTGCACCATGAGTTCTTAACGCTTCGATACCATATTGTGAGCAAGTCGGGAGAAAGCGGCAACGCCTTCCGAGCCATGGACTGAGCGTCAGCTGGTATCCTCGGATCACTATTGCGAAGGCGTTGGCAACGTGTTGATCAATTGTTTTTAGCCAGCCCATCGACGCTCCGCCGTTGCGTTGATTTGATGCCATAACTTTTCGATGTCCTGCCAAACAGCAGGATTGTCCAGCTCGTCAGCAGGTGATCTCGCCAATACCACCAGGTCCATCGACGGCCCTAAAGGAGAGAGCCTAAACTGTTCCCTAACGATCCGCTTAATGCGATTTCGCCGTGAGGCGAGGCGAATATGTTTTTTCGCCACAATGATCCCGAGTCGAGACGTCCCGTCGCTATTTTCTACGGCTAATAACAGGAAGGCTTTGCTGCTGACTTTGACATTGGGGCCATCAAAGACGCGTCGGTAGTGACAAGGTTGCGAGAGTCGTGCTTTAAACGGAAAGGACAGCATGCGCTGCTATTGCGCCTTGCCCATTGAAGTCAAGCAGACAGACTGTGTCGACCTCGAGCGCGGCGACGTGCCAACACTTTGCGGCCCGCTTTGGTTGCCATTCTGGCGCGGAAACCGTGGCTGCGTTTACGCTTAATAACGCTGGGCTGAAATGTACGCTTCATGGCACTAACCTTCTTAAAATGCTGAGCTCTGGCTAACACGCTTTGGTGGTGCTCGCATTGCCAGAAGCGGGTCAAATCGTCATCGGGCGCGGATTATAGGAGCAGCCGAGGGGGTTGGCAAGACCCCAGCAAGCGCCCGTCAGCGGTTTAAGGCCGCATAAGAAAAATAAACGTTCCACTGCAGTCCAACGAGCTTATTCCCCTATTAAGCGACCGATGAGCTGCGCGTAACCTAATGATTCCGTTTAGCTATTAATTTGTGGTCGGTCGTTTTGAGCGTTGACGAGGGCGAGGGTGTTGGGCGACGCGAGCTGCATAAGACACAGGTTTATAAAATGATACTAACAGCTTACCCACAGCCAGATAAAAATAAACTTGCAAACTGGTTTTTGATCCTCTAGGGGGGATAAAAAAACATAAACATCTGATTTTTATGATTAAAAAAGGTGTTGATAAAGGTTTTTCTGTGTGGATAACTAGGCGTTCTTTACGTCGGTTGGCAAAAAGCGGCATCAACACTCCGTCCATGCCAAACACCCTCGTTATGATGATATCGCCCTGCTTAGGAGACAGCAAATTGGCCGCGCTTCAGCCTCTCACCGACCCCTGGGAACACTGTTTAAATCGTATCGGCAGTGATATCCCCCAGCAGCAATTCAATACATGGATTCGTCCGTTGCAGGCGCAATGGCAGGGGTCTGGGTTGATATTAGCGGCACCCAATCGATTTATTAGGGATTTTGTCACGGAAAAGTATGTGCCGATGATCGCCACGTACTTGCTCGATATTGTTGCGCCGGCCTCTGCGCAGGTTTCGGTGACGGTGGTTGGCGGCGGTGCAGTAGTGCCTCCCCAGCCTGTTCAACCCATGATGGAGCCGCCGGCAGTGACATGGACAGGGGCTCTGACTGAGGCACCGAGCCCCCCTGTTGTGAAGAAGCCAAGCCCGGCGGCATCGTTATCCCCTTCTAATTTAGTGGCTGGCTATACCTTTGAGCGGTTTGTCGAGGGAAAAAGTAATCAGCTAGCATTGGCAGCGGCACAGCAGGTTTCTGAACACCCGGGGGACTCTTATAACCCGTTGTTTCTCTATGGCGGCGTCGGGCTTGGAAAAACCCACTTAATGCATGCCGTTGGCAATGCGATGCGGCGTCGGAATCCGGATGCAAAAATCGTTTATTTGCACTCTGAGCGGTTTGTTGCTGACATGGTTAAAGCATTGCAGTTAAACGCGATCAACGATTTCAAGCGGTTTTATCGTTCGGTGGACGCCCTGCTGATTGACGATATTCAGTTTTTCGCGAACAAAGATCGGTCTCAGGAGGAGTTTTTTCACACCTTTAACGCACTGCTCGAAGGCGGGCAGCAAATGATTCTGACCTGCGACCGTTACCCAAGAGAAATTGATGGTGTTGAGGAGCGGTTGAAATCTCGGTTTGGGTGGGGATTGACGGTGGCGGTAGAGCCGCCCGATTTAGAGACACGCGTTGCGATTTTAATGAAGAAAGCAGAGCAAAGTCATATCACGCTTGAGCCCGATGCGGCCTTTTTTATTGCTCAGCGAATACGTTCCAATGTTCGTGAACTGGAGGGTGCTTTGAAACGCGTTATTGCCAGCGCGAACTTCACCGGTAGGCCTTTTGATATCGACTTGATAAAAGAGAGTCTGAAAGACTTGTTGGCGTTGCAGGATAAGCAGATCTCGCTGGATAACATCAAGAAAAAGGTGGCTGAATACTATAAAATCAAGGTCGCGGATCTATTATCAAAGCGTCGTAATCGGTCTGTTGCGCGGCCGAGGCAAGTTGCTATGGCACTGTCAAAAGAGCTGACGCGCCATAGTTTGCCGGAGATTGGCGACGCCTTTGGCGGCCGAGATCACACAACGGTTTTGCATGCATGCCGAAAAATCAAAGAACTTCGAGACGACAGTCCCGACATCAGCGAAGACTATCAAAATTTGCTGCGGTCTTTAACAACCTGACTTAAGTCGGGCGTCTGATCTGTTATTGTGTTCAACAGTGTCCATTACATCTTATGAGTCCAATGCCATGAAATTTTCAATCGCACGAGACACCCTGATTAAACCGTTGAATTTGGTTGCAGGGGTGGTTGAGAGACGACAAACGTTGCCGATCCTGTCGAATGTATTATTGGTGTTAGAGGGTACAACGCTATCGTTAACAGGCACGGATCTTGAAGTTGAGTTGGTGGGGCGGGTAGAGATTGATGCGCCTGGAGTTGACGGCGAAGTCACAGTGCCCGCTAGAAAGTTTGTCGACATTTGTAAATCGCTCCCAGAGGGTTCTAATATAGAACTATCTGTGGAGGCGGGTAAAGCAACCGTGAAAGCCGGCCGCAGTCGTTTTACCTTGTCTACATTACCGGCAGCCGACTTCCCTTCCGTAGAGGGCGGAGCGGGTACTATCAGTTTGGCTTTGAGTCAGTCGCTGATGAAGCGTTTGATTGACGGCACCGCGTTTGCCATGGCACAGCAAGATGTTCGATATTATTTGAACGGCTTGTATTTGGAGGTGCTGGGTGGTCGGCTTCGCATGGTCGCAACTGATGGCCATCGCCTGGCGCTGGCAACGGCGCCAGAGCGAGTGGATGTGGCGGATGCGGGTGTCATTATTCCTCGAAAGGGTGTGTTGGAGCTGTCTCGGTTATTGGATGGCACTGCGCCGTTGCAGGTGTCGGTCGGTAGCAACCATATTCGTGCCTCGAATGAGCAATTTACCTTCACTTCGAAGCTAGTTGACGGCAAGTTCCCCGATTATGAGCGCGTGATCCCGAAATCTCCCGATAAAGCCGTGGTGGGTGATCGGGCGGATCTGAAGCAAGCGTTTACTCGAACTGCGATTTTATCTAACGAAAAGTATCGCGGTGTGAGGCTGAAGCTATCTGCCGACACCTTAGAAATTACCGCTAATAATCCAGAGCAGGAACAGGCGGAAGAGGTGGTAGCGGTACAGTATGCTGGGGCAGAGCTGGAGATTGGGTTCAATGTCAGTTATTTGCTTGATGTGTTGTCGGTGTTGAGTCAGTCCAATGTGCGTTTATCGCTGTCTGATGAGGCCAGCTCGGCGTTATTAGAGCATGCCGAGGCGCCGACTGATCAAGAGCCTGAAATGTTGTACGTCGTGATGCCAATGCGGCTCTAACCAAGGCCGACAACCGTTCATGCTAGAGAGCGTCGAGGTTCAGGGTGTTCGAAATCTCTCGGGTGTGAAGGTGCCGCTCTCGTCGGGTGCGACGGCGTTATTTGGCGCCAATGGTTCCGGTAAAACCAGTTTTCTTGAGGCCATTTATTTATTAGGCGTGGGGCGTTCCTTTAGAACGCACCAATCGCGGCCTATGATTCAACATGGCGCGGAGTACTGCCGTGTTGTGGGGCGCCTAAGAGACCAAGGGCGAAGCCTCACAATGGGCATTGAGAAGTATCGCGATGGAGGTGCCAAGGCAAGAATTCAGGGCGAGCCAGTGCCGTCGTTATCAGATTTGGCGCAGCAATTGCCGTTAATACTGCTAGAGACTGACGGGTTGGGGTTGCTGACAGGCCCCCCAGAAGGCCGCCGTCGCTTATTAGACGGCACATTGTTCCACGTGGAACACGGGTTTTTGGGGGTTTGGCGCCGCTATGCACAAGCGATTCGCCAGCGTAATGCAGGGCTTCGCCGTGGTATACTCGACGGCGATGGTGCGTGGCGCGAGGAGTTGGCGCGAACGGGCGAGGAGCTGACTGCTGCTAGAGCCGCGATCGCGGAACAGTTAGGTGACAAGCTCTGCGAAATCGCTCCGCAATTGTCCGATGACTTACAGGGCGTTGAGCTGGCTTTTAGGCCAGGCTGGGATCGACGCGAGAGCTTGGCTGCTGCGTTGGACAAAAGCGCGCAAACAGACAAAGTTCAAGGGTTTACGCGAGTGGGCCCGCACAGGGCGGACATCAAGTTGACCCGGAATGGGGTGTTGGTGTCGGAGGTGCTTTCGCGGGGGCAAATGAAGTTAATGTTTGTGGCGATAAAGCTCGCTCAGGGACGGTTAATCGAGACGTTATCACAGAGGGCGCCGCTTTATTTGATTGACGATTTGCCCGCAGAGCTCGACCGTTCGCACCGTGCAGCGGTTTGTGAGCAGCTGGGGACTGAACGACAGGTGTTGTTAACCGCTGTCGATCGTGAATCGCTTGAGGCGGCATGGGGGGGGCATCCTCTCGAATTGTTCCACGTGGAACAAGGCGTGATATCCCCGTGTTGATTTACTATTTAACGCACCGTTTGTTTGGGTGCACAATGAAGACAGTATTAAAGAGACAGGTCCGATATGGCAGATGACAATGTAACAGGCGCCACTGGCACGCAAGACTACGACTCATCCAGTATTAAGGTACTCAAAGGTTTGGATGCTGTTCGCAAGCGGCCAGGGATGTATATCGGTGATACCGATGATGGCACCGGATTGCATCACATGGTCTTCGAGCTGGTGGATAACAGTATTGACGAAGCGCTGGCTGGGCACTGCAGTCAAATCGATATTGTGATTCATCCCGACGAATCAGTGACCGTGTCTGATAACGGACGAGGCATTCCCACAGAACAGCATGAGGAGGGCGTGTCTGCGGCAGAGGTCATCATGACGGTGCTTCATGCCGGCGGTAAGTTTGACGACAATACCTACAAAGTATCAGGTGGTCTGCACGGCGTGGGGGTTTCCGTGGTGAATGCGCTGTCATCCACCTTGCAATTAACCATTCGACGCAAGGGTCAATTGTTTGAGCAGATTTATACCCATGGTGTGCCGGATGCGCCGCTGCAGGTGGTGGGAGAAACCACCGAGACAGGCACTGCTGTTCGCTTTACACCCTCGCCAGAAACGTTCAATAACATCGCGTTTCATTACGACGTGCTGGGTAAGCGTTTACGAGAATTGGCTTTTCTTAATAGTGGCGTCAGGATTTTACTGAAAGATGAGCGATCAGGCGAAGAAGAGTTGTTCTCTTATGAGGGCGGGTTAAAAGCATTTGTTGAGTTTCTCAATCAAAATAAAACTGCGGTGGCCAAGGTGTGTCACTTTCAAGCAGAAGCCGACGAGGGCGTTGAAGTGGAAGTGGCGCTACAGTGGAACGACGGCTTTCAAGAAGGACTTTACTGTTACACCAATAACATCCCACAGCGTGATGGGGGCACACACCTTGCGGGATTCCGCGCCGCTTTAACGCGATGTCTTAATAATTACATTGAAAAAGAAGGGCTTGGAAAGAAAGACAAGGTTTCCACAACCGGTGATGATGCGCGTGAGGGGTTAACTGCGATCGTGTCGGTCAAGGTTCCTGATCCCAAATTTTCTTCTCAAACGAAAGACAAATTGGTGTCGAGTGAGGTGAAAACTGCGGTTGAGCAAGCCATGGGCCAGTTTTTCAATGACTATCTCCTAGAAAATCCCAGCGACGCTAAGATCGTAGTCGGTAAGATGATAGACGCAGCGAGGGCGCGGGAAGCGGCACGGAAAGCGCGCGAGATGACTCGCCGCAAGGGCGCTTTAGATATTGCCGGGTTGCCAGGGAAGTTAGCGGACTGTCAGGAGCGAGATCCGGCGTTGAGTGAAATTTACCTGGTGGAGGGCGATTCTGCGGGCGGGTCTGCCAAGCAAGGTCGAAACCGCCGCTCTCAGGCGATACTGCCGTTGAAGGGAAAGATCTTGAATGTGGAGCGGGCTCGTTTCGATAAAATGCTGGGATCGGCCGAAATTGGTAATTTGGTGACCGCACTTGGCTGTAGCGTCGGTAAGGATGAATTCGATCCGGATAAACTTCGTTACCACAGCATTATCATCATGACTGACGCCGATGTGGATGGCTCGCACATCCGAACGCTTCTGCTCACTTTTTTCTTTCGACAAATGCGAGCGTTAATCGAGCGTGGCCATATTTTTATCGCCCAACCACCCCTGTATAAATTGACGCGTGGCAAGCAAAGCCGCTACCTCAAAGACGAGCAAGCATTGGAAACTTATCTGACGCAATCTGCTCTGGAAGATGCGGCGATATTTCAAAACGCAGAGGCTCCGCCGCTGTCGGGCACGGGGCTGGCTGATTTGGTCGAGGCTTACCAGCGGGTTGCCACCGATATTGAGCGGTTGGCACGAGTCTATCCTCGTGATGTGTTATGGCCGTTAATGTCGGTTGATTCCTTGCCGGTTGACGCGTTAGCTGATGAGGCTGCAGTGCAGCGATTCGCGACCAGCTTAAGTGAGCGCTTACTAACAATTAAAGACAAAACCGTGTCTTTTGAGGTTTTTGTCCGCCAAGATCCCGAGAGAAGCCTGTTTTATCCTGTGGTGCGGCGAACAGCACACAGTGTCGCAACCGACACGATCCTTGGGCGTGGTTTCCTTAACTCACCCGAATATCTCGCGCTGCGAGCGCTGGGTGATCAGCTCAATAATCTGATT
>OCVR010000791.1_pt1 | contig 26119 bp, 18 predicted proteins | sample 1539091 | NCBI WGS metagenome assembly OCVR01 (sample SAMEA3355530, study PRJEB22509) | marine metagenome | biome: marine; feature: coastal ocean; material: water | place: USA | collected 2010-08-07 | depth 16 m | reverse complement strand
TGGAGAAGTTTATTAGTGGACTTGCAATTAGAATCGCTCTAATCAACGTATGTAACTTACCAAGACCAAACTTCTTAGTAATTGATGAAGGGTTTGGAACATTGGATAATGAGAACCTTACATCATTGTATATGTTGTTTGCATATCTTAAAACTCAATTTGAATTTGTAATGATAATCTCACATATAGATTCTATGAGAGATGTTGTAGATACTTTGATGGAAATCAAAAAGGTAAATGGATTTAGTAATATTAAATATTAAACTATGAACATAGGAATCATTGGACAGGGATTTGTTGGTAACGCAGTTTACCAAAAGTTTAAAAACTACTACGATGTACTTACTTATGATTTGGATGAATCAAAATCTAATTCTAATGTAAACGAAATAATTCGTAAATGTGAAAATATATTTTTATGTTTACCAACACCAATGTATTGGGATGGGAGTTGTAATACTAGTATAGTAGAAAATGTTTTAGCTGGAATAGATTTAACAACTGATAACTTAGAAACCGAAAGAAACATTATAATTAAATCCACAATCCCACCTGGTACAACCGAAAGATGGAATCATAGATTTGAATCACTTAATATTGTATTTAATCCAGAGTTCTTAACTGAGAGAAATGCTATAAAAGATTATGAAAACCAAAATAGAATTATATTGGGTGGAGTAAGACCAGCAACTACTGAATTAAAAAGAGTATTCTCAAAAGTATTTCCAAAAGCACATATAATCAAAACTGATTCAACCCATGCTGAAATGGTAAAGTATTTAACAAATACTTTCTTATCAGTAAAAGTATCATTTGCAAATGAGATATATCAGTTATGTGAAAGATTGGGTATCGATTATGATAAAGTTGTGGAGTACGCAACTTATGATGAACGATTAGGTAAATCACATTGGAACGTACCTGGTCATGATGGGGATTTTGGATTTGGTGGACATTGTTTCCCAAAAGATTTAAAAGCACTTTTACATTTAACTAAAAAGTTGGGAACAATTAATAATGTATTATCTGCAACTAACGAAACCAATGATAACGTTAGAAAGAATAGAGATTGGGAAGGTATGAAAGGTAGAGCAGTTACTTAGACCTTAATACATTAGTAGGTATAGTTTGATTAGGAGTTACTTTCTCTTTAATTAAACTTTCCACTAAACCATTCATTTTGTATCCCTTATCCTTACAAAAACATTTTAACAATTGATGAACATCGGCATCAATTTGTAACATTGCATATTTTTTCATATTTTTATCCATTTTCTTTCACTATTAAGAGTGAATGAGCCTATGTGAGTTCTATTCCATTCCGATGGAGTTATTAGTGATAAGAATATATCACCTTTATCATCATCATATAAATGATAGGTATCACCAATAACAGGCTCAAAGTTAAATTTAGATTTGTAAACCAAATCATTCCATTTATATTCTTCAACTAATTTTTGATACTCTTCTTTTAATTCATTGAATTTAGAAGATAGTTGTTTGTTTACTTTATTAACACTTATACTTTTCCAAGTTGATATATCCTCCATCTTAATTGCGGGAGCACCTACATTAGTACCATATGGTAATATATTGGAATTATATCCGTTTTCTTCATCATAAACCACACTATCCGGTCGTTTCTTCTTCATTCTTTAGAAATCTTTAGTTTTCTTTAGAATAAATATTGTAAATTAATTTTTTGAAATATTTATAATGGAAATAAAGCAACTATTCATTAATGGCTAGAATTAAAAAATATTCACCCGAACAAAAACTATCATCATTTCAAACTCTTATATTAGATGAAAATCCTAATTCGGATTATTTTAGAATAACTGAGTTTAAAGATACGTTTACTGGTGGTAAGAATGGATTTCTTATAGAAGGTTCTCAGTATCTAAAAGAATCAACTGAAATTAAGCTTGAACTTTTAGATGTAGATGGTAATCCTATATACTTTGAGCCAGGTAATGGTATTCCAGAATACTATGAAGGTATTTCTAAATTAATAGCTGTTTACATATATAACGATACTCCAATTGGATTAGGTAAGATTACTGTTTTAGGTGAACTTAAAAAATACGATGATAATGGTGTAATAAGAGATGTACCAGAACAATGGAAAGGTACTTACAATGTTAAGTGGGAACGAACATTTCAAATAAATCAACTACTTTCTAACGAAGATAAGGTTAGGTTTTATCGTAGACCTCAAGTCACAATCGATGAAATAGTAAAACCTATTTTTAGTGGTAACCCACCATCGGTAACTCAAACTGGTTCGGTTGATGGTATTCCATTAGTTCCACTTGCTGGTAGTAATGTATCCGATTTTATATTACCTACAAGTTATCGTTTAAAAGTTAACTCTGGTAATAAATGGACGGGTTCAGTTGAAGGTGAAAAAATAACATTTGATAATATAACGTATTCTCCAACAATTGAAGAAATTGTAAATGAAACTGAAATAATTGTATCACCTCCATATGCAGAAGATAATATTGTAACATCATTTACAAATGAAGATTATTCAGTAGAGTTTCCATATATAGAAGGTGTTGGTGATTTGGCAACGGCACTAACTGGTTCTTTTGCTAAGATTAGTATTACTGATATGAAAACTTTTGTAGGTGATGCTGCAAGAGTAAAGATATTTAGAAGGTCACAAAATAACTTAACTGATTTTGAATTTGTACAAGAGATACAATTAGAATCAAATGAGTTACTTAGAGATATAACAACATTTGCTAAAAAGGAAGAACCATATGGATTCTTTTCTCAAGCAGTATTAGATGATTATTGGGCAACCTCATCAATTGATTTTGATGTTACATTTAATCAAAACTTTTTATACAATTCAGCTAAGTTAAATTCTACTCCTACAAATTATTTCTTTACATCTGAGAGTTTTGATATTCAGAATGGAGTTGAATATACATTGGATTTAAATGTAAGAAAGGAAACAACTGACCCTAATGCTTATTTAAAAGTATTTTTAAGTGGTTCATATAATGGTAAAGGTGTAGAACAACAAATAGCAAATTTACCTTCAACAACTGGAATACTTCAGAAAACAAACTTTAGTGAAAATATAGTAGCAAATAATTTTGATAATGCTGAACTATATTTTGAAGTAAGTGGTAGTGATTGGTATGTAAATAATGTAAGTTTAAAAGCATCACAAGAAACATCGTTTTCTCCAGATGAGATTACATTTATACAACAAGTACCTAAACTATTAGTAGAAGAAACATTTGATTATCGTTTTGAATTTTACGATATCAATAACAATTATATTCCAATAACAGTAGAAGATACAAAAACATTTAGTGGTGGTAACACTAACCTATTTGAAAAAAGTATTGAATTAAATCCTCAAAATTTATACTTCTCATTTGATTCGGCATCTAGTCCGGCTAATGCAGTACCACCTCTAACAATAGCAATTGATGTTGATACCACATTGGTAACTGGTTCTATAACTTATACATCTGGTGCATTTGATTTCTTTGGAAATTTATTATCATCATCACAATATGCTGGTGGTATTTATCCTGGTTACTTAACTAATTGGGATGTTGATGGTGGTAGAGAACCATTTTTAAGAGTACAAGATTTTACTGGTTCAAGGGATGATATCTCAGTTCAGTTCATTAGATATACTGGTGCCATAGAAGGAGTTTCTGATACCTTTGTAATTAGTAGAGTTGAAGATGGTAAGGGTGGTGTTAGTTTTGAGATAGTACCATTTAGAGGAGTTCAGATAAAAAATAAAGAATCTAAGACTTTAGAAATACAGGCAGTAAGAGTTGATGGTATAAATAGAATAAATTTAAGAGCTGGTTTAGATAGAGGATTCTCTGATGCTAAATTACATTTATTATCATCATCATTAGATGGTGCAACCGAAGTTAATACTTATGTATCACTTTCACAGGCAATTGAAAACTCTGACTTTATAGAAGGTGTGAGTGTTGGTACGACTGGTAGTGGTGAGATTGATTATAATGCTATCTTTGATAGAGATGCAATTGATAATGAGTTGACTGTTTATCTTATGGATGGACCAACTTCCGAATCTATTTTAACATCACAAATTCTAACTGATTTAAAAGATGGTTTAAATCCTGGTTTGATAACCTCAACCGCAGACCAATTTAATATAAAATATAAACCAAGAGAAGCATTCTCATTTGACCCTTCTCAGATAATTGTAACATCATCATTCCAACAAAGAGGTAGTACTCTGAATCCATTAACTGCTAGTTTGGTTGTAAAACCATCGGCATCGATTCAACCTTTAACTGAACTACCTGAACTATTTGTATTTTATGATACTGGTGCTTTTGATGATACGATAACAGTAGCTGTTACTAATGTTGTAGGTGATTCAATAGATAGTGGATTCCCTGGTATTAGTGTTCCATATTATACTGCTACTCAAACAAAACAATTAAACTTTGAATTTACATATACAGAACCAGTTACTTCTGCGTCTGTAACTGCAAACAAAACATTCTTTATTACACCTGATGGTTTACCTGGTCAAGATTCTATTGTTATTGATATAGACCCTAATCCAATTTCATTAGGTTCAAATCATAAAGGTGAGGTATATAATTATTCTTTAGCTGATACTGATATACAAATAACACAAGGTGATTTATTTTTAATAAATACTGGTAGTGGTAATCCTGGTACATTTACAACAACATCGGTTGTACCTACTAATATAGTTTTCGAAACCTTAGTTGGTGATTCAACAACAACAATGAGTTTGGCTGGATTTGAAACAATGTCAGCACTAAGTGCAAGTGTACAATTTGATTTTAATATATTTCCATACTTTACTGCATCGTTAATAACTGCAAGTAAAATACAAAAGTTCACAAAAATAGTGGATGGTGGTGGTCCAATTGAAGTAACATTAGACCCAATTGCAAACGCACTAAATGCAGATGAAATTGGATTTGTTTCTAACTATTCAAGCGCAACAACTGAAGTATTTATAAAACAAGATGATGAGTTCTTCTACTATGATGAATTCGATGGTGGTAGACCAGGTACATTTGTAACGGAATCTATAACACAAAGAAATATACAATTTTCAGAAGTTTCATCTTCATTTAGAGATTTAATTGCATCTGGTAGTATATCTTCATCTGGTGGAGAGATATTACACTTTAAAGGATTTGATGGATTGGCAAACAATCAACCATCTGCTAGTATTACATATAACTTTAAGGTTTATCCTTATTCATTAACTGGTGGTGTAGCGGGTATTCCTAGAATAGTTTCTAAGACACAAACTTTCTCTAAAGTAAGTGATGGAACTGCTGCAAGAAAAGTAAGTTTAGTATCTAATAGTGATGTAGTTGTTTACAACGGAGATGGTATTAAAGTAGCACCATCTGGTGATGTTACTTTAACTGCAACGGCAATAAACATAAGTGGTTCTGCTTTCTTTAAATTTTTAAATAATGATGGTTCTACATTACAAGCATCATCTACTGATAACACATTAGGTACAGTTCCCGATTTACCTCCAACAGGTTCGACTAGAACATTTACAGTTGAGTTAAGAGATAGTGATGCAGCTGGACCAATTGTAGATACTGATAGTGTAACTATATCTGGTATAGGTGAGGGAGCAACTGCATATTCTGCACAACTTTCTAATCCAGCATCTTCTATAACTGTTGAAGTTGATGGTACAACATTCTTTGATAACGCTGGTACATTAATAAGAGCATACAAAGGTGGAAGTGAATTACAATATGTTGAAGTATATGATGAAGAGGCAGTTGACCCAGTAACATTTTTACCAATTGGTACATTCGGACAATTCTCAGCATCAGTAGACCAAATATCAACTTATCTAACACAAGGTACTTTAGGTAATGGTGAGGCAATCGCAGAAACATCAGGTGAATTATATGCATCTGCATCACTTATAACTAATTGGAATTCACCTCAACAAAATACACAAGGTTTTGTAATATACAAAATAGACTTTGAAAATGGTAGAGCTACTCAATTTGTACAACAATCATTCTCAACTGTATTCGAAGGAGCAACTGGACCTGGTATTGTAATGAGAGGTGAGTGGACAGGTAGTATTGCATATATATTTGACCAAGGTAACCAACGAAGAGATGCTGTACTTAGAGATGTTAGTGGAACAACTCATTATTGGGCAACAACACAATTAGTACCATCTGGTTCGGAATACACCAATGGTGATAATGTTTACACAATAGAACCTATACTACCATCACAAACAAATCCAGATGGTACTTATGTTGAAGGAACTATTGATACTAATGGTTGGGAATATTTAGGTGAACAAGAATTATTTGTTGCAGCTAAGATTGCAATCTTTGATGAATCATTTGTAAAAAATACAATTAACGTTGGAGTTCCTCCCATTGGAAATCCAAATGCACAAATTGCAATAGTTGGTGGAACTGATGAACCATACATATCAGTTGGACAAACTGCTATTCAAGGATATGGACAAGAGGGTGTATTCATTGGGATGAGTAACGATAGTGGTTCAAATGGAACTTCTGGAATACTTTCATTAACAAGTGATGATAGCACTGGAACATATAACCAATTAGCATGGGATGGTGAAACCTTATTAATAAAAGGAGCAATCAGACAAACCGCTGAAGGTGTTGTTGAATCAAGAAACTTAGGATTATGGGATTCTGCTCCTAGTGGATTTTCATTTAGGGTTGGTGATATGGTTTCTAATGAAACTATAAGTTGGGAATGTATTTTAGTTCACGTTAAAGGTGTTGGTAATGATGAGCCGGGTGTTGGTTCTTCATATACAACATATTGGGAAGAATCAAACTTATCGGCAAAATCACTTAGATTATCAGCAGATACTCAAATATTTAGAGTAGCTCAAAATGGAACGATAACACCATCTACCATAACACTTACAGCTAATAGACAAAATATAGGAAGTTCTACTACATATTCATCAAGTCCATCAATTACTATTGGTGGTAGTGGTGATACTGCAACAATAACTCCTGCTCAGTTTGGTTCTAATACTGCAGTAACATTTACTGCAACTGCTGGAGGTTTTGAAGATGAAATGACAATTGTAAAACTTGAAGAAGGTAGTAATGCATTAACTGTTGTTAATGCAAATGAATCACACACATTACCAACAACTGAAGCAGGAACAGTTACTTATGCAGGTAGTGGAACATCAATAAAGTTATTTGAGGGAGATACTCTTTTAACATTTAAAACTAGTTCTGCTAGTGATGGACAATATAACCTTACCGTTGTTGGAAATGATATAGTACCATTTAATGGTGGTAATTTGAATTCACAAGATGGTAATACAATAGTATCGATTCCAGACCATGGTACAATGACCCAAAATAATGCAGATATTTCTTACATATTTACGGGTAAAAGATTAAATGGAACAGTATTTGTATCACTTGTAACTCAACAAACTTTTTCAAAAGCTATTGCTGGTTCAAGTGCAGAAAGTATAAGATTATCAGCATCTTCTCAAATATTTAGAATCAACCAAGATGGAACACCAACACCATCAACAATTACTATTACTGCTGATAGACAAAATGTATCGACTAGTACTACATTTACTACTAACCCTACTCCAATAACAACTGGTGGTAGTGGTGATACATTAACAATAACTCACGCTAATTTCTCACAAGGAGGTTCACACACAAAAAATACAATTACTGCAACTGCTGGTGCTGTATCTGATGAAATTACAATAGTAGAAGTAAGAGAAGGAACTGATGCGATAACATCTATATTAACAAATGAAGCACATACACTAAATGCTACTTCTGCTGGAGTGGTAAGTGATTTTACAAATAGTGGAACTGAATTGGTTGCATATGAAGGGGCTAACCAATTAACTTTCCAAAAGCCAAATACTATTGTTACAAATAAGAGTTTTGATGCAGATACAACTGATACTCATGCAGATGGTGATGATGGATTTTCTTTTGTTGAGGGTGATATAGGGGCTGGAACTGCTTCCGATATTACAAATATTTGGAGTATATTGGCAGAATTAGGAGTTCTATGGGTCAGAGATGCTGATGCTAATGGTAATTATTTTACCCATGTTGCTGGTTCATCATATGGTGATTATGCAAAGGTTAAGTCTATAACCAATACCAGTGGAACAAATTGGTATGTTGAATTGGCTCCTAGTCATGAAATGGGCCCATATTCAGAGGACCAATCATTCCTCTTCCAATTTTGTGCATATGATGGAGATAACAATAAACAAATATTAACTGGAGCACTTACATCTGCATTAACTAATTCTGAATTTACTATTGAATTTGCTGCATACAAAGGATTTTTGGGTTCTCAATTCCCATCACTTGATGGAGATGGTTCAACCACAGGTGTAGTAAACGATTTAACTGCATTTTCAAATACGTTAGATAATGGGTTTATTGCGTATGTATTAAAACATATAAAAGCAAATGGTGATGTAATAAGAACAGTAAAAAAACAATCTTTTTCAAAAACAAAAGCAGGCGCAGATGGTGCACCTGGTTCTGGTGGAGCTGGTGTAACATATAGAGGAAATTATAATAACAATGCTCAGGAAATATATAACTCATCGGATATAAGAAAAGATGTTGTTAAGCAAGGTGCTAATTATTATATAGCAAAATATGCACTTGCGGATACATTTAATGGTTTTAATAAGGAACCGGGTACTTCGAATGGTGCTGATTATTGGGAAACTTTTGGAGCACAATTTACTTCAGTTGCAACTGATGTACTTTTTGCTGAAGATGTTTATGCTAATCGAACAGTAAACATTGGAACTGGTGTAGGTGGAAATCCTGTAATTGCATTAAACGCCGATTCAGCTTCTGGATACGCTAATCCATTTATATCAATTGGACAAGCAACACAGGGATATGATGAGGACGGAATATTTATGGGATATGATTCCGGAGCCACAAAATTTTCAATGAGAGCGGGAACTACTAATGCATTAACATTCGATGGAACTGCATTTAATTATAGTGGAACTATTTCTGCAGGAACCTTAAATGGTATGAATTTAATTGGTGGTACAATTAATGTTCCGGATGCAGTCAACTCATTATTTTCAGTAGATTCACTCGGAAACATGTCTGCACAAGATGCAAATATATCTGGTTCCTTTAATATTAATTCTGGTAGAATTGGTAATTGGGTTATTGAAGGTACTAACGATGGTGTATTACGAGATACTACTAATAGAATCATATTAAATCCAACAACAAGACAAATACAATTATTTAACGCAAGTAGTGAATTAAAAGCAAAAATATCAGCAGAAGAAACTTTATCTACTGTTGGTGGTTCGGATATTTATGTTAGTGGTCTTAACAGTGTACAAACCTATGCACCCGCTGCTCCAACATTGACTACGGGTGATGGGAACTCTACTATTACTGGTACTTATAAAGTAGCTGCTCAAGTTAATGTAGTAATTACTGCAGCTGGGGATTATGTTGTTTCTGGTCTTTACGATTATACTTCTATTCCAACTCCAACTATATCTACTTCTACATTAGGAGCTCTTAGTGTGAGTACAGGTAATCCAAATGGTAACATCACTTATCCACCGACAACTTCCCCCATACCTAGTGATGAAACTTTTTCACCTACTTACCAAAGTTATGTAAACGGAAGGCAGGCATATCAATATTTTTATTTAGAAATAGTAGATGCTGGTAATAATGTTGTACATAGAGAACAAATCTCATATTCATACGCTAGGGGTGCAGCTACACTAAACCAATATTATAATAATCCAACCAACCAAAGTGGTGGTGGTGGTGGTGGACAAGGTACTCAATGGACTTACCAAAGTGGTTACACAATTGCCGCATCTAGTAATTCTTACGCAACTATTTCTTCTGGCCATACTTTTGAAGTTTCTTTAACTGCACAAACTTACAAGTTTAGATATTCAACTGTTATGAAAAACAGAAACGGCCGTACAGATGCATTAGATGGCCAAACTACCACACCAACAGTAAGCTACTATACACATTCAACTGGTGGAAGTAGCATACTTGCAAGTCAATTAGATGGTGCAGTTAGTGTTTTGGCACCTGCAAACTTTGTTGAACTTTCCGGTGGAGGATTCCAAGCAATAACAAACTCCGACCAATTTGTGAAAATAAGTAGATTATCTTCAACAAGTACTTATAATGATACTCTACTAAGAGTAGATGGTGGGAAGGTTGTATTGAATCAAACTGATCCTGATGATACAGTTTTAGATGTTACCGCACAAGCACTACTTGGTGGACGTACAATCATTGGTAATGATTATGGCGGTTCTACTGTTGTTAGAGGTCGTTCTCAACCATCACTTAGGGTAGCACCAGAAATGTACCGTTATTCAATTCCATCAAGTGGTGGTTCGAGTACTTCTCCCAATTATATAAATCCAATGAAAGGTGCATTCTTTACATTAGCTCCTGGTTCTTCAGCTTCAAGTCAGTACTATGCACTTCCACATAGACAATTTACTAACGGAAGTAATGATAGTTCTGTTCCAAAAGCAGCACGAACTTATCAATACAGTACTGATATTTATGATGTTGAAGATATACCAGATGGTACGGTAGTCTATATATTCAACACCAACCATGGAAGAACTGCACAAATAGAAGGGTTATCGGGAAGAGGTGATGATAATGGTTGGTATGGTTTACCAGGTGGGCATTGTGTTCAACTTATCTTTACTAAACAAACTCTTAAAAATGGAAACACCACCAAAGACTGTGAAGGTGGTTGGATTTTAGTAGGACATGATGATGGTGGTACAAACTCATGGTAATAATATAATATAAAAACAATGGATATTAATAGTACATTTTTAAAAATATCAGGTTCGGATATAATTTATCCGTATGATATAGCAAACCATATTTCAAATAACCCAAATACATACGAATTCTTATATTCATTTAGTGATGAAACGATAGAAACATTGGCATCATCTAGTATTTATTTGGTAATTGAGAAAGAACCAGTTCTATCTCACACTAACTATCAAACGATAGTAGAACAAACTCCTATACAAAGTGGGTCTGTTTATGTTCAAACATATTCTGTGGAAGATGTAGATTCGGATGAAGTTAACGAAGGAAGATGGGAATATATTAGAGGTAAGCGAGATGAATTACTATTAGAAACAGATTGGGTAGTTTTACCCCATTCACCAATAACTGGTTCTGTTTTAGAAGAATGGATTCAATATAGACAAGATTTAAGAAATCTAACAAATCAAGAAAATCCATTTGAAATAATTTGGCCAACTAAACCTTAAATACTTTTATTATGACAACATTTGAATTAAAAATAAAAAACACACTTGGTCAAGAGGTAACTCAAACACTAACACATGAAAAATCTATATTAGATGAAACTATACAGCCTGATATAGATAATTATCTACATAATTATTTTATGGAATTTGAAAAAACAAATGAAAAGGATAATATTCATATAGACTCCATAGCACTTTCTTTGGATGGTAACATAATCAGAGAACTGTTCAGAAATTAATTTTCGTAAAACGAAACTTATATATACTTATATATAAACACAATATAATATGCCAAAGACAGAAAACTTAGAAAAGGAAATTTTAGATAGATTAAGATTCCTAAGAGATGAAACTGATAAGATTGTAATATTTTTAGGTCAACTTGCAGTACAAGAAAGAACTATTAATAAAAAACTAAAAGAGATTTCTGATAATCAAGAAAAGTATGGTGCTATGAATGATAAGTACATATACGAATTAGAAGAAAAATTAGGAGAATTGGATAAGAAATACAAGAATGGACAGATTGACCTAGATAAAGGTACAATAACTGTTGAAGAATAATTTGGATAATTAAAATTATTTTCGTATCTTTACATTGTAAAGTGCATCTAAGCATCTAAATAGGTTATGGTAAAGAAAAAACTACTTTATGTAGCATCTCATCTTTCAACGGGTGGAATGCCACAATATCTTCTTAAACAAATACAAACTTTTAGTAATGAGTTTGATATTCAAGTTATAGAATACAATGACCATAGTGGTGGTGTATTCGTAGTTCAAAAAAATCAAATCGGTGATTTAGTAACTCTTCATACTTTATATGAAGATAAAGGAAATTCATTTATAAAAATTATAGATGATATAAAGCCTGATATAATTCATTTTACCGAAATACCAGAACATTTCATAGACCATTCAATATTGGATAAGATTTTTGGAAACAAAAATAGAAAGTTTGATATAGTTTGTTCAACACATGGTTCTTTCACAAATCCAAATGAAATTAAATATCATCCAGATAGATACATTTTAGTATCTGAATGGAGTAGACAAAGATTTGAACATTTAGGAATAGATACCAAAGTTTGGCAATATCCTATTGAAGATTTTAAATATGATAAAGATGAAGCTAAAGAAGAATTAGGTTTTCAGAAAGATTGGAAGCACGTTCTAATGGTTGGTTTATTTTCAGTTGGTAAAAATCAAAGTGAAATATTTGATGTAGCTAGATTATTAGAGAAGTATAAAATTAAATTTCATTTTGTAGGAAATCAAGCAATGAATTTTGAAGATTATTGGAAACCACTTATGGATTTCAAACCGAAGAATTGTATTGTATGGGGTGAGAGAGATGATACTGATATGTTTTATAAAGCATGTGATTTATTTTATTTTAGTTCAACATTAGAATTAAATCCACTTTCTATTAAAGAAGCACTTTCATATGGATTACCATCTATATTCAGAAGATTACATACATTTTTAGATACATACGATAATACTGATTTAGTAACATATATTGATGATGATATTCATAATACAAAAAATTTATTATTAGAAACTCTACAACCTGAATTTAATGAAATACCTGGTTGGTTCTCTTATTATGATTTATATGATGAGGTAGTTGATAAATTACCAAATAATTCTAATGTAATAGAACTTGGTTCTTGGATGGGTAAATCTACAAATTATTTTGCTACAAAATTAAAAGAAGTAAATAAAAATATAACATTTACTGCTATCGATACATTCAAAGGCTCGGTTGGATATGATAACTTATTACATAGAACAATGTTAAAACCATTTGATAATGATTTATATACTGAGTTTTCTAACAATTCAATCATATCAAATAACTTTGATAATATACAAGTAATAAAAGATACATCTGATAATGCTAAAAATCTTTTCTTAAATAACTCACAAGATTTCATAATGGTTGATGCCGGACATGAATATGATGATGTTAAAAATGATATAAACAATTGGTTTTACAAAGTTAAACCAGGTGGTATAATAGCTGGAGATGATTATGGTACTAATATATTTGAGGGATTAACTAAAGCAGTTAACGAATACTTTTATGGACAGGTGATATCTAAAGAAGGTTGGGTTTGGTTTAGAAAAAGACCACGTATTCAAATAATTCATATGATGACAAATCCAAATGATATCAGAGAGAGGATTAGTGAGAAATCACTAAAACAACTTCAACGTTGGGGATTTGATTATACACCAATGGTAAATGAAGTTTATAATGGAACACCACCATCTGAGTTTTGTAGGAGACCTGATGATATATCAGATACTCCAATTTATAAGGGTGATGTTGGAATAGGAAATATAACTGGTAGACATTATGGTTGTTATTTAGCACACATAAACGCATTAAAAGAAATAGATACTGAGAATTATGATTACACTTTAATATTTGAAGCAGATGCATTTATCTATTCTAATTTAATAGATTTTGTAGATGTGGTTAATAAAGCATGTTTCATATCAGAGAGAGATGATGTACCATTTATATCATTTGCTAATAACCCATCTTGGAATCGTTCAAATATAGATGATACATTTACAAAAACTGATTACAATCAAGATTGGGCCCATGCCTATTTAATACCAAATAGAGATAAACAATGGTATATGGATAGGATAGAAGATTGTGAATGGGATGTAGCTGATTTATGGTATAATCACGTATTCTATCATCACAAAAGATTAAGATACACAACAAACTATCCTTTTTCAAAACAAGCTGAAGGCTTATCATTATTAGATAATACAAATAAAAGTTGGAAATGATTTACGATAAAATAAAAAGAAATCAGAATAATATTGTAGATATTAAAAACCGAGTTTTGATATCATATATAAATGGACCTAAAGTTGAAATATTAGGTTCAATTGATGCAACTTATAAAGTAGAGTTTATAGATACTAAAACAAATATAAAACACTTTGAAAGTGAATTAAAAACAAATCATTGGGCTAAATCAAATTTACAATATTTTTGTAATTGGAAAATCGTTATAACCGAAAACGGAAACCCATTTTATGAAGAAGTTTTTAATGCAAAAGATAAAAGAGTTTATATAGCATTGGATTCTAAAGCATTGGGTGATACGTTAGCATGGGTTCCGTATGTAGAAGAATTTGGTAAAGTTCATAAATCTAAAATGATAATATCTACATTTCATAATCATATGTTTGAAAATCAATACCCAAATATTGAATTTGTAAAACCAGGAAGTGAAGTTCCTAATTTATATGCAATGTATTCATTAGGATTATTTTATAATGATGAAGGAAATACAAATCATTTCAAAAACCCAATAGACCCAAAATCAGTTACTATGCAACAAATGGCAACTGATATATTGGGATTGGAATATAAAGAAATAAAACCAAAGTTAGAAGATAGGAATGTTGAGAAAGATGATAAACTAATCACAATAGCAATACATGGAACCGCACAACCAAAATATTGGAATAATCCATCTGGTTGGCAAGATGTGGTAGATTGGTTAAACAATAAAGGATACACAGTTAAATTACTATCTAAAGAAGGTAATGATTATATGGGTAATAAACATCCAAATGGGGTAGTTAAACATCCAAATGGCCCATTAGAATCAGTTATGGATGAAATGTCTAAATCAAAAGCATTTATTGGTATTGGTAGTGGATTAAGTTGGTTAAGTTGGGCATTGGGAACTAAGACAGTTTTGATTAGTGGATTCTCAGAGGATTGGGCAGAAATGAAAGATTGTGTAAGAATCGGTTCACCTAAAGGAAAGTGTAGTGGGTGTTTTAACCGATTAAAATTAGATGCTGGTGATTGGAATTGGTGTCCAGACCACAAAGGTACTAATAGACAATTTGAATGTACTAAAGAGATTACATCGGATATGGTAATAAGTGAATTAAAAAAGTTTTTATAAATGAAAATTTGGATTAATGGTTGTTTCGATGTTCTTCATCACGGACACTTTCAATTAATTGCACATGCAAAATCATTGGGAGATACGTTAACGATAGGAATTGATTCTGATAGAAGAGTAAAAGAATCAAAGGGAGATGGTAGACCGTTTCATAATCAAAAACAAAGAATATACAATCTATTTCAGATTAGTGGAGTTAAAGGTATTGTGGTATTTGATTCAGATAAAGAATTATCAGATGCTATAAAAGAATATCAACCAGATATTTTTGTAATTGGAGAAGAATATAAAGATAAAGGTATTATCGGTAGAAAGCATGCTAAGAAAATAGAATACTTCCCAAAGGTGGAGGGATTCTCAACAACAGGTTTATTAGATGAATAAAGTATTAGTTATAGGAGAACAATGTGATGATATCTTCATTTATGGAGATACACCTAGACTTTCACCTGAAGGCCCGGCACCTGTATTTATTCCAAAGAGAGAAGTTTACAATGGTGGGATGGGAATGAATGTTTGTAAAAATTTAGAAGAATTAAAAATAGATACTGATTTCAAACATCAAAAAAATCCTATAACAAAGACAAGACATATTCACGAATCATCAAACACTTTATTATTAAGAATTGATGAAGAAAAAAATATCGATAGGATTGATAATAAAAGATTAATCGATATCGATTATTGGGATTACTCGATGATAGTGATTTCAGATTACAATAAAGGTTTTCTAAATGAAGAAGATATTGCATACATCGGATTTAAACATCCAAATGTAATTTGTGATACCAAAAAGCAGTTAGGAAATTGGTGTAAGGATTTACGATTCATAAAACTAAATCGTTCAGAGTTTGAAAACAATGAAGAATTCATTCAAGAAAACGATTGGATTTTAGAAAAGTTAATAATTACATTAGATAAGGATGGATGTATGTACAAAGGTATATCATATCCAACCGAAAAAGTAGAGATAATGGATATCTCAGGAGCTGGTGATACATTTGTAGCAGGATTTGTGAAAATGTTATTAGATACTGATGATATTTCAAAATCAATACAATTCGGAAATCGTTGTTCAGCACAAGTTGTACAAAAGCGAGGTGTTACAACAATAGATTACGAAAACTTATAATTTATATATTTATATACGAATTCAAAATTAATTAATTAATAGTCAAATGGCAAAAAAAGAAAACAAAACATCGATTGATTTAGTAACAGTTAGTTTATCAGAAGATAAAATTAACGAACTAAAGGAATACAATGGTAAGTTACAACAAGTAATGACCCAAATTGGACAAATGCACATCAGAAAAAACGAACTACATAGTGAGTTAAGTAAAGTTGATGAAGCTTTTACTCAAGCTGAAGAAGCATTTAAGGAAACTAACTCAGAAATGAGAAAGGAATTGAACAAATTGGAAAGAGATTATCCAAGAGGTCAATTAGATATGGAGAAGGGGACTGTTACTTACAACCCAGCTATCAAAGAACAAATGGAACAACAAGCACAACAACAACAAGGTGGAGCTCAGATGGGTGACAATGGTGTTAATGGTGGTGATGTTGTAAATTCACCATTCGTTCAGGTATAATTGGTAAAAGTAATAAATCGTATATTTATATAGTACAAAGGAAATAGTACTTTTATAATGAACGAATTATCTCAATTTTTAGTAGAGAGTATATTAGGGGAAGCGGAGAGTGTAGACAACAAAGTTGTAGTTTACGCTGGCCGCTTTCAACCTTTTCACAAAGGACACTACGATACATATTCTCATTTAGTAAAAAAGTTCGGTAAAAATAATGTGTATATTGGCACATCTAATAAAACCGATAATAATAAATCTCCATTTAACTTTAAGGAGAAAGTGATGATTATCACTAAGATGTTTGGAATTCCTTCAAACAAAATTATTCAAGTAAAAAATCCATATGTACCAACTGAGGTACTTAAAAAATTCGATAAAGATACTACGGCATTTATCACAGTAGTTGGTAAAAAAGATGCTGGTAGATTAGGTAGTAGGGGTAAGTTCTTTACACCTTATAAAGATAACTTAGATTTCGAAGGATATGAAGATAAGGGATATGTTTATATCGCTCCTAATCAATCTAATCCAATTAGTGGAACTGAAGTTCGTAATGGATTAAAATCGGGTTCAGATGAAGATAAGAAAGATTTCTTCTCAAAAAGAGCATACCCAAAGTTTGATAAAAAGATATTTGATTTTATAACAAATACACTAAACGAAGATTTTACTATTTCAAAAGAAGTAGTAGAAGAGTGGTTAATTCAAAATGTTGATTTAATTAAAGAGGCATCAGCCACTATGGGTAAAGCTTCAGTTGATGATGGACCTAATTATATCTTTCCATCTTATGCAATATTCGATAGAGTTTCTAAAAGAAGAGCAGAGGCAATAGGGTATACTGTTTTATCACAAATTATGAGTGATGAACTTACTGATATAGACCCACATCCAATTTATCCTGATGGACCTGTAAAAGCAGTAACTCCATATCCCGCAGGTGTTGCTGGTAAAACAACCGCAACTAACCAAAAAGATTTTTATGGTACTGATGCTTATAATAAATGGTTTAAGCACGTAACTAGACTTGCTGGATTAGTAGGATATTCTATAATAAATTTTGCTGATTTAAAGGATGATAAAAAACAATCAACTAAAGATTTATCAAACGAAAAGAAACCATCAACTAATACAATAGAAGAAGATATTAAATTACCAGTAAACATAGGAGATACAATTCTAACTGGTAGATTTAAAAACAAAAAAACAATCATCAAAACAATTGGTAAAGATGAACATGGGATGCCAACTATAAATGGTAGAAAGGTAGTAAACTTTAGAATTGTTAAAGAGGGTACTATTAATGAAATCCCAATGGCCGATTTAGTGAAGATTGATAAGTATGCTGATAAACAACTTAATCCAGTAGATATAGTTCTAACTGATAAACATTTCTTCGATAGGTTAACTGACCCACGAAACAAAAAAGAAATATCACAAGCTGAATTAATTGGATTCTTTAAACGATTAGGAAAAAAGAAAAAAGATTTTGTAAACTTCCTTAATTTATATGGACAGATTGTAGCAAAAGATAATAGAACAAATCTTAATATTCCATTTATGAAACAAGCGAATAAAGTAATCGCTAAAACCATAATGAGAAAAGATGATTTTAAAACATCAGACCCAGAATATAAATTTGAATCATTACCAACTAAAGTTACTGATAAGTTTAAAGCTGTAAAAAGTGGTAAACCTTCATCAGAAGCTGAAAAAGATTTTAATAAACATCATACATATTCATCATACGCAAAGAGAGGTTCATCAGCTGAACCAGATACAATAGATTTTGATGATGATACTACTAAAGAACCTGGTCATCAATCAAAAGATAAAAATACTAAGAAAAAAGGTTACGAACCTGTAACTGAAAAAGTAGTAGGTAATAAAATTGTATGTGATAAGTGTGGTTGGAATTGGAAAATATCAGAAGGTGGTAACGATTTATACATTTGTCATAAATGTGGTAATGATAACACTCCTAAGTTAAGTGAAGGTTTACTATTAGAAGGTGGAGCATATGGACATATGAATCATCCATTTGATACAGAAATCAATTTAACTTTTGGACAACTTAAAGATATTGTAAATAAAGCATTAGAAGGAAACTTAGATTTAGCTAGAGAAAAGACAGATGGTCAAGCATTGGCAGTTAGTTGGAGAGATGGAAGATTAGTTGCGGCAAGAAACAAGGGACATTTGAAAAACAAAGGTGAAGGTGCATTAGATATTAATGGTGTAGCGATGAAGTTTGCTGGTAGAGGAGAATTGGAAAAGGCGTATAACTTCGCAATGAAAGATTTAACGAAGGCAATATCTAAGTTGAGTGAGAAACAAAAAGATAAGATTTTCAAAGGAGGAGCTTGTTTTATGAATTTAGAAGTTATCTATCCAACTTCTGTTAATGTAATACCTTATGGCCAAGCACTACTCGTATTTCATGGGACTATGGAATACAACGTTGATGGTATTGCCATTGGAGAAAATCAAGAAGCTGCAAGAACACTTGCGGGAATGATTAAACAAGTAAATGCTGATGTACAATCTGCATATACTATTTCTGGTCCTCCAATTAATCAATTACCTAAATCAAAAGATTTAAGAAAACTAAAAGGTTCTTATAATTCTAAGATATCAAAATTACAATCTAAATTCAAATTAAAAGATAACGATGGAATCGCTGATTATCATCAAGCTTTTTGGATGGATTTTGTAAATAAGAAATCTCCAACTAAGTTAGATAACAAAACTCTAATGGGATTAGTTAAGAGATGGGCATTCTACGATAAATCATTTAGATTAGATAAGAAGAATTTATCTGATGTAAAAACAATGGAATGGGCAAAGGGAATTGATAAGAATGACCACGCTAAAATGGCTAAAGATAATATTAGACCATTCGAAGATATCTTCTTAGGTATCGGAGCAGATATACTTTCATTTATGAGTTCAGTATTAGCAGCTAACCCTGATAAAGCAGTTAGGGATATGAAAAAGAGATTGGATAAAACAATCCAAGATGTTAAGAAATCTGGTGATGTTAAGAAAATTAATAAACTTAAAATGGAACTCCAAAGGTTGAACGCTATTGGTGGTACTAATAAGATAGTTCCTAATGAGGGTATCGTATTTGTATATGGTGGTAAGACTTTCAAACTTACTGGAACATTCGCTCCACTCAATCAGATACTCGGTTTATTTTACGAATAGTAAAAAATCCAATACTTATATATATGAATATATAAGTTACAAAATATGGCTGAGAAAAAATTCAATAAAAAATATATGCATCCAACTCGTAGGAAGTTGGTAAATATGATTCAAACTGGGGAATATCAAAAAGATACTCAAGTTTCACTATCTGGTATTAAAGAAACTACCAAAAGAAATATTGGTGATATTTGGGAAGAAGATGGTATTGTTTACGAACAAAAATCATATGGTAAGGTAAAACAATCTAAATTATCAAACGAACTTTCTAAGGTTAGAAAGTATTTAGAAGAACAATCTAAGTGTAAAGCAGATGATTGTGAAACCAACAACTATTCAAGAGCAGATAAAAAGTTAATAAGTAAAACTACATTTTGTGGAGTTTGTTTAGCTAAAAAAGAGCAACAAATTAAATTAGATGGGTTATGGGAAGCATATGAAGAATATAAGATATATTCTAATATGGCTGCATATGGTACTGATACAATGGAAAAGTGGAATCAAGCATTACATGAAGTTTCCAATATTCACGAATACATCAACGATGATGGTTCGGTTGAGAAGTGGGCATCTAATGAAGATGTACAAACACTAAGAACTCAGATTGAAACCGATATCGAAAATGGTAAAAAGGAACTTACTGAAGTTATAGAAAAAAGAAATACAGCCTACATGAAATTAAAACCTATGAACTATGAATTGGTTAAAGAAATTTGATTTAAAGACTATAATGATAATGATACTATGTGTGGTATTGTTATTTAGAAGTTGTGGTGGTGAAGAAGAAGAAAAAGAAATAATAAACGTAGATGGTAAAGATTACGAACTGTTAGAACAAAAAACAGATACCATATATGTAGAAAAGGAAGTTAAAGTAACAAAGTATGTACCAAAGTACATTACAAAAGAAGTAATTAAGGAAGTAGAGATACCAATAGATGTAGATTCACTTGCAATTATTAAAGATTACTTTTCAAAGATAACAGTTAAAGATACATTAAATTTAACATACGATTTTCCAAATGTAGTTACCGATTCATTAGGTAACAAACCAAGTGGAGATTTAGGATTTGGTATTCTAACTGATGTCATTTCACAAAACTCAATTGAATCTAGAGAAATAGATTGGTTCTTTAAAATTCCAACTGTTTATAATACAACGATTGTGAAAGAATTACCAAAGAATGAATTCTATTGGGGTATTAATGGTGGATTTAATAAATCTGATATTATTAGTAATGTTGGTGGAGGATTAATCCTAAAAAGTAAAAAGAATAATTTATATCAATTAGGTTTAGGTATTCAGAATAATTCTAACACCTCACAATTAGCACCATTTGTTAGTGCTGGTATGTATTGGAAGATAGGAAAAAAGAAATAATTTGGCTAATAAAAAACAATCATTAAAGCAGATAATAGCATCAGAGTATAAACGATGTGCATCTGACCCTATTTACTTTATGCGAAAGTATTGTATGATACAGCATCCAGTAAGGGGTAAGATTCCTTTTCAATTATATCCATTTCAAGAAACTACATTGGTAGATTTTAAAGACCATAGATATAATGTTATTCTTAAATCAAGACAAACTGGTATATCAACTTTAACTGCTGGTTTTTCATTATGGAAGATGTTATTCAATGATGACTTTAATTGTTTAGTAATTGCAACAAAACAAGAAGTAGCAAAAAACTTAGTAACTAAGGTTAGGGTAATGAATCATTATCTTCCTTCTTGGTTAAAACTAACAACAGTTGAAGATAACAAACTATCTTTAAGATATTCAAATGGTTCTCAGATTAAAGCAACTTCAGCTGCTAGTGATGCAGGTCGTTCGGAAGCACTATCCCTTTTGGTATTTGATGAAGCCGCATTTATTGATAAGATTGAAGATATATGGATATCGGCTCAATCTACATTATCAACGGGTGGTAATGCAATTATACTTTCTACTCCAAATGGTGTAGGTAATTTCTTTCATAAAACTTGGGTAGGTTCTGAAGATGGAACAAATGGATTTAATAATATTAGATTACATTGGAGTGTACATCCAGAAAGAGACCAAACTTGGAGAGATGAACAAGGTGTGTTATTGGGACCAAAAGGTGCAGCACAAGAATGTGATTGTGATTTCGTTTCTTCTGGTGATTCGGTTATTGACCCACAAATACTTCAATTCTATAAAGAAACCTATGTACAAGAACCAATTGAGAAAACTGGATTTGATGGAAACTTATGGAAATGGCAATATGCAGATTATTCAAAAACATATATAGTAGTAGCGGATGTTGCTCGAGGGGATTCTTCGGATTACTCAGCAGCTCATGTAATTGATGTAGAGGCATCTGAACAAGTTGCAGAATATAGAGGTAAGTTAGATACAAAAGATTTTGGTAACTTCTTAGTAGCATTGGCAACTGAATATAACAACGCATTGTTGGTTATTGAAAACGCAAACATAGGTTGGGCAACTATCCAACAAGTGATTGATAGAAATTATGGTAATCTTTATTATATGAATAAGGATTTAAAATATGTAGATATAGAACACCAACATTCGAATAGATACAGGTCACAAGATAAAAGTATGGTTGCTGGATTTTCAACTACTTCAAGAACAAGACCTTTAATTATTTCTAAGTTGGAAGAGTATGTTAGAGAGAAATCAATTATAATACGTTCAGTTAGAACTATTGATGAATTATTCACATTTATATGGATGCATGGTAGAGCTGAAGCAATGAGGGGTTATAATGATGATTTAACAATGTCATTAGCTATTTCACTTTGGGTAAGAGATACTGCTTTGAGATTAAGACAAGAAGGTATCGATTTAACCAAAAAAGCAATAGATGGTATATCTTCACATACTTATAATGGAATATATGGTGGTAGTGATGATAATGAGAATCCTTGGCAGATGCAAATCGGTGATGAAATAGAGGATTTAAGTAAATGGTTATAAATTAAAAGTTTTATATTTATATAGTATAGGTTAATTATAGGATTAATAAATGGAAAATTACTCAGAAGAACTTTATAATGAATTTAAACTATCATTAGATGAAAGCATCGAAGAATATGATGTTGAAAACTATGATGATTTAAAGGAGTTTATTCACTTTCTAAAAAATATGAAAGAGGATATTAATGAAGCCGAATATCAAGGTAGAAAAGTTAAACTTGGAAAACCAACTAGGGGTGATGTTAAGAAGTTTAAAGTCTATGTAAAGAATCCAAAGGGAAATGTTGTAAAGGTAAACTTCGGACATGGTGGGACATCTGCTAAGAAAGCAGGTGAAAAAACAATGCAGATTCAGAAAGATATCCCATCTAGGAAAAAGGCTTTTAGAGCTAGGCATAATTGTGATACACCAGGACCAAGACACAAGGCTAGGTATTGGAGTTGTAAAGCATGGTAATAAAATTAGGATATATCAAATATTTTTTGTATCTTAGTGAGGTTATAACATAAAGAAAGTATAAATGGCAGAACAAAACAATAGTTCATTTTTCGATAGATTAACGAAACTCTTTTCCACTCAAGCAATCGTAACGGTTGATAAAGAGGGAAAGAGAAAAGTAGTTGATACCGATGATAGACAACAAGGTACTAATCTTATGAATTTAAGAGATAGGTACACAAAACTACAAAGGTCTTTTGCATCAGATAATATGGCAGCCCAATCAATGGCATACCATCAAGTTAGAAGAGAATTGTTTAGAGATTACGATGCAATGGATAATGACCCAATTATCGCATCGGCATTAGATATATACGCAGATGAATCAACATTAAAAAATGAATTTGGAGATGTTGTACAAATCAAATCAAAAAACGAAAAAGTAAAAGATATATTAGAAAATCTTTTCTATGATATTCTTAATATAGAATTTAACCTATGGTCTTGGACAAGAAATATGGTTAAGTATGGAGATTTCTTTTTACTACAAGAAATACAACCAGGTGTTGGTATTATTAATGTAAGACCACTTCCAGTTTACGATACTGAAAGATTGGAGAACACCGATGAAACTAATCCCAATTATGTTAAGTTTAAAGTAAACAATGACCCAAATGGTAAGGGTGAATATGAGAACTACGAAATAGTACATTTCAGATTATTATCAGATACAAACTTCCTTCCTTATGGAAAGGCAATGATTGAAAATGGTAGAAGAATTTGGAAACAAGTTTCTCTTATGGAAGATGCTATGTTAATTCATAGAATTATGAGAGCACCGGATAAAAGAGTTTTCAAAATTGATATTGGTAATATTCCTCCACAAGAGGTTGATAACTACATGCAAAGAATCATTAATAAAATGAAGAAAACTCCATTTGTAGATAAAAGAACTGGAGATTACAATTTAAAATACAATGTACAAAACCTAACTGAAGATTTCTTTTTACCTGTTAGGGGTGGTGATAGTGGAACTCAAATAGATTCATTGGGTGGTTTAGAATATACTGCAATTGATGATATCGATTACTTAAAGAATAAAATGTTTGCAGCTCTAAAGATTCCAAAAGCATATTTGGGATATGATGAGAATGTAAATGGTAAAGCAACTCTTGCTGCAGAAGATGTGAGATTTGCAAGAACAATTGAAAGAATACAAAGAACTTTAATATCAGAATTAACTAAGTTAGCAGTAACTCATTTAGCTGCACAAGGTTTAGAGGGAAGTGAAATGGTAGATTTCGAATTGGATTTAGTTAATCCATCTACTATATATGAACAAGAAAAGGTAAATCTTTGGTCTGAGAAAGTTAGATTAGTTTCTGATATATCTGCACTAAATATGGTATCTAAAGATTGGGCATACAAAAATATATTTAACTTTAGTGATGATGAAGTTGATTTCCAAAAGGTTCAACTTATTAATGACCTTAAAGATAGGTTCAGATATCGTTCAATTGAGGATGAGGGAAGTGACCCAGCAATGGAGCAAGACCCAACTGATGTAGAGGATGAATTAGAAGAATTAAAGACTGAGTTAAAAAACAAAGGTGGTAGACCAAGAGAGGGAAACACTTATGGAAAGGATAAACATCCACTTGGGAGAGACCCACTTGGTAAAAAAGAAAATCAAAAAGCACTGAAAAAAACAGAGTCTACAATTAAAAAAGTTGCTAAAGAATATGTTAATGGGGTTTCAGCAAAACGAAAGTTAATGGGTGAAAACGGAGACTTTTTAGATGATGGTAATTTGATTGATGATTAAAAATTAAGGAAATCAAAATAAACTTATATTTATATACGATGTAACATGTCGTATATTGGTATATTATTATAGGATAAAAACATAATGAAGAGGGTAAAACATTCAAAATTTAAAAACACAGGTATCATTTTTGAACTCCTAGTAAGGCAAATAACCTTAGAAGTTCTCAATGGGGATGCTACTGAGAAGGCTAAAAAAATCGTAAGCGAGTTCTTTAGTCCAAAAACCGAGTTAAATAAAGAGCTAAGATTATACGAACTTCTAATGAAGGAAAAGTATAATACTGAATCAAGAGCTGAGAAGTTCATAGATACAGTTAACGAAGCTCATAATCGTATTGACCAAAAACAATTACATAAAGAGAAGTATAATCTAATTAAAAAGATTAACGAATCATTTAATATGGATGATTTCTTATCTTCTCCTATTTCTAATTATCGTTTATTGGCATCTATCTATAAGATTTTTGAATCTAAAAAGATGGATAACTACGATATAAAGGATGTATTCAATTCAAAAATTACTCTTATTGAAAGTATTACATCTAAACCAGCTACTAAATCTATAAATAAAAAAGATAAATTAGTTGAAAACTATAAAAAGCAAGATAAGGATTTAAGATTACTTACTTATAAGATATTAGTAGAAACATTTAACAAAAAATATTCTAATCTAAATAATGACCAAAAGTTGTTGTTAAAAGAATATATCAATAATTTAAGTAATACAACTGGTTTTAAATCATATGTGGAAAAATCAATCCCAT
>OCVR010000779.1_pt1 | contig 26282 bp, 41 predicted proteins | sample 1539091 | NCBI WGS metagenome assembly OCVR01 (sample SAMEA3355530, study PRJEB22509) | marine metagenome | biome: marine; feature: coastal ocean; material: water | place: USA | collected 2010-08-07 | depth 16 m | reverse complement strand
TTTCTGGTGCATAAGAATAACGCACTAAGAACTGTACACCTTTTTGACTATCTTGTTTTGATTTGCCATCTTGTGTACTTTTTGCGTTTGGTTTAGCCGTTCCAGTACTTACAAAATTCCATATTTTAGATAATGTAGTTTCTTCTTTTTCTGGCTCGGTGTTTAAGTCTGTTATAACTTCATCAAGTTCATCGTTTAGTTCATAATCAACTTCGCTTTCATCTACTAAATCATATTCGGCTAGTAGTTCTTCTTCACTCTCTCCTAAGTCGATTAATTCATCAGCAATATTACTTCCTAATTCATCTGGTAAATCTTGACTTAATTTAACCCCTGTTTCTTCTTCTCGTGTTTCTGCATCCTCAACATTTTCTAAGTCTGTAAATTCCAACGGTTGAAGCGTTTTAAAGTACAATTTAAGGCTCATTTGATTAAATGCTAGTATAGAATCAAAAGCATCTATTAAAAGCATCTGAAATGGTCTTATAACGGTGTTATCCATTAATGTACTAGCTGTTTTTAATTCTTCTGCATTATTACCAAGTCCGCTATTATCTTTAATACCCAAAAGCATAGGTGAAACAACTCTATGTGCTACCATTACTTTCTTAGAACTTTCATCACTTAAAAACTGATATTGCTGATGTGCTTCGCTTAACTGAATAGGCTCAATTGTTGCTGCACTTTCTGGATTGTCATTAAATGCTAAAATGAACTTACCAGCATTGCTACTTCCAGAAAATTTAGAATATATACGGTTTTCTAGGGCTTGGCGTTCTTCAGCGTTTGGTGTACCATTGTTAAAATTGATTAACATACTGGGTGCTAGACCGTTAAGTATATTGTTCAAATGATAGTTGCTTATCTCTTGCTCTAGCTCGGCATATTGTAAACCACCAGCATAATCTGGACTTGAATAGTATTTATATCCTGCTCTGTAAGGCTTTACATAAATAATCTCTATGTTTTCAGAACTACTTCCAAAAGCTGGTATTCTAGTTGTGTGACCTACGTTTTTCACCTTCTTCCAATCGTCTGAATAGTAATACGCTTCTATATCGCCTTTGTCATTACATTTTTCTGCTCTTAAGTTTTCAACAGGAATATGTTCAACTTGTGCAATAGTTTTTTTATCCTTAGAATAAATTACCTGCATAGCACATTGACCCATTAATTTAAGGTCATAGCATAATTTACGAACCATATCTTTATGAAACAAAGAAATCATTTTAGCGTACTGCTCTGGCTTTTTATTTGAGTTTAAAGCATCTAGTCCACGTCCGTAAATCATTTCACTAATTCCGTTTATAATAGCGTTATTTGTTGGGCTACCATTGTAACGTTGGATTAAATAATTAAAATAATTGTTATCAGAACCATAACTAACCCATTCTTTATTGGATTTCTCAACAATATCTGGTGTTGTGTAGGTACTTAAATTTACTATTCTTAAATCGTTCATATTTATATTATTATAAATTCGTTATCCGAACTTTCTTCACTTATATACTGGTCTTTATTGACGCTGTAATATTCATCATTACTTTGATTGATTGCTTGGTCTGTGCAAAAAATCTTATCCTTATAAATTATATTATTTGAATAAACAACATCTAATATATAAAAATCGCTTTCAGTTAAAGCACCAAAAACAGCATCAAAAGAAATATAGTTCCCATCAATAACCGAAGTAGCATCAACCGTAATAGTTTTGTTTGTACTTTCACTAGTCAATTTTAGGTTCAATGTACCTACCGTAAATTCTCTTGGAATTATCTTAAAGGTTTTATTTCCGCTTGTGCTTATTAACTTCATATTAATATATAAATAAAAAAGAAATATTTTGTATTGTCTAGGTATAAAAAAAGGGCTATCCGTTAAGATAACCCTGATTTATAAGTAAAAGTACTAATTATGCATTTGGGTCAATTTGAATCGTTGAAGCATCGTCAGTAATTACTGCAGGCGTTACAAAGTAAGGCGGTGCTGTTTCTTGTGCGTTCACCGTTAATGTATATCCTGTTAAATCTCCCATTGCAGCACCTGTAACGATAGTCCCACCGTTTACATCGCCACCATTTTCAAGACCTACTAGAAAGAAATTTCCGTTATAATCTTCAACAGCAACGTGTGGGCGTGCGTGAGCGATTAATTTAAGTTCTTCTTGTGTAGCTTTATCTTGAAAAGTTAAAGTCATATTAAGTGTTGTATCGTAGAAAGTTGTCCCGTTTTCTCGGCTTGAAGTGATAGCAGTTTCCATTGAACTGTTACCTTTTACGTCAAACTGATACCAAGTTGGAGTTCCAGATACTGCTGTAATCTCTCCAGCTACGATTGTTGCATCTAACAAAGTCCCGTAATCTGCAAAGTAAATGGTCTTAATTCCACCTACTGCTGATTTACAAGGTACTTTACGACCACTTGTTATTAAGCATCTCATATTTTTAAAGTTTTTTAAATAAAAAAGGGTAGGCAGAACCCACCCCTTTAAATTTGATTAGTTAATTATTATACAGTTTTTCTGTAAACGATATCAGTTACCTGTGCATACTGAACACCTGCTGTAAATCTCATTACGATACGTACATTTTGTGAACCGTCATTCTCAGCCATATCAATTACTCGTACTTCGTTCAAGTCATTTAAAAGACCTGTTCCAAAGAATAAGTTAGATTTTTCAGCAGCGATAATCGTTCCTGCTGCTGCACCTCTAATAGCTACTACTGGAATTCCATCAAAGAATAAAGAACCTAAAGACTGGTTGTTTCCTTTGTTTTCGTATCCGTTTGCACCTTGACCACCTGATTGGAATCCTCCTAAAGCACGAGTATAAGCTCTAATTACATCAGAAGCAGCATAGATATATAAATCATCTGAACCATAAACAGCTGTTGGAATTGCATCTGTTACAGCAGCTAATTCATCTAAAACATTTACCGATGTAATAGCAGCACCTGTTAAATCTTGACCTGCAGGAAGGTTTGTGTCAGCATCTAATAAAGTTGCAAATCCATCAAACTGTCCGCTTGTTGCAGTTGAACCAGACCAAATATTTTTCTCTGTTCTATCAGCTACTTTAGAAGCAACGTGTCCGATTACGAAATCAGCAAAACTTGGTGCTAAGTTGTCAAAAGCACTAAAGCCCATTTGTTCAGCTTCCCAAGAATCGTGTAAGTCTTTCTTACAAATATCAAGATTCACTTGAAATTCTTCTGGTTGTAGAATAGCTTCTGTTAAAGTTAGCGTTCCTTGGTCTGTTTGGAAGTCACAAGAAGCATCTTTTACGATGTCATCAGTAGCAGCCTTTTGAATTACAGATTTGAATTTTACATTTGGCATTACGGTAATTAACCCTTTATCCAAAGTGTCAGCAGATAGTAAAGCAGCAGCAATGTATTTGCCACTAAATTCACCTGCATAAGTTGTTGTTAATGATACACTCATTTTATTTAGTTTTTAGTTGTTATTAATTGTTTAATCTTGCCATTACTCTATCAATGGTAGTGCTTTTTCTGTTTTTAGAAACACTAAATTTTGATATAGCTTTGTTTACTTCTGGATTTGATACGATAGGCTCAGCACTTGGTTCGTTTAATTCAGCTTGTACTTCAACAGGTACTTCGTTTAACTCAACTCTTTCGTGTTTAGCTAATTCTTCTGTTAAAAGGTTTCCTAAGTCCTCGCTCAAATCTTCTTTTGGTTCTAGCATTGCTTTGATTTCTTCAATCATATCTTTTACTTCTGCTAGTTCTTCTTTAGTAGCATAGCCCATTTCTTCTTCTTCAGCCGCTTCAACCTCAACTTCTTCAGCTTCAGTTTCTTCAACTTCTTCTTCAGCTTCAGCATCTTTGATTTCAGCAATTACACCTTCTTCTGCTACTACTAATATTTTACCATCTTCCAATGCGTACTCACCAATTGGTAAGGCTACTTTCTCATCTTCTGTAACGATAAACACTTCCACACCACTTTCAAACGAATCTGCCTCAATGACTGTGCCGTTATCTAGTTTAGCTTGTTCTAGCTTAACTTCTTCGTTAAGGTTTAGAACGTCTTTGATTTTTTCAATCACGTTGTTTGATTTCATACTTATATATAATTTAGATTAATTTAATTTGTATTTTCGTTATGCTTTTTTCTGAATTATGAACCATTCTGCACCGTCACTCCATATAGCTATACCCTCGTAACTTTTATTTATTCTATAATGTCCGCTGCTTCCGTCTAATGTTTGCCCAGCTGCTGGGGTAATGTCTAAGTGGTCTTGACTGTTAAAAGTGCTGTCAGATATAAACCTTATCTTTCTGTTTGCGTGTGCTACTGCATTTGGTAATGTATAGACAGCTGTTCCATTGCCACCAGTCCAAGAAATTTTAAACATAAAAGTATCGTCATAAATAGACTGGTTTAAATCTACATCAACACCAGCTTCTGCGGTTATGTCAGTAGATACAAAATAGTTTTTAATTTTAGATACGGTTGTTTGTTTAGTATCTCCGTTTTGAACGGTTGCAATTAATTCACTGCCTTGTAATTCTGTTGCTGGGTCGAGTGCACTTATTTTTGCGTTTGCCATTATTTTATAATATTATAGTTATCTTCTTGAAGTATTAAATCTCCGTTTTCTTGTGCTAAAAAATCTTCTTGTATAGTTGCTGATGTACTCCCTATTCCTTGCGCTATAATATCACCATTACAGCACTCAATAGAATAAGCGTCCCTATCCCTACATAAACAACCCCTACGACCGTTTCTAGGACTTGTTTTGCTTGGCGTAAAATACTTAGACCACTTAATCATTTTCTAGTTGTTTAAGTTTAGCTTCTGCCCACGTTTTAGCCGATTTTCCACCCCATAATAAAAAAGAGATAGTTCCACAAGCTTCTGTATCTTCTGGCTTATAATATGCTTCAGCTCTTGACAAATAAGAATACATTCTTTTTATAGTTTCTTTGCTGATTGGTTTTCCTTGTGCCAATTGTTGCGCTCTTACTTTACCGACTTGTGTAGCACATTTATTGTTTACTTCTTCATTAAGTTTTAACCCTCTTTTAGCGTTATTACTTACTGAACTAGGATAGTCTGAGTAGCTTTCTAAAACCATTTTCTTACCGCCCTTAACACGTTTATCGCTTTTAATAATAGCTTTTATTTCTTTAAGTAAATATTCTGCTTCGGCCTCTTCAATAGCTGCTAGTTCGTCTTTTATGGTTTGGTCGTTTGGACGTTCCATTTTGTCAGCAAAATAGCCTTCAATACTGAAACCTTTTACTTTACCAGTTTTTACAAACTCATTCCAGATTTTATCGTTGTTTACTTTAACACTACCAACCCAAGAACCCAAAGGTAAATCCATTCCAAACTTCACGCTCTTATCGTGCACCTTATCTTCAACAATCCAACTTTCAACTAAACTTAAACCTTCCAATTCATATTGGTGTTCTAGTGTTGAGTTGTTTTGCTTACTATTCATTAAATACATTTGACTAGCTTTTAAGACAGTATCTTTTGAAAAATATATATAGTATTCATCTTCTCCGTTACGTCTATAAATAGGCTTGTTAGGTATCAATAAAGCACCCATTAATATTCTACGCTCTCCATCTATTTCTGCTAGTTTAAATTCTTGGCTTTTTAGAGCAACAAAATCTTCTTCAATAGCAGGAGATTCCACTACGCTTATAGCTTCTATACCTAGTTCGCTTTCCTCGTCTAATATTAATTCGACTATTCTCATAATAATATATAATTAAATTTATTTATTTTTGTTTTTTATATTGTAGCACCTTCAACAATATTGTTCTGTAAACTTTGTGCTGTTGTTACATCGTTTGAAACTACATACGCTTGAACTGGTTCGTTTGTTTGACTTGCAACTGTATCAGCTAAAACGCTTGTTTCACTTGAACCTACAACATTAAAACTTGGCGGTGTTGGTGCAGACCCACCACTTGGGGGGCTTCCTGTTGAACCACCACCCCCTCCGCTGTTTGGTATTTTTACACTTGCAATTTTCTTGACTTGTGCGAACCCTGTTACACCTGTTGCAATAGCTTGTGCAATGGCATAACCAGGGATTGGAACTCCAGAAAACGCTTTTAATTGTCCTGATATTGCTGCATAAGTATTAACCAAAGAAGATGCAATCGCAATCCCTTTACCTGCTTCTGTTTCTTGACCTAGAACGCCAGATATATCGCTTAATGCACTAGCATATCCATTTAATGCTTTTTGTTTAGCTTCACTTTCTTTTTTAGCTATATCAACAGAAGCATCTGAATAACTTTTATTTAATTCGTTTAACTGTTCCCTGTATGTTCCTTCTGCTTCTAATAGTAACGCATCTTTTTCAATTTTATCTGTTACTTCTCTGTTTATTAATTCTTTTTTAGCTTCATAGTTGTTAAGCAATTCCTGTCTTTCAATCTCTCGTTCATCTTTTCCAATTAAAGCAAGTTCTTGTGCAATTTCTTTTTGCTCTCTTAGTAATGAATTTGTATTAGTTTGCTGTTCACTTCTAAACCCTGTTATTTGTGCTTCAATCCCTGCCTGTTCGTTCAGTGCTTCTTGATAAGCTTTTTGCAATTCAATACTCTCTTTGTTTTTAGCTAATTCAACTTCTGCTCTTTTAACAGATATAGCTGCATTTGACAACATTGCTTTTTCTTGGTCATCTAAAACCTTAGCTAAATTTTCATTTGCTTTTATTCTTTCCTCAATACTTTTACTTTCATCGTCCCTTGTTTGCCTAAGTAGTTCAGCCTGTCTATCATAACTTTCAATTAAACCTTGATTTAAAACCATAGCCAATTCAGATTGCTTTGCTAATTCAGTGTTTGATTTAGCAGCGTTAACTGTTTCAGTTGCATAATTTTTAATTGCTTCTGTTGATTTTTCAACAAAATCCTTACCTTTATCAAATGAATCATTAACACCTGTTAAAACATCTAAACTTTCTTTACCTGCATTTTTAACGTCATCTAAAGCACCTGCGAAATCCCCACTAAATACCTTTTTAACTGCACTAGCTAAATAACCTAAAGTATCTAAGTAACTATCAAATCTTTCTTGTATGTTTTCTTTAAACGCCTTAGCAAAACTTTTTAAAGATTCTAAGGGGTTTTTAAATATAGCATCAAAAAACTTAATAACTCCACCTGTATTGCTTACAATAAAATTAACAAAGTCGTTAAATACAATGCTTACAGCTTCAAAGGTTGTGTTAAATACATCAGCAACTTTTTGATTCTGCATAAAAACCTCACCTAACTTAGCTAATGCAGCCACAACCAAGCCGATTCCTGTTGCTTTAATTGCCGTACCTAACCCTTTAAATCCTTTTGATGCCGCCGAAGTTCCCTTTTCAACATTTGCAGTTGCATCACCTAAACCGACTAAACCAGAATTAACTTGTTCAATTCCCTTAACAGCGTCTTTACTATTAACGTTTAAATTAATTGTTTTTTCTATTGCCATTTTATTTCTTGTTTTAACGTTTTGTAACCCTCTCTTAGAGTGGTTGGTAATTTATATTTCCCTTGTGCTATCCTTAGATTTTCGGTTTCTCCGTTAGCGTACTTTAAACTCTCTATTATTAATTTAATCATTCTAGTATTATTGTTTCAGATAATTCAGTTATCAAAGTATCTCCGTTTTCAGCTATTGCCATAGGTTCTTTCTCTGTTGTTTCAAATAAGTCTGTGTCAAATGCTCCAAACTCAATTCCGTTTATATCGTAAATCGGTCTTATAGATATTTTATAAGTTGTGTCACTATCTAAACCACTAAAACCATAACCTAAATCGCCTGGCAAATTAAAATCCCTATACTCTCCATCTAAATATATTTCAAACCTTTCAAAATTAGTGTCAGTTATGTTATCCCATCCCACACCTATCGATGTTGTGGTCTTGCTTGTAGTTTCTAAATTCTGAACTCTTGGCAATGATGGGCTTTGACCGTTGTTCTCTTGCTCAACTGTGGTGTTTAAATTATACAATTCCAAATCGCTTTTATTTGTGAGTAGATTTGTTTTTATAGAGTTTATCCTATACTCTGTTAAACCTATAACAAAAATATCGTTTAACCTATATTTTAAAATAATACTTAAAGGCAAATAAGCTGACACACTTAGTTTTCTTGAATTTCTATTAAACAAATTAGCTACATAATTCCTGTAATATTTAGTAAATAAATCATTTGATTGACCCTGTTGAGCGACTAAACCTGTGCCCAAAGTGTATTCATCTACTTCAATACCAAAGTTTAAAGTTTCAGCTAAAAATCCTGTTGAAATATTTGATATTGAGTTTGAAGGTCTTTGATAAGATGTTAAATCGCTAAATGTTCCGTCTAAATTATTCCATTTTATTACATCAGTTGTTGTAGTTCCATCAGCATAAAATAATAAAGGCAATCCGATAGTAGGCTCAAACTTCTTGTCTAACATAGCACCCTGTACTATTGTAGTTAAATCCCCATCAATTTCATTTGTTAATCTTTCGTACATCATTTTCTCAAAACCTACTTCGACACTGTAGCTAGAACCGTCCCAGTCTTTATTCCCATAGCTTTCTTGTGCAAATATATTACCTTGCAATTCTTCTGAAAATTGAACTAAATACGATTTTTTACTTTTAAAGTTAAATATCATATTTTTAAACTGTAACAATTTTGAAACTGTTGATTTGCTTGTGTCAACATATTTTGTTATGTCATAGTTTTTACTTGTATTGTAATAATCATCTAAAGGTAAAACGTTAATAATTCCGTCTTCTTTAAAGGCGGTTAAATTATACATTAAAAATAAATTCTTTAAAAAATCAAACACTTTCATTTTAGGCATTTGCTGATTAACGGTTATATTATTTTCATCTCCTGTCGGTAATTTCTCATATACGCCAGTTCTATTTATAAAGGTAATCTCTTGAGATGAGTAACCATATCCGAAATTTACTGTTAAATTTTGAGTTATTCCTAGTGTATTAGTTGAAATTATATTTACAATAACATCAACTTGTGTTTCTCCGTAAGTACTAAGTGTAACATTATAAATAAATGTTTCGTTTCCTGTACCTTGTCTATTTTCAAATAAAACTGAATTATCGCTACTTCTTAAGATTTGTACTTCATATTCCCTGTCTTGCGCCACCATTTGCACATCTAATGTAAACTTATAGCCGTAATACTTAAAAGGTCTATCATCTCGAACTGGATAACATCGAGCTGGTCTGAGTTCAGTTAATGACCCAGTAAAGTTGTAATCACTATCAAATGTTTCAACGGTATCTGGTAAATTAAATCTAGTGCTTATTGTTCTAAGTCCTCCACCTTCATCTGAATTTGACAAATAGCCTTCTTCTCTGTGAAGCCACATATATAGTTTTTTAAAATTAGAAGTGTTAAAAAACGTGTCGCTAAATTTAATACTTGGATAAGTGTTTTCTATTGCATCAATTATAACTTTACATTTTAATGCTGGTTTTATATCTGTAAAATTTAAGTAAGTGTCTGTAATTTCGTCTTTGTAACCAACATTGCTATCGTATCCGTATCTCATATTTTTAGTATGAGTTATAAGTGGAAAAATTAAATCTTCTCCTGTTGCTGAATCGCCAAACTTTGATTTCACAAAACTATTTGTATAGTCATAGTTTAACCCTGTTGGATAAATTAAACCAGTCAATTCTGTTTGTGCTAAAATGTCTTTAAAATCAACAGATTCACCTGTAAAAACTAACTTATAAGAATAAGCTACATTATTTTTTAATTCAACAGATGTTAATCTAAACTTTCCTATTTTGTAATTTAATCCGTTTAATTGTATTAAAGCATCCCCCTTATATCTAGCATCGTAACTGTTTTGTATTTTTCCATTATAATAATGCTTAAAAAACTTATTATTATTTTTAGAAGCTGGTACGCTAAACTGCTGACTAAAGGCAGCGAATATTTTTGATGGGTCTTTTACGTTCTGAATACTGTCCGTTATGGACACACTTTCATCCTTAAATAAATCCAATTTTGTGTAATCATCGTAAACCTGATAACTTTTATCATTCCCACTAAATGCACCGCCAGATATATTTAAAGTTGTTGAGTTTACAATACTTGTAATCCGACCAAACACATTGGGGAATTCTTCTATTATTTGTCCCTCTCTGTAATTGCCATTTAAGAAACTAGCCGATGGGTCTGTTAAAGTTGTGGTTGTAAAGTTCCCTCTGCCTTTAAACTTCTCACCACCTCTAATATATAAGTCAATTATCTGCATCTATCTAATATTATTTATCGTGTCAAAAGCAAAGTCTATTTTTATAGTGTAGTTTATTAGCTTATCATTTAAACTTGTTTTGTAGCTAAAACTAGAATCGCTTATGTTTACTGGTAAAACCTCGCCATCTATTTCAATCCAACAATCCTCGCTTAACTGCATTTCCTTAAATACATCGTTATAATCTTCTGGATAGTAACCAGTGTTTAAGTCCATTTTTTCAGTACCCATTTTATATAGGTTCTTTTGTTGGTGTTGGTCTATTGCATAGCCAAGTGCTGTAAGTGTATTTCTTTTGAAACCCTCTTTTTTAGTAGATAGTTGTTTATTACTACGTTTAAAAAACCACACATCTTGCAATGCACCGAACTTATTTATAAAACTTAATTTGTAAGGCTGGTGTTTACATTCTTCAATATTTTCTACTTTTATTAAATCAACGCTTCCATCTATTGAATTAACATATATGGTGTCAACAGGAAATAACGTTGTATTATCTAAGAATGAATCTAAACAAAGATTGTCCTCGAAAGTACCGCCATCATTTAAAACCCTATCCTCAAACTCATCAGAAGGGCTTACTGAATTTGTTATGTATTGTATTTGAAATAAATTTGATAATGAACCAGTGATGTTTTGTTTATATATTTCTTGCCCGTTATGATAAAAAGCAACACTTGAAGTTTTAGTACTATCAACAGGCAAATAAACGGCGGCATCATCTAACTTGACTATTTTTAAATTAGACTGTAATAAACTAGAATCATTTTGTGGATTTATTCCCTCTTGGAAATACCCATAACCATAATACCCAGTGTTTTGAACTGTTGTTAAAACAGACTCAACTCCTGCGACTATTTTTGTGATTTGATAATCGACCCAAACAACAGGTGTCGAAACAGTAGAAGGATTGTAATCCATATAATCCCTAACAAGTTCTGATATCTCAAAATTAATTGTTGAGTTTACAGCAGTAGAATTTAAAATGTAAGTTGGTGTAGTTGGTGCTGTTCCTTGATTTCCGCTATATATCCACAGTTTTAAAGTAGCACTTGTTAAATCGCTTTCATTTAAATATACATAATAAGGGCTTCTTGTGTTAATTTTTGCCATTTTATCGTTTTGTTAATTTTATTAAATCTTTTTCTAAACCTAAAGAGTACGCTTCAATTAGTTCATCTGGAAGTCTTTTAAACGCAGCTACAAACGGCTTAGTAAAAAACAAACTTGGCTTAATACCTTTTTGGTATATACTTCTTGATATTAAAAACGCAGTACTTCTATAACTTAAATACCTCCCAGATTTCCTATCTCTAAACTGTATTCCTTTTCGTTTAACCCACTTATTAATACTATTCGTTAAACCGCCTTTTTTCCCTGTGCCACTCCCAAATTTAAACGGGCTGTTCGGTGCTTTTGCACTTGACGATTTACCACGAACCCCTTTGTCTTGAAACTGACCGTATTGTTCCATACTAAAGCCTAGTTCAGCACCTTTAGTTGTTAGCTCTACATTATAACCTAAACTATTATAAAGTCCCTTAGTGTCGTTCTTACTGCTTTTAGATAAGTTGCTACGGCTTTGCTGTATAACGTACTTAGCGAACTTGTTTAATTCTTCTTGTAGGGATTTATCTGCTAACATATTGTAATGTCGTTATTAACTAATATATCAAACGTTGCAGTCCAACCAGCTACCTTATTTTCAAACCTATCTACAAACGGTTCACAGCTTGCATCACCTTCTAATTGGTATTTATCATTATATAAATCTCCACGTCTTAAAACCTGCACTAACTTATTTAATACTGCTAGTTGTGTATTTAAAACATCTTGCTCATTGTTGTTTCCTATAAATATATCTGAAGTTGGTTCTTTGCTTTCGTCCACTATATCCATTGCTAAGATAGAAATGTTAAACCTTAAAACACTTTCTTGTGCTGTGACAGTATTAACTATTAAATGGGATAAAGGAAATATAGTTTGCTTAGACAAATCAACATCAAACAAATCACCCTCTGTAACTGTATTAACGTTTATATCACCTAGTAAAGCGTCTTTAATAGTTTGGGTCAATAAATAATAACCTCTTATTCCTGTTTGGCTCATTTGAATTTGTTTTTTATATTCCTTGCTTCAATTTCGTTTTTCTCTTTTGTATATGTTAAGTAGGTTAAACACTCGTGTACGTTTAGTTTAGTGATATTTTCAAATCTTGTAATATCTCCGTTAGCGATTGCATAGATTGAATTGTACCATCCCCATTTTGTAGTGAAGCCAGATATTGCGCTAAATTCTCCTCGTTCTGTTCGCTCGAAGAGTTCAGGATAACTGTCGATAAGTCCTTCCCTAAATCGTAAAAAAAAACCATAGCACCAAAACACGCATCTAAAGGATAGTTCTTAGCATCTTCGTTTGTGTCTGGGTCGTATTCTTTTAGCGTATATCTTTGCCCTTGTTTTAAATCAATAGGTCTGTATAAAACATTCATAGCCCTATGCAAATTATCATTATCGCCCATAAACGTATCCAAGTCCACATACTCACCAAAACTTATATTTTCTAAGTCTGGTATAAAACCGTAATCTTTACCGTTCATTTGAAACCTATTTAACATCTGATGTTCTACGTCAAACATAGTATTTATAATAGTGCAAATATCTGTTATATCTTTTGCTTTCATTGAACGTACAACCTCAACAGGCACTTTACAGAATATCTCAATCATTTTAGATTGCACCTCTGATTCCTTTGTAATATCTAATTTTGAAAACTCCTGATACTGCCCTAGAGTTATTTCATTTAACGTTGTTGGTATGCTTAACTTTACTTCCATATTAATATATAAACTTTTTTAATTTATTTTAGTGACTATAAGATACAAAAAAATACTCATATGTGGTGCAGTTTTAAGATACTGCATATTTACCAAAGTTTGGTCTGCTCATTATTGAGTAAGTTGCATAACGAACCGCATCTATTAAATGATTATTTTTATCGACAGGCGTGTTTGTTAGCTTCCCAGATTTATCAGTAACCCATTTATAATTCCTAAACTCCATTATAAGGTTATCATCCGAAGCAACTAAATGTATTTTAAAACGCTTTAACAAATCAATACCAGCGTTTACCGAATCCCTGCCTTTTAAACTTGGCTGTATATTATGACCCATTCTTCTAAGTTCATCTATTAAGCGTGGTTCTGCTGCATCGAAATATATTGGATTACGCCCTACACCTTCTTGTTTAAAATGACTGCTTAGGTCACTTGTAGTCATCATAGTTCGATACAAGTGTTCTTTGATATAAAGATTGTGGTCTTTCTTGTAAACGCTTACTAACGTGCTTGGGTCGTTTGTGTACCCTGCATCTGCACCAAATGAAACCAGTTCAGCATCAATTGGAATGCTTGCTACTTCAAAGTAATTAAATATAGTTGCCTTACTTATTCCTTTTTCACCTAAGCCATATATTTGCCAATACTGTTCGTCTGTTTCTTTTAGCCTTTCAATCTCTTTGATTATACTAGGGTCAAGGAATGTGTTATCTAGGTATGTAGTTTTGTAAAATTCCACATCGTCCCTATTTAATACTTTGTCATATATCCAATGATATTCATCAGACGGGTTATAGTCAATTACTATTTTTTCAGTGGTTCTAAATACTAGTTGCTGCCAATCCTCAAAATCTAGTTCATTGCCTTCATTGATAAAAAGAAAATCCCTCTTACGTCCTCTAATCTTTTGGGGTTGGTCAACACTTATAAACTCCACTATGTTGCCATCTAGTGTATATTCGCTGTTTGACTTATTGTGATACGCTTCGTTGTATTTGTTATGTGTCTTTAGTATATCAAAAAAATCACGCATTACAGATGACCTAACCGCAGGAAATGTTTTACGACAAATGGTTATTGTTTTACCTTTGTTGATTTGACAATAGTGGAATATAATATACATCAATATATTGAAAGTCTTTCCAGACCTTGTCCCACCCTGCTCAACAACTATTTTAGTCTTGCTGTCTAGTAAGTGTTCAAATACTACGTTTACATCAATATCCAATTACCTACGAATGTTTATGTTTATTTCTTTATCGACTGTTGTGTCTTTAATCTCACGCTTAGTTCCGTTCAGTCTATGGGCTTCGTCTTCGTCTGCTATTAGTTTCATAAGGCAAACTTGAAGTGTTGCGTTGTCGCTTGCATACCATTTGGCCCTAAGTTCCATTTTCATATTAACTCGGTTATCTGTTAAGGCGTCCTTTATAGTGTCCTCTTTTTCCAATCCGTGAGAGTAGAAGGTTGACTTTTGAAATGAAGTGAAGGTAAATATATCTCTTATGAATAAGATGTTATGTTTCTTTATTGCGTCTAAGCTCTTTGTAATTAATTCTTCTCTTTGGTATGCCATAATATTAAATTAAAAAAGGATAATTGAATAACTATCCCTTATTAATATATAAACAAATGTGTTTTATTTTGCTTAGAACATTCTCAACTGTTGTTTGTGTTCTGTTATCCTACGCATTGCTGCATCGTAATAATCTTTGTCAAGCTCACAGGCTGTAAGGTCATAGCCTAAATTATGACAAGCTAAAGCTATTGAGCCGCTGCCTAAATGTGTGTCTAGTATTTTATCTCCCTCTTTTGCGTAGTTCATTAAACAAAATTCATAAAGAGATACAGGTTTTTGCGTTGCGTGTATTCTTTTTTCATTATTTTGAGCGTGTAAATATTTAAAAAGTTTAGCTGGTTTTTTAACATTAGTCCACGCCTGTTCAACCATTGCAAAGCTAAAGTCTAAAGCATTGCCCTTTTGCCAAACTATAAAATATTCAGAAGTTGGTAGATTAAAATTATTAGCACCCCAGATTATTTGTTTTTTTGAAACCCTAAACAATTCATTAAAATACTGTTCTGTTGGTTTTTCATTATTCCATATCCTGTTTTCTGAACCGTATTTGTTTATTATACTCCCGCCTTTCTTAAATCGTTCTATCCCATAAGGCGGGTCAACTATTGCTAAGTCGAAGTGATTATCTTCATACCTTGCCATAAGTTTCATATTATCTTCATTTGTTATTAGCATAGTACAGGGTTTTTAACTCGGTTGTTTAATAACGCTCCTTTTACTTCCTTTATAGTCTTTGGCTTTATTCTAGTCTTTAATGATGCGTTAAATGGGTCTAGTCGTGTTTGTTTAAACTCTTGTACTGTTTCTATATCCCATTGGCTTACAACGTCTGTAATGCACTTAATACGCTTTAATGTTTCGCTTGTGTTTATTTGTTCTATTTCTTTTTTTATTTTTGCTTTCTGTTTATCAGTGAAAGGCTTTGAAAATACTAAATCTAATTCTTCTATTAGTTCATCGTGTTTATCTTTATGCTCGTAGTCTATAACATCTACTGTATTGCAGTGGAATACGACAAGGTCGTGTTGTGTATTTATTTCTTTTCCTATCTCTCTAAACGTTACTCTTGTATCTCTTGCGAGTTTACAAAATACTTTTCTTGGATATACATATTTTCTTTTCCTTGACCTTGTGGCTATATCTAAACCAAATTTTTTATCTACTGCTTTTTTTAATAAATCTAATCTCATTGTTTATATTTTATTGTCTATTGTTTCTATTAAGTGTCTAAGGTCTGAGCGTTCCCACGTTCCTAAGTCTAATCCGTTTATAAGGAATTTATAATAGTCTTTTCTATCAGTGTTTTTTATTTCTATATTTATATACATATTAATCTAGTTTTGTAAATTCTGCTGTTTGGTTTTTATTATGTTCTTCTTTGTTTTGGAAGTAGTTATCTACTAAGGCATCTATCATTACTAGTTCATCAATAGTAGCTACTTTTATTTTATGCATTAAGCTGTCTATTTTGTTTAGTACATTGGTACACATTTCAGGGTTGTTATTGTACACAGTGTTAAACCCCTCTTGATATATTACTTCCAATAGTTTTGATGTCTTATTGACTTGCAGCTTTACGTTCTGCTTAAACCCTACGCTCCCTTTTAAGTCATCGTTTGCTTCTAGTAGTAATTGACTTATCAATACACATTTTAAATAGCTTAGATGCCTATGTGTTATTGGGTCATCTTGTACCCCTCTAACTTGTTCTTGGTGTTCTAGTTCTTTTTGTTCCATTCTTTCGTAGTATTCTTTTTGTTCTTTTCTCATTTGTTTTTTTCTATCCATTGTTGTTGCTGCTCTCTTAGATATTCTATCTCACGTCTTAAATAATCTGCTGCTTTTTCTAAGTCTTTTAATTCATCGTCTTTTTTTCCGCTTCTGCAAATATACTTAATAATATTTCCTCTATTGAAGTTTAGCTCATAATCTTTTATAAAGTCTATAACGTCATAGCCTTTACCGTTCTCGTAATGTAAATAAGTTGCTCTCATAATTTTATTTTATTTAATTCATTTTGATATGCTTGTGCTGCTTCTAATTCATCTGTAAATTGTCCTAAATGTTTTATTTTTCCATCAATCCTAATATTACACGTCCATTTATTTCTGCTTTTAACCCAAGATACCCCAGTATATTTTGAAGTAAACCCTTTTTTATCTTTAGAGAGGTTTTCTCTTTGTGTTATTAGTTGTAAATTGTAAAGATTATTGTTTAAACTGTCGTTGTTTATGTGGTCTACAACTAGTTTATAACCGTTAGGTTTATGGCTTAGGAACGCAATAGCTACTAATACAGATACATTATGCGTTTTTTTAGTCTTATTTTTGTATAATCCTACTAATATTCTTCCATTTGTATCAACACTACAAATTAATTTTTTAGCCTTAAAAGTTCTGTTATAGTTTAAACTTTTAATGTTCCCTAAATTACTGACTTGATATAAACCTTCATATTCTGGTATATCTTTCCATACTTCAATTCCTAATCTACTTAATGTTTTTGCTGTCATTTTGTTTTTGTTTTATAATAATGCTAATATTCTTAAATCTTCTTGTATGTCTTTAATCATTGCTAAAGCGTCTTTATAGTCTTGGTTCTCCATAGCTTCTATAACTATGTCTAGGTCATATACAAATCTAATCATTTTAAAATAATTCTGTTTGGTTTACGTTTTGTTTTTTTATTATTCCTATTGCTGTTTCTAGTATTGTTTTTCCAGCTTCATAGTCTACAAGGTTTCTCGCTATTTTGTTCATACGTTGCTCTCCTTTATATTGTCTAAAATCGTAATCGTGAAATTCAGATAATACACTTATTAAATTTTTTGTTCGACTTAAATCTGGGTTTTTACGTTTACTCACAATGTTAGGTAAATTAAAATTAGTCCAGTATAAATGCCTGTTTCTTTCTTTAGCTTCTATCAATGGTTTATAGTATGGGATAACATTTTCAACAACATACTTTCCATTAAAAAAATTATCTAAGAATATTATCTCTTGATATAACTTCATATCTGGGTAATTCATTTCTCGCTTAGTTTTCATTGAAACATTAAAACGACTATGTGTAGGACAAGGTGGTGAACTCCATATAAAATCAAACTCTTTGTAATGGTCTAATAAGTATTGATGTGCATCTGCTACAATCACCGTGTCATTAGGAAAGCGTTCCTGATATAGTCTAGCTAGTTCTTCGTCCCATTCAACAGCGGTAACCTCTACATCTGTAACCTCGTCCCATTTGTATCTATTCCCACCTAAACAGGCATATAAATTTAATATTTTCATTCTGTTCTAAGTTTTAATAAGTGATAGCACTCTGCATATTTTTGTCTTGCTTTGCCTTTGTATTCTTGTTTAAATAATTCGTACATCTTTTTTGTGTATTGATATTTTGTGTCGCAATCAGCTAAGTATTTTTCAGCAAACTTAACTCCCTTTCCTTTAAAGTACTGTACATTATCAGCAGAATCACCGATTATAAATTGTTCGTAAAAGTTATATAAAGCTTCATCTTCTGAAATATCCAATATTACCTTGTGCTTGAAATGATAATTGTAGATAAGAGCTGGAAATTGTCGGTAGTCTTTATCGATAGAAACTATCATAACATTGTCACGCCCTACTTCATTTGACAACTCGTACCAGTACCTAGCAACCATATCATCAGTTTCAATTCCATAACCCCAAACGCTGTCGTATTGGTCTTTTACGAATTGATGCATCTCATTTAACAAAGGTGGTAACTCTTGCTTTTTCCTATTGGCTTTGTAATCGCTTGTAATTAGCTTTCTAAAGTTTCCCTTACTACCGCTAAACGTTATTACACGTTCAACTGGATACATATCTTCTAGCTTGTTAACTATGCTCATAAATTGTTCATCGAACTTAGCTTGTGCATCTTCTATATCTCGATAGTATTTATCATCTTCTGGGTTCTCTCGTTTCTTATAACAAGAAGCAAAGATTAAACTGTCTGCATCTACTAGTAGTATCATTCTAAATCTAAATTAAAGCATTCAACTGAACAATAATAATCCCCATTTGTTTCATCACCACAACAAGCACACTCTGTTTTTGTATCTGGTTCATCTATATAACTATCTAACCAATTCATATTTCGTATTGTTTTAATTTGTTTTCTAAATCTTCTATTTGCTTATTCAAGCCTATAAGCTGCTTGTTTTTTTCTTCTCGTATAATTCCTATGCGTTTTGTTAGTACGCTGTTTTCTACGTTTAAAGCGTTTACATATTGACCTATTTCAGTCATTCCCTGTATAAAGTTTCTTAGTTCTTTATTGGCAGGTTTTTGTTTACTCCATTCCATAACCTTATCAGCTATGTGATTAAACCAAAGATTATATGACTGTTTTTGTAGTAAAGTCATTATCTAGATATTCCAATTATAAAACCTAAAGTAACTAATAAAGATGCCAAAGCTATAAGTGAAGCTGTAATAATTAACTCCCTTTTATCACTAAGTTCTTTTTCCATTTTATGTAAATCTTTTTTAGTGTAAACCTCAATACGATTCTTTCTAGTTTCAATGTGCAATCCTGTTTTTGTCTTTTTCATAATTATAGATTTTTAATATATTCGATTGTTTGTTTTTTCATATAGTCAACGTCTAACCATTCTAATAACTCAATAGTGTTAAATACTATTGTTTTAGGTTCACCATATTCATCCATTCCACTAAAATAAGTTTCGTTGTCTTTTGTACTCATAAAAGTGTTAATGTCGTGTAAGTTGCTGTATTTCGTTTTCATAATGTTTTGTTTTATTAATATACCGCAATATACAACTTTATTTTAATTATAAACAAATTAATTAACTATTTTTTTTATTTATTTTTTCTTTTATATCAAAATAGCTATCCCATATTCCAATTTCTAGTTCTTCATTTAAGTTAATTATTGCAGCGTCTTTTTCTTCCAACAGATAACAAGGCTTTAAAACCTTTTTCTTAGTCCAAAGTGTAGTATCAGGACAATAAATATCTTTAGTCTTTAAGTCTTTTAAGTTGTTAAGCCAAAACATATAATTGCCTTTAGGGTCGTTCACTAGGTAAAGTGCGACCTTACCTGTTTCTATTAGCTTATCGTGTTTGAATTTTTCTAGTATTTTAGTATCATAGTATTTATTTCTAAATTTCATTTCGATAATGCAAGGGATTCCTTTTGGCGTTGTTCCTACGGCGTCCCAGCTTTCATTCCCTTTGCCTGTATGGGTTAAGTTCCACCCATCTAAATTTAAAAGCGTTACAACGGCTTTTTCCCAGTTATGTATTTTTTCAATCATTTTATTTTATTATATATATTATCTAAATCTTTTATCCACATTACTAAAATTTTAGGTTTGCAACTACAAGGTTCGTGATAGGCGTGGTTTAAGTAACGAGCGTGCAGCGTACATAAAAGCCTGTACTGTTCTTTTGATAGCTTTGTGGTTACATTTGCTTTAAAATCAACCCAAGCGTCTTGGTCTTCTATTCTCATAAGTCTATATTTATATCGTTCCAATAATCACGCCTTTGGTCGCAACCGCAATCGTCACCCCATATTTTTTTAACTAGCCAATGAATGCCAGTGTAGTAAGTAATATAATAAACTAAATCTCCTAGTTTCATAAGTTAAATTTTTTAATGTTCCATTTTTTACTAAACCCTATTAAAGTGTCTTTAAGTGTAATTTCTGTTTTAGCGTTCTTCCATTGTTTATCTATGTAAATACTTTCTACATTACAACCGCTTAAAGGTATATCGTTATCGTCATTTTTAAAATTATGTGTAACAAATAAAACAACCACTTTTTTAGTATGCCAAGAGTTTGCGATTCTCTCTAAAACTAGTCTTTGTCCTGTTGGTATTTTATTACCTTTGCGTTTAACTTCCATTAAAATAAGAACCTCATTATCAAATTCTAAAACTACATCTATATCAGTAGGATGTATTTTACCGCTTTCAATACCTGTAAAGTCAATACTTTGTCGGACTTGCTTACTGTTTCTAATTAAACTCATAACTTGTTTTTTATATGTTTTTTTGTAATTGTATATGTATTGTAAAGTGAATAATAACTAATCTTTGTGTTCCTGCTTAACTCTGCAACGCTCACGCCCTTAGCCACTATCTCAAATACTTTTTTATCGTACCAATGTAGGTCATTTAAAATATTATCAATTTTATTACGCTGCTCAGCCCATTCAACCTCATTAATACCGCTTTCTTGTATTTCTTTAAGTTCGTTTATATCTTCTAAATATACTTTCTTTTGTCTTAGGCTTGACTTATATAAATTTGTGTAAATACCCCTTAGAACTTTATAGCAATAGTAATGGTTTATCTGTTCTTTATAATAAAGGTCTAAGCCTTTTTTAACATCAGCATCAAGCTGTATATACATTTCCATCACTACATCCTCACTCATTGATGGATTGCAGCCGAAACTCTTTACTATGTTATTCCAGTCACTATGCTTTTTATATGCTAGTTCTAAGATTGGTGTCATTTATTTAATTATTAAAATTTGCTCTAACTTGTTCGTTTGGTTTATTAGGCGTTAGTGTTCTAGGTACAAAGTATTCTAATGGGTCATATATTTCGCCAACCACAAAAGGCAATCCAAACTCATTAATACTAAAGCTAAACGTATCAAAAGCATAACCTCTACTTCGTTTGCAGCTTACTGTTATCCATTCTTTATTTACTGTGTTTATTTCAAGTTGTATTTGGTTTTCTGTCTTTTTTTCAAGGAACGAGCCTAAGTGTCCTGTCGGTTTGTCGCTTCCATAATTACTATGTATGACCGTAACTATATGGCAATCGTATTTTGCAGATAGTTGCATTATTTTTTGAACACATAAATTTGATTCTTCTAAATTATTAACGTCACTAACTAAATCCGCAATTCCGTCTATAATAACTAAACCGTTTTTTCCTTTGTTTTGTTCTAAGCAGTGTTCTATAAATTGTATTCGTTCTTTATACCCTATTGTCCTAAGTGCATATGTATGATAACAACCTACTTCTTTGGTTGCACTCATATCTTGAACACGCTTAAAAACTCGTTGAGCGTGCCAGTGTCCTTGCTCTGTATCAAAGTGCATTAAACAACGTCCGTCACGATGTCCTTTAATTTTACCACCAAAGTTATTGCCACCGCTTAAATAAACAGAAGCTAATAAACTAACAAAAAAAGTTTTCTTGCTCTTTGGGGGTGCTTGAACGAAGCTGAAATTTCCATAAGTCCCAATAGGAATTGGCATTGTAATATCACCACCTTTCGCTTGTATGGTTTTTTCACCTAAACTTAATGCCGTTGGTGGGTATTCCATAACCTCTGATGTATCGATAGTGCATTCTTCTGCTATCAACTCCATCAGCATATTATGTGTGGTCTGTTCTTCCGTTATCTCTTTCATTGTTTTGTATTGTTTTTGTAAAGGTAATAAAAAAGGCGGTTATTACACCGCCCTAGTTAGTTAAAATGGTAAGTCGCTTGTTTCAGCTTCTTGCACCACTTCTTTAGCTTCTTCACGTTCCGCTTTCACGATGTTTCCATCAGTCCATATCACTTGACCGTTTCCGATATAAGTTCTTGGTTTCTTAGCCTCTCGTTCTTCTTGTGTTTGGCTAATCATAATTGATGCGTTATTTCCGTATCGTGTTTCGTCATTTACTGACATTGTAAGGTTTACATAAACCGCTCCATCTTTTCCAGCGATGAATTTCTCCTTTGGTAATTTGTCCACTCTTAGTGAATAGTTGATAATTGCTCCCATAATTTAATTTAATTTAATTGTTATTTATTTTTTAAATGATTCTGATTCGTCCTCTCCAAACACGCCTAGTTCGTAAAAACCTGTTAGTTTTAAAACGGCTCTGCTCATTGCTCGTTTCTCTGCCATTTCAGCAACGTACCAACTATTTGTTGAAGAGTCTTTATAGCTATCACCTTTTAAGGCACTGCCAAAGGTTTCAATCGTTGCAGCTCCTTTATGTGCTACGGCTTTAAATACCGCAAAGTTTGGTTCGCACCTTACTACTTCATAAGTGATTTGAATTTTGGCTACGGCTTGAATCTTGTCGATTCCGCTTCTGGTTATGATTAAATAATGTTGATGTTTAAATACATCTTCTTTTTCAAGTTTATACTCTTTGTATAATTCTGTTAATTTTTCTTTGTTCATTGTTATTTGTTTTTGATTTCTATTTGTGCTTCTAAAAATTCCACTCGCTTCTGTAAAGCATCAACACGAGCGTTTAAGTAGTCTATTGTATCGGGGCTTGAACTTCTTTTAACATCTTCTGAATAAGTCATATTATATCTCTTTAAATAGTTCGTATGGACTATCTACGTCTAATAAGAACCTCAAGTCTGTAACTAAACCATAAGGCAAATCTCTTACATATTCGTAAAGTTCTAATTGGTCAACTGCATATCCAGTCAATGAAGGGTGTTTAGTGTTACCTGTTTCTAGGTTGTCTTTGTACTCTGGTTTTAATCTTTCAAATAAATTCATAATGTGTATTGTTTTAATTATTATATATGCAAATATAAAACAAATAATTCAATAAAAAAAATATAAACAAAAAAAACCACCCTTTTTAGAGAGTGGTCTTAGTTTGGCGGTTAGCCGATATTAAAACAAAAACAATACTTTACAAAGATACATTAAGTATCTAGTTTTTTAATTAACATTTCGTACTTTTCTATTAACATTTTAAAAGTTTTGTTGATTTTTTAATTCGTCTAGTTTAGTTTTGTAATCATTAAATATATATAACCATTCATCATCTGATAGTTTGTATATCTCACGTGATTTTATTAATAGTTCTTCTGATAGTTGTTCTCCTAACGCTAAAGAATATTCATATTGACGTCCATACTCAAAACGATTACATTTACGGCACTGACTGTAAACGTTTCTATCATCGTAGCGAGTAGATAATTTTCCTCTTGATATAAAGTGACCTGCATCGCTTTCTGTAAAATGTATAGGTTTTTTACAGGTTATACAATTACAATATCCAGTATTATCATCAGCATCTCTACGTCTTATGTATTCGTGAAATACTTTGTCAATTTTATTTTTCCAGTATTTTAATGTTTTTTTTGCCATTTGAATAGTTCCCAGATATCTTATCTATTTGTTTAGATTTATATTTATCTATTTATTTTGGTATTTGTTTTTTTATGCCTTTGAGGGCAACAAAAACGTTTAGCTAATTAATCAGCTTAACAAAAAATTCAAAGTTATATCTTTTATTTTAATTAAAAAAGAAAAAAGTTATTTATTTTTCCAATGCTTAGTTATTTTCTCAGCAGAACGCATACCAAAATAACCACCATAAACCAAAAGTAATAAAGAACTAAGTAAATCAATCCAATCTGGTGATATATTAAAGCCTTCTAAAGAACTATCTAATATAATGTATATAAATAGCGTAGCGGTTAAAAAAGCTAGTGTTAAAGGTCTTATATTGCGTGTTAAATAACTATCTGTATTGTTATCCGAAATCCACCGTTTTGTGGTTTCTTGCATTTCTATTTTATCAAAGTTTAATTCTTCTAATAAAAGCTGTTTATCTGTTTCGCTTAAAACTTTATCAGAACCAATTTTAGATGCTAAAACCTCTAAGGCTTCAATCCCTGTAACATTTGAAGCTATTTTTAAAAGTTCTGGTGCTACTTCTTTTCCTTGCTTTAATAACCAACGTAAAGCATCGCCTACCCTTGTAGTTCCATTTTCTTCTTTATACTTACCCATTCCAACGTGCTTTAGTTTTTCTTATATCGTAGTGAACAAACCCTTTTTTTTCATATAAGCCCAAACCGCCCTGAAGCATTAACCCCATATCTATAAGCTCATCTATTAGCCTATATACTTCTGCTGGTTTTAAGCCTTCTATTGTAATATCAGCAGCTTTGCCTAGTAAGTGTTGGCTTGTTTTACTTCCTTTAACCTTATCGCTTGAGTTATGCTCTGGGCTTCTGTAACCGCTATTTACTGTTATAGCTCTACCTGTATAATCCCTTAGGAATTGTAATTGCCCTACAAGTTTAACTATGTTTAAGTAAACCTCAGAAGGCATTTCACTTCCATCTTTAGAATTAAATTCTTTTAAACTAAAATTCTTAGTCATTCTTTTTATGCGTTTCGTAAATCTTTTGTGCTGTATATCCTATTGATAATAATAGTAATATAATTTTTAAACTATTTTCTATATGCGTGAAGCTGATACCTAAAGTAACAGCATTTAAAATTCCTATTTTCAAATCTTGTATTGTCATTACATTTTATTATTTTGATAGTCTACACCATAAAAAGAATGGACACCGTTACCGTCAGCAACCGCAACCGCATATGACTTCCAACCGTATGGGTGACTTTCTAAACCATCCCAAGCAACGTCAATATGATATTTATCACTTAAAACAGGTGCTTTTATTTCCTCTCCAAGTTCATCATATCCTCCTTGTTCTAAAACAATATTACCAAGCAATACAATAGCGTGTTTATGCGTTGGATATTCGTTACCTTCAAAATCAGAATCAAGCCCTAAATCTTTTATTTTATCTAAGGCTTGTTCTTTATTTTTAAATTGGTATTTTCCTATCTTCATATTATGCTTTTAACAACTCTATTTCAGCTTTTAACTCCTGTATTGCTTTGACTAAAATTGGTACTAGTTTACCGTAGCTCATTTCTAATTTTTCTTCGTTTTCAGAATAAACTAATCGTAAAGTATCATTGTCTAATTCTTTAACTTCTTGAGCTATAAAACCAAAGTCTTTTTTACCTTTGTTTACTGAGTAAAATTCTACATTTTCAGTAACAACCTCGCCATCTTCATCAAGTGATATTTCTCCGTTTTCATCAAAAACTGGCTGTTGTTTTGTTTCTGCCCTATTGTCCCAAACAAACTCTCTTGGTTGTAAACTATTAATAAAATCTAAACCGTATTCTAAATCTTTTATTTCTGATTTATCTCTTTCGTCAGATAAAGAGGTTATTGTTGTTACAGCGCATCTTAACGCTGAAACACTTGAATCGCCTAATGTTATCTCATTACTGACAGTGATTGAGCTTGGCGCACTAAGCGAACCAATTAAAGTATTATTTACTCCAGAAGTTAATAATTCCCCAGCTTTATATCCTAAGCCAGTGTTATAATCTCCGCCTGTGTTTTTCAGAGCTTGTTGACCTACTGCGACACTATAATCTGCCCCACCTCCACTAGCCATAGCTCCAACACAAACGCTTTGGTTGCTACTGAAAATACCAGCGTTAAATCCAATTCTAATATTTTGACTTCCAGAACTTGCGTATCTACCAGCTCTACCTAGTGAAACGTCATAATCTCTTGCTTTTGCCATACTTCCTATTGCTACAGACTCCACACCATCTGCAAATGCAGAAGTTCCAATAGCGACAGAATCTGTATCGTTTGCCTCACATTGAGCGTTTGTGCCAGAAAAAGGAGAATCTCCCCCTAAAGCTATTGACCTAACTCCAGAAGCTATCGCAGCGTTTCCAGAGGGAGTTAAACTTCCATCAGAAGCCATTGAATCAGAACCTGTTCCAG
>OCVR010000771.1_pt1 | contig 26392 bp, 42 predicted proteins | sample 1539091 | NCBI WGS metagenome assembly OCVR01 (sample SAMEA3355530, study PRJEB22509) | marine metagenome | biome: marine; feature: coastal ocean; material: water | place: USA | collected 2010-08-07 | depth 16 m | reverse complement strand
TAGTGAAATAATTTCTGTATCTACTGTACCATATTTATTATGTAATTTTAAAAGTGTTTGTTCGCATTTATCAAAAACATCTTTTTCTTGTGTTGTCTGGTAATAACTCATGCAATTCTTAATAAGTTTAATATCTTTTTCAATACGATCTGCATTAAAAGTAGAAATTTTGCTCATTTTAATTTTTGAATAATCTTCAACAAGGTTACAAATAGTTAGGTAAAGTTTTTCTTTGTCGTTTCCAGTAAATCCAAAGAATTTTTTTACATCTGTAACTTTCCAATGTCTGTGTGGTTTCATTCCAACTTTCCACAAGCCTAAATCTCTTTTGCTTATTATTGCGTTGTATAATGCAAAATTTACATCTGCTCCGTTTACACTGATCGTCTTACCACTTTTGAAATGTTCAATAAATGGTGTTGTTTTGTTTTTTTTCATCTGTTTATTTTTTATCGTAGACATAAATATAATCTACTTGGTTATTAAAATTATCCATCCACAAGGAAAGTAAATTTCTTGCTTGTTTTTTATTTAAATCAAACATTTCTGCAAGTATTGTAGAAGCTCCGAACATATTTGTAGTTCCTTCTTCTCTAACACCGTTTAAAAACGCTAAAACATCAGACTCAAGCTGTGTAGCTTTTCTCCATTGTTTTTTATACTTACTTATGCATAAATCACAAGTAATATTTTCGTTTTTTCTAATTTCTGCTAAATTTTCGCCTTTTGCTCTTTTTCCGCATAAATTCTCAATTCCAGGGTTTCGGTAACGAATGTGGACTGTATCAGCCCACACATCTTTTTTACTACCGAACATTTCAAATCTGCTATTTAATTCGTGTTTTTTCATAATTCTATTGTTCTATCAATTAAATTACTCAGTTGATCAAAATAAATTCCTTGCTTAAAGCAATCAAATCTTTCTTGGTAAGAATCACCGCGTTTTTCGAAAAATCTAACTTTATACAAATCTTCCCAACCTAAAAATACTGCTACAACACCTTGCATCTTCATTCCAGTATGTTTGAAATAAAAACAAGTGCTCTCGTTAGGATATTCTTTGTCTGCAATTCTTTGTCCAGAATGAAAACCCCAACACATCCTATGAAAAGATTTAAGGGCTCTAATTGTTTCTGTATGGAAAAATGCTCTTTCTCCTTTACCGTAATTCTCAAGAACTTCACGTAATTCGTGAAATTTGTACTTTTTTACTTCTGTTTGTTCCATTTGTTTATTAGTATTTAAATTTATCGTAAATTAATTCAATTTCTTGCCTTGAAAGTTGTCTTCCACCAAGTTGGCTATACCATACAACAAACTCTTGAAATTTTTCGAATTGTCCGTTGTTGCGCAAATCTCTAACTGGTTGTAAGCAAAAACTTTCTAATCTTTCTGTAAAAATCGGGCAAACTGTTTTTTTTGCCCAAAGGTTATCAAGTCTTGTTGCTTCTTTTCTGTAAACTGCACCATAAAAAGAATCAAAGAAATTAATCTTAGAATCTTTTATTCTGTTGTGCAATAAAAATCTCTGTGACTTCGTTACGCTTTCTAAAAGCTGTAAACGATTTTCTTTAACATAAATACTCATGCTAAATGTGTAATGTCTTTTGGGTTACAATTTTTTTCCCCGTAATCAAGGATACTGTGTAATTCTCCAATGTACTTTCTTGCAAAAGCAACTGCTTCTGATTTTGTATCAAAATCATAATGCTCTTCTGTGTAATCATCACCACTTTCGGTGTGCTCACGTAATTCTACTGAATATTGCATAATTTTTGTTTTAATTTGACTTAATTGTCGGGGATAAGGCGGAATCGAACCGCCTAAACACCATGTTATCCTTTGTTGTGTAATGTGTGTAAATTAAAAGGCTCATTATCTAAACCGTATTCAAAAGTGTAGCCTAAATGCTGTAACTCTTGTAAGTATTGTTTGGTATCTGCGTAATCCATATCACCGCTTAAATACTTTTCTTCATATAACTCTACAACAGAAGCAACATCTTCTGGAAGGTCTTTTTGCCAATAGAACATATCCTCTATCTGCTTGTACTCTGAATGTTCTATAAAACCAGGTATATCTTGCTTTTTCATATTAACTCAAAAATATAGTCTGGCTCTAAGCCAAATTCTTCAAATAAAATTTCTTCGGGGTTATCACCGTTAAATACTCTAACACGAGCATCTCTAACTAAATTATCTGCTTCTAAACTTGTAAGTCCGTCGCGTTGCATTAAAATTTGTCTAATTGTTGCCATAATTATCTAATTGTATTAAATTGTTGCTCAGTTACTGCAAATACGATATTGCAAATATATTTTCTCAAATCGTATGCAAAATCTTGTGTATAAATGTCTTTTGCTTCTTTTGGTGTTGTTGCTTTTACAGCCCCTTTAACTCCTCCTAATGTGTCAATAATTTTAAATTTCTCCATCTTGTTTTGTGTGTTTTTTAACTTTGTCAATTAATTCCTTGCCAACCATGGTAAAATATCCTGGTGCATAAATAAGTCTTTTGCTTTCGTTTTTTTCAGCTTCTAAAACTTGCTTTTCAGCATTTTCTATTGCCTCCAGAAGCGCAGTCTCAATAAACCACGCTTCAAACCCGTTAAATACTTTTTTCTCGTTTGCCATAATATTAATCTTGATGAATTGTTATACTCAACGAAAAAATTAATTCTTTTCCGTCAATAATTGTTTTAATCTGACTATCTGAACAATACCAGTTAGCCTCGTCGTCAAAGTAAAATACATCAAGAAAATTTAAAGAATTCAACTTAATAAATAACTCTTCAGTATAATGTCCTAATAATCTAAACCCAGTCTGCGTAAAAGATATGTTGTAATAATCACTAACATCTAAATCGCTACCTACATAAGCTTGTCGGTTAGAAGAAAATAATCTGTTAAACATAACAAGATTTTGTTTCTGCGTGTTGTAATTCCAATTTATAATTCTTTTTTCTGTTTTAATCAATTCTAATTGCATAATATCAAGAATTTAATAAGTTAATACCACAACCAACACTAATCAATTCGCCACTTGCAGTAGTAGTAGTAATTACTCTGCGACTGCGGAAAATGTAAGAAGTTTTAATAATTCCGTCTTTAACAACGGTTTTAATCTTGCGCCCACTCTGTTGTACTAAAAAATAGACAAACTCAGGCTTTTCTGTAAATAATTCTGTAAAAATCATATCTGATATTGTTTTGTTTTTATGGAATATTCCATACCATAAGATACAACAATTTACACATAATTACAAGTAAAAACAGTTAAACTTAAATGATTTAGAACCATTATTGATAGTATATACGAAGTAAAACATTTTTAAAAACCTATGTGATTTCGTACCTTTGTATATGGTTAGGTATGCGCTTTCGGGTGCTTTGATATATTTTAACCAAAACAGATAAAGTTTAATTAATAAAACAGAAATGTATGAGTAAGACACATTTTAGAAAAGTTTTCAAAAGTGACCATTTAGGGGTTGCTGATTTGGAGGATTTCTTAGAAGAAGGCGTTGACCTTGTGTTCACGATTAAAGAAGTGAAGCAAGAGATTAACGTTCCCGTTGCGGGGAGAAAAGGTAATTATAATATTGCTTATTTTGAAGAGCCGATTAAACCATTGGTACTGAATGTAACAAATTCGAGTATTGTAAAAAGGTTTAATCAAGACAGCCCATGGGTAGAAGATTGGGGTAACACAAGAGTAAAACTTTACATTGACCCAAATGTAAAAATGAAAGGTTCAGTTGTTGGAGGTGTTCGTATTAGAACGATACAACCGCCAATGAAAAAAGCAAAACCACAATTTACAGAGCAATTATTTGAAAAGGCTTTTAATAGCCAAGCGACGGTTGTTACTATAAAAAAACACTACACTGCAAACGATTTAATTCTTAAAAAGTACGAAAGTTATGTCAAAACTGCAAAGAAATAAAGAGTGGGATAATGCGCGTTTGGGAAAGTTTACTGCAAGTAGAATACATGAAATACTTACAGATAAAAAACGCCCAATGAGTGAAAATGAAATGAATGAACACATGATTAATAATCCTAAAAGTAGGGTAAAAACTATTTTAGATGTTGGCGATATGTGTTACACTTATGCAAGAGAAAAAGCAGTTGAGGAGTTATATGGTAAAGAACAAAATACTATAATAACTAAAGATATGCAACGTGGCATAGACCAAGAGCCTATGGCAATAGATTTCTTTGCAAGAAAGAATACCTTTTACAATATAGGATTGTGCGGTTTTATTCCGTACAAAGAAATTGCGGGATGTTCTCCAGATGCAGTAATTTACAATACAGAAGATGAAATTATTAGCGGTATTGAAGTAAAATGCCCTACAAGACAAAACTTCTTTAAAATTGTAACAAAAGGAATTGATGCTGTAAAAAAAGAATACTTTGCCCAGGTACAGATGCAAATGCTTGTTACCGATACACAAAGTTGGAATTTCTTTAACTATTACATTTGTGAGAATACTAACCAAGAGTTAGGACACAACATAGTGATAAAACGTTGTAAAGAAACTATTGCGAAAATTGAAAAGCGTTTGCCTTTAGCAGATGCTTATAAAAAACATTACATACAACAAATAAATATTAACACATTAAAAAACGATTAAAATGAGTGACGTAACAAGTAAAAAAGTAACTATTGCAGAAATTGGAGAAACACAAGAATTTGGTGCCAATGGATTTAGAAAACGCGAATTAATTGGTGTAGAAATTAGCGGAGAATATGAAAACCATTATTGTTTTGAATTTGTTCAAGACAAAACAAACTTACTTGACGGGGTAGAAGTTGGGCAAGATGTTGAGGTGTTTTTCAATATTCGTTGCAGAAAATATGAACCAATAGATAAACCAGCACAATATTTTACATCACTTAGCGGATGGAAATTAGAAGCTAATTAAGAACAAGATTAATAGCACATTTGTTTTGTTTTGGAAGATGCGCCTTGAAATATAGGTGCATTTTCCTTTTTTAACCAAAGTTTAATTATGACAAGTAATAAAAAAATACAATTTCCATATTATAGCGGACAAATTACCGATTCTAAAGTGAAGGGTTATGTTACGCTTGATAAATTTATTTCTGCACAACAAAATCCCACTCGGGATATGAATAATCTATTTCTTAAGATTAGAGAAGCTACTGAGCACAAAAATATAGCATTAAAAAGGTCGTTAAAGACTAATTTATTTGCTTTTACACCAAGCGTTCAAATAAAACTAAAAGAACGCAGAAAATACACAAATATTATACAATTTACAGGTCTTATGCAGTTAGACTTTGATGGAATTGAAAGTAAAGAAACTGCAAAAGATTTAAAGCATTATTTATTTGAAAACTACCAACAGATCGTTTGTTCTTATTTGAGTCCAAGCGGTAAAGGAGTAAAATGTTTACTTAGAATAAAAAAAGTAGATAATGTAGATAATTTTAAGGCAATACATAAAGCGGTTCGAGAAGAATTTGAAAAGTTTGATGGTTTTGATAATTCTACACAAAATCCAATATTACCGTTATTTCTTTCATTAGATAAACAAATTTTGTGGCGAGAATTTAGCGAATGTACTACATGGTTTAAAGAAGATTGGTCAAAACCCACTTACGAAACACATTTAGAGATTCAGCCTTTAAAAATTGACCCAAATAATGATTATGCCAGAAGAGTAAGGTGTATTACAGAAAATAGAATTAACGCTATTGTAGATAACGGACACCCACAAGTAAGGAGTACTGCGCTTGTTTTAGGCAGTAGAGTTTGTGCGGGATATATTGATAGGTATGATGCCGAAAAGTTAATTACCAATTTGATAATAAGTAACAGTTATTTACAAAAAGAATTACAAAATTACATAAAAACAGCCCTTTGGGGTATAGAAAACGGAATGAAAAGTCCGAGATATTTTAATAATTAAAACAAAAACAGAATGAGAAAAAGTATTAGTGCGGTTGAAAGCCACAGATTCATTAAATGGATTAATTCAGACAATGTAGTACAATGGAATGGTGTTTATCAGACACAATGTACGCAATACAAGAAAAGATTTACATTTCAAGAGTTAATTAGTTATTACAAAAAAGAATATTTAAATGGAAGATAAAAAATTAAAGAATTTAGAACAAAACGTTGGATGTTTACAGTTTTTTGTAATACTGTTAGTAATAATTCAAATAATTACGTGGATATTATGAAATACGCAGAAACAAAATTAGATGTTATTAGTTTAATGCGAGAGCCTTCAACTATTGAAAAAAAGCATATAACAAACCCACAAATGATTGTGGATATTGCAAGAAAATTTTACGGTAACGATATAGATATTCAAGAAAGTTTTTATGCGATTTTTCTTGATAATTCTATGCAAATGGTAGGGTTTTCAAAGATAGGTCAAGGCGGTTTAGCTTCTTGCCCAGTAGATATAAGACTTATTTGTAAATATGCGATAAGTACTTTATGCACAAGAGTAATTACTGTTCATAATCACCCAAGCGGTAAACTTGCAGAAAGTAAAGCTGATATAAATTTTTGTGAAAAATTAAAAAAGGCATTAAAGCTTTTTGACATTCAACTTGAAGATAACATAATTGTAACAAAACAGTCACATCACAATTTTCAGGTATGATATTAAATAGATTAGGCAATAAGGCAAAAATAGCTGAAAAAATACAAAAACAGTTTCCCCCGCATGATATTTATATGGAAATGTTTTTTGGTGCGGGTGGTATGTATTTTAATAAGCCAAAATCCAAATATAATTTTGTAAATGATTTTGATGATGATGTTTATAACTTGTTTAGACAGATTATAGATAACACCGATGAATTTGTTGAACTTTTTACTAAAATACCAATTACCGAAACACAATTTAAAGAGTGGGGTAAGGGTAAAAGAGAAAAAAGCGATTTACTTAATGCGGTAAGGTTTTTATTCATTTCCAATTTTGGATTATATGGTAAACCTAACACAATGAGAATTTCCCCAACAAATCCAAAAAATGTTGTTCTTAATAACATTGACAAAACACTTAAAATGCTTGATGGCACTTACTTTTTTAATACAGACTTTAGAAATTTCTTTAAAAAGTGTGACTACAAAAGTAATATTGAAAGATGTTTTTGTTATTGTGACCCGCCATATTTAGGTACAGATGATAACTATTCTTCAAGTTTTGTAGAGCAAGATAGTTACGATCTTTTTGAGCTATTAGAAAATAGCGGTGTTAAATGGGCTATGAGTGAGTTTGACCACGATTTAATTATAAAACAAGCTACTGAAAGGGGCTTAAATATAATTAACGTAGGAGAACGCACAAATATAAAAAATAAGCGCAGAGAAGTGTTGATTACTAACTACAAAGAAGTTTTAACGCTATTCTAATGATTAAATTAAGAACATACCAACAAGGTTTGTATGACGGCATACAAAATAAGCTTAACGATGAAAATGTTAGGAGTATTTGTGCCGTCTTACCAACTGGAGGCGGTAAAAGTGTAGTGATTGCTAAGTTGGCAGAAGATTTACAAGGCAGAACTTTGATACTTACACATAGAATTGAAATTTTACAGCAAAATTCAGAATGGTTGCAAAATTCAGCAATACTTACAGCGAAAAACAACACACTTAGGTATGATACAAAAGTGGTAATTGCTATGGTACAAACTGCATTTGCAAGAATTAAAAAATACGGTATAGAATACTTAGGGGATTTTGATAACATTATTCTTGACGAAGTTCAAGTATTAATATTCAAAAAAGTATTTGAGCAATACAATTATAAAAAACTAATTGGATTTACTGGAACCCCCGTTTTAAATAAAAAGAAATATACTACTATTAACGGAGTAGAATATGTAGAACCTTACACTTTAAGCGAAATATTTGATACAATAGTGCAAGGAACTGATACACAAGATTTAATTGACTTAGGTTATTTAGTTCAAGACTACAATATAGTATTAGACTTACCTAATATGGATAAACTCAAAACATCTTCGAGTAATCCAGACGGATACACAACAAGTTCTCTAAACGAGGTGTATGCAAATTCAGTTTCTCTTGAAATACTAAAAAATTCCTATTACAGATATTGTAAGGGTAAAAAAACACTTATATTTAATGCTACAACAAAAGTAAATTCCGTTGTATATAAATATTTGAAAGATTTAGGTTTAAATGTTAAAATGTTTGACACAATAAACAAAACAGACATTAACCCAAATACAGAAAAAGCATATACAAGAGCAGAAATTATTGAATGGTTTAATAATGAACGCGATGCAATTCTAATTAACACAAATGTATTTACAACTGGATTTAATGTTACAGATGTTGAAGTTGTTGTTGTAAACAGAGCCACAAAAAGTCTTTCGCTTTGGATACAAATGGTTGGTCGTGGTTCAAGAATAACCAACAAAGTATTTAAAGACAAATTTACTGTTTTAGATTTAGGTCAAAACATATATGAGCATGGTATATGGTCAATGCGTAGAAATTGGGAAGAATATTTTTATCCTGGACAAAAACGCCTTAAACATAAAAGCGATGTTCTTGATACGTGGACTTGTACTAATTGCGGTGCTTTTAACATTAAAGAAGTTATTATTTGTCAGAGTTGCGGAGAACCAATGCAAAAAGGCGAAAGTAACGGTAAAAAAGACAAAGTTGGAGAACTTAGGGTAGTTGGCGAGATGCCAATTCCTAAAAGTATTCAAATTATAAATTACACAAAATCAAGAAATGAAACGTCAAATTTTGCGTTTAAATTACTTGAAAGAAAAATAATTGATTTGTTTATTCATTATAACGTAACCGCTGAATTTTATAAAGAAAATCAATCAAGATTTATGGTTAGAATAAAAGAGATTTATACACCTATATACTTTGGAATAATAAGAAGTGATTTAAAAGGTGCAAATAAAACTTTAACAAATCAACTTAGAAGAATTAAGAATAAAATAGATAAATTGTATAACTTAAATTAAAACAGATGAATACTACACATGATTTAGATCTTTATGGTCTAACATTATCGGTGACAGGCACTTTTATTAGAGGTGTTTGGGGTACTCGCGAAGACCCACCAGAACCAACAACATTTGAAATTGATTCCGTTTATTGTGACGGAGTTAATCTTACAGAATTATTTGATTCTACTTATGTAGGAATAAGTAGTGCTGTTATGTGTGACAAATGTAAAAAAACAAATAAAGTTAGAAGAATTACTGTTCTTGAAGATTTAGAACACGAAATACTTGAAAAATACTATGAGTAAACACGTTATTGATGTAAATAGCATTAATCCCGTAGACCACTACAATAGGATGTATGTTGAACACACGATTCAGCTATTAGAAAAAATTAAGTGCGTTGAGAGAAATTCTCCCAAATCACTTACATACGTTAAAAACGCTTCTGATAGAAAAAAGCAAATGGTAAGAATAGATACCAAAACTGGATTATTTGAAGCTGAAATGCCAAATGGATTTGGTATGGAAGTAGGCGAGGAATATACCGCTTTTATGATGTTACAGAAATTTGTTCACAAAGGTAACTGGAGAAGAGCAGTAAATTACGTTATTTATCAATTAATGAATAACGAAGATAGCTACATTAGGGTAGGCGATGATTATTTTAAGAAATTACACATGACAGACCGTTACGGTGTTGAAAGGCTTACTTTAAAGCATAGAAAACGACAAACACTTATGGATGATTATGGTAAAGACTTTTTAGGTCACGTTCATAAATTTGATGCGTTTGATATTGTTCCAAATAACAAATATTACTTAGAAGAAGTAAACGGATGTTATAACCAATACAGACGCTTTGAACATAAGCCAATAGTTAAGGAAAAATACACAAGTGAAGAAAACTTTGAGTGGACTAAAAATTTACTTAAACATATTTTTGGTGACCATTATTATATGGGGCTTGTTTACCTTAAAACACTTTATGATGCACCCACAAGAGCTTTGCCAATACTTGTTTTAATTAGTGAAGAAAGACAAACTGGTAAAACTACATTTGTTAATTGGTTGAGTATTTTATTCGGTGCAAATGGAATAGTTTGTAACCCGCAAGATATTGGAAGCAGTTTTAATGGTGTTTATGCAGAAAAAAACTTAATAATGATTGAAGAAAGTCACTTTGATTCAAGACAAACATTAGAAAAGATAAAAAACCTTTCTACACAACAGAAAATTACAGTAAATAGTAAGTTTGTTTCACAATATGAGGTTCCATTTTTTGGAAAAATAATTATTACTTCAAATGATGAAAATAAGTTCAGTAAAGTTGATGGCGAAGAAATAAGATATTGGGTAAGAAAAGTTCCTACACTTGTAGGTAAAGAAAACCACAATATTTTAGAAGACTTGCAGAAGGAAATACCATATTTTTTGTATTTTTTAGACAACTTACGTGAATTTGAACCAAAAACAGAACGTTGGATTGAAGAAGATAATTCAATTACTAAGAAATTTTCGAGAATGGTGTTTGCCCCTGGAGAAATTAGTACAGAAGCACTAACAAAGGTTAAAAAAGAAAGTAGGGAAACTTTACACAAAGACATTGAAATATATTTAGATGGACATTGTATGCAAAATCCAAGTATAGAAGAATTTCACTTTGTTTCTACTGATATAAAAGAAAAGTGGTTTGCACATAATCAAAGGTATTCCGCAAGTTATATTAATAGAGTTCTTAAAAATAGTATGAAATTACCTAAAGTTCCTTTGACAAATAATTCTCCAACAAGGTATCACCCTTTAGAAGAGGAAAATAATATGTTAAGCGGTTCTAAAGTTGGTAGACCTTATGCTTATCCTAATAAATTTTATAATACAAATATAAATGATGAAACAGATGAAAAACCAGACGTACCATTTTAAATGGGAAAATTTAACAGTACATGAAAAAATTAACGTAAAGCAATATGCTATTGATATATATGGCAAGAGATGGCATACTTCTAAACCTAATTTTTGCAGTAAATTAAATCAATTAGAACTCTGCACGATATTATCATGGAATTAGTAATGGTTTGTTACGAATGTGACAGAAAAAATAAATTTTTTGACGTAACTGATTGGTCGTCACAACAAATAAATAATAAAATAAATGAATTTGATAAAAAACAGTTCTTTGCTTTGCTTAGACCAAAACAAGAATAAAAACTTTAGAATTTGTAGTGTTACTGGAGAAAAAATGAACGAAGGCTACTGTATTTTAGACGGAGAAATGTATATAAAAAACGAGATAGATATGTTACAACATATTTTAGATAAAACACATTACAAAAGTCTTAAAGAAGCTTATATTAATGAATATTATTATTGGACACAATGGGAAGAATAAAAGATACCGCTTTTAGTTGGTGCATAAAAAATAAAATTTACATATATGCAAAACCATTGAGCAACGTACAACTTAAGATTGCAATTAAGTATAAGCATAAACCAGAAATTGTTGGAGATATTATTTACAATTCAAAACCAAGCGCAAAAGACCCTAAGTGGTGGTTAAAGATTCGTGAATTACACAATGATTACTATAACAAACGTGACAACATAACGTAAGAGTTCCCTACACTTTTCCCTTACCCCGACACTTCTGATTTACATTTGTTTTGTTTTTCGGATTTGTCGGGTTTTTTTGATGGATCAGTTTTTTACAGATATCTCAGCATTTTTTACCAGGATCTGTTTTTTTACCGATATCTTGGGTAATCCAATCTTCACTTCTGATATCCGTTTTGAGCATTTTGATATCTTGAATCTTATCGCAAGATCGATTGGGGATATCGTTTTGAGCAAATGATATCTTGTTTTTTATCGCAAGATTACCGATTGATATCCGTTTTTTATCGCAAGATTAAAGATCGATATCGTTTTTTACCGATTGATATCTTGTTGTATCGCGAGATTGAAGATAGATATCCGTTTTGAGCGATTGATATCATAAAAAATCGGCGTTTTGACTCGCTGATATCTTGTTTTTTACAGCGTTTTTTACCAAGCAGATATCCGCAAGGGACTGGTCGTTTTGAGATATCCGTTTTGACTGGCTGATATCCTATTTTTTACTGGGCGTTTTGAGATATCCGCAAGGCGTTTTTTACCGTTTTTTACCTGGAGATATCTAAAAAAAAATAAAAAAAAAAAAAAAAAAAAAAAAAAAAAATCAAAAAAAAAGGGAAATTATCTTCCCTTTCTTAATAAATCTGCAACCGTTCTAATTGTTGCGTAAATAAAACTTGCTACTAATAAAGCGTAAATTGTAATAAATAAATAAACCATGTGTTTTGTTTTTAAAAGGGGCTAATTAAAGCCCCATGTTATTAATTATTTTTGTTGTGTTTTATTATTTCATTAATACTTTTAATTAAAGCAATAATGCCAAAAATACACGCAATTCCTAAAATGTAAACCATAAAAATCTGTTATTAAAAAGGGGCTAATTAAAGCCCCATTTGGTTTATATTTCAGTGAACATTTCTTCTGTAACATTATTAGCTAATAAATAAGCTTTTAACGTTTCGCGAAATACTTGCGGTAAAATTATGCGGTTATTGTTTTTGCTTTTCAAACTTGCGTTTGGTTCACAAAATTCAACCGTAAAAGCTACCATGCAACCTTTTTCGTTTAAGTTTTCTTGTTCACTTTGCACCGCTGAATACCTATTATAATCACGGTTAATAGTGTGAATATTATAAGCTTCTTTTTTGTTTTTAATAGGTTTTTGTTGCATAATTTCAGCAACCGTAATACCTTTTAAACCCGCATTGTAAATAAGTAGTAAAACATTGTTTTTCATTGAAACGTGTTCAGAAGTTGAACGTTTTTCGTTACGTTTAATTTCTTTTGTTATTTCAATTTGCTTCTGCATTTCAATTTGTTTCGCTTGAAATTCTGCAAAAATTTCTTGCGCCGTTTGTTTTGGCGTTGAAATTGTTTTTAATGTTTTTGAAGTACTTTTAGAATTTTTCATTTTTGTTCTGTTTTAAATTAAATGAATGTTTTTTTCGCTTTTCCCGTGTTCTAAAGTGGTTGAAACTTTATAAACCAAACCTAACCTTTTTAAAAGCGGTTCGCTGTGCGCACACCCCGTATTTCGCGGTGTTGGTAGGGGAAATAAATTTTACTGCCTTACTACATTGTAAATATACAACCCTTTTAGCTTTTCTACAAGTAAAAAAAAACAGTAAAAAAACGTTGCTGATTTCTTTGTAAAAATATGTTTTCTTTGAATTATTTGCACTGTTTTAGCGTGTTTCCTGGTTATTCCTTAAAAAAAACAGCCCCCCCTTCAATTCCGCGTCTGCCAAGGATATCCGTCTTTTGATTTTTTGCCGTCTATACGGAAAATATTGAAAATTAAAATTTTTTTGAACCTTCCTTAAAGATATCATTGAAAAAAGACGTGTCTTATCTATAAAAAATAGCCTTCGCTTAGGATATCGTACAGAAAAGACGCCTCCTATATAAAAAACCTGGATCACTGTTGGAAAAATCATAAGTGTTACGGTGCAATAAAAAATGTTACAACGTTAATGCTCAAGAAGATAGCCAAAAGTGTTACAACTTTGTTACAAAAATGTTACAAAAATGTTACACCCCTAAAATGCTGTAAATAAGTAAGTTATATAAATATATATTACTTTTGTAACTAAAATAATATAATATAAGAATAAAGAGGCTACGCAAATCTGCAATTTTAACACTATTTAAATCTAACGTAAGTTTGGGGAGAATTCTGTTACAATGTTACAATATCTCCTAAGTGTTTGATTTACTTGGGGTTTAGCCATGTAACAAAATGTAACTTCGCGTAACAACCTGGGGGATATCATAGAAAAAGCTCAAAAATGTTACACGGAATGATCAAAAAAGATCCAAAAAAGATCCAAAAATTAAAAACGAACTAATCAGAAGTGAGAATTATGGTTTGTGTAGTTCCGCAATTTGAAAAAAGTTTTGTTTAGAAATAAAAAAGCATTACATTTGTATATACATTTAATCTAATAATTATGCCAAAAGGAAAACCAAACATCTCTTTAAGAATTGATGAAGATTTAAAAAAAGAATTTGTTACTGAAACGTATTACAACGACACAAATATGACGGAAGTTATAGAGGGCTTTGTAAAAGTATATGTTCAAGCAAGTAAAAATGCAAAAGGTGAGTAAAAGCAAAGATATATTTGAACAAGCGGCGAGTATTGTTTTGAAAAAAGAAATACAAACTATTGAATTAAAACCAGAAACGGAAAAAAACGAAATAGTTGTACCAAAAAAAGAAACTGATGTAAAAACTTGGTCGCAATTAACAAAGGCAATAAACACAAATCATGCTCAAAGGTTTAACCAAATCTTAGAAAAATTACCTGATAGAGAATTTGTTCGCGTATATTTAAAGGGATTAGAATTTTTTAAACCAAAAATTATAAGACAAACTGGTCAAAAACCAAATACTGGTGATAACACAATAAATATACAAATCAATTATGGCAAAGAAGAGAATACTATCGATGATACTAAAGAAAGCTGATAGAACAACAACAATGTTTCAGCTTATGATTGTTCAAAGTGAATTAGACCATTATTTCGATTCTTTAACTATTGCGGAAAAAGAATTTGCATTAGAACACATGGATATAATTGCAAAAGGAATAGTAGCAGAGGACAAATTAAAAAAAATGTTACAAGAATGATAAAATTTTATTATTGCCCAATAAGAGGTTTATTATTCTACGAAATTAAAAAAGTAAAACCATACAATGACAGAAGTAAAAAAAGAAAAAGAATATAGATTTTTTTTTCATTATTACAAAAGGTACAAATGTTTAAGCATACATTTTAAAAGTAAATGTTACAGAGCAAATGATGTTATTTGTAAAGTTCCAATTAATACAAAGTGGAATAAAACACAACCTAATTTAGTAATGCAAGGCTTTGCAAAACAAATAATAATTGATAAAGATATTTGTACTATAACATGAAAAATATAGAAAAAGATGTTTTAGGTCAGTCTGAAAACGCACTACAACAAAAGTGTTATTTTTGGTTTCATAACACATATCCAGAATATAGAGGTTTACTTTTTGCTGTTCCTAATGGCGGAAAAAGAACTAAGCGCGAAGCAAAAACATTAAAACTTACTGGTGTAGTTAGCGGTGTATCTGATATGATATTTTTATTTAATTCTAATTGCTATTTACTTGAATTAAAAAGAGATTTAAGTTACGCAAATCTTTCTGAAAAACAAAAAAAATGGAAAAAATTAGTTGAAAAAAACGGTTTTGATTATTTAGTAATTAGAAGTTTAGAGTCTTTTAGGTTTGAAATAAATTCAATTATAAACAGAAAGTAAAAAATGAATATAGACGTAACAAAAACATTTGCAGAAACACATAAAAAGTATCACGAAAAAATAAACCAGGAAATAATTGATAAAAATAAAACAGAAATAATTGAGCCCGTATATAGATACCGTCAAATAGTTTCCATGGGCGGTTCACGATCAAGTAAAAGTTATTCGATTCTTCAACTTCTACTTTTAGAGATGGTAAGTAGAAAAGGAATTAAAATTACTGTTTGGAGAAATTTAAAAAACGTATGTAGGCAAACTGTATTAGAAGATTTCCAAAAAATAATAATGTTTGATTACAGAGTTTACAAAGAAATTAAAGAAAACAAACAAACTGGAACATTCACTTATGTACCAACTAAAAGTAAAATAGTTTTTGAAGGCGCGGATAATATTGGTAAAGTTTTAGGTTCAACACAAGATATTTCTTTCTTTAACGAAATAACAGAATTTAACGAAGAAGTTTATTTACAAATAGCGCAAAGGACAAGTGATAGAATAATTGCAGATTATAATCCAAGTAAAAATTTCTTTATGGAAGGTTACAGAAACGACCCTGAGACTTGTTTTATACATTCTACATTTAAAGATAACGCATATTGTCCGCCAAATATTGTAAAGCATTTATTAGGATACGAACCGTGGGAGTCTGGAACATACGAACTTAGAGGAAGTGAATTGTTTTACAAAGATGAACCTATTTCGATACATAATCAACCTCCGCCAAACGAACAAAATATAAAAAAAGGAACAGCGCATAAATACAACTGGCTTGTTTACGGACTTGGAATTGGTGCCGAGAAACCAAATAAAATTTATCAAGGTTGGCGCGAAATAAGTTATGAGTTTTTTGATAATTTAGAATACCCAAGTTATTTTGGTTTAGATTTTGGTGCGTCAAATCCGACTGCTTGTGTTGAAGTAAAATATAATGGCGATGGAGCTTTTTACATTAGGGAAATACTTTACCAACCCTTGCAAGATATTTCTGATTCTTTGCCTACTGTAATAAAATTAAGATGCCCAGAAATAAAAAAAGGAAAAGATATTATTGTTTGCGATAGTGCAAAACAAAACTACATTGACTTATTGTTAAATGAAAATTATATTGCTATGGGAGCAATAAAAGGAGGCGGAAGTGTAGAAGTTGGAATATCTCTTGTTCAAGGTTTTACTATTTATTATGTAAGAAGTGAGAATTTAGGATTTGAATATGATAACTATTCTTGGCAAATAGATAAGAACGGAAAAAGTGTAGATGTTCCAATAAAAAAAGACGATCATTTGCTTGATGCTATGAGATATATAATTTCTTATTTAGTTCCCTATTTAAATATAAAATTGTAAATTTGAATTTAGAAATACATTCTGTTTTGTTTAAGTCCTTTTTTCAAGTTCGTGAGACTTCTTGATTAAGGGACTTTTTTTTCCAATTTAATTTTTTTGTTGTAAGTTCGTAAAAATATATATACGGATGCAATTTAAACTTCCAAGAATTAATATACCTTTTTTTACGAGGTACATTAATGGAGATACATTTTATAATATTAAAGAGCATGGGAATTGGAATAGCTACTATGGTACTAATTTAGAAATAGCTCAAAAACACCCTATCTTAACACCAGCAATTTTATTTGTATCAAAATTATTTTCCCAAGCTGATATTTGTATTAGAGATAAAGAAACTGGGGAAAAAATATATAATCATTGGATTTTAGATTTATTAAAAAAACCAAACTATTATCAAACACAAAATGATTTTCTTGAAGCACATAATTTTACGCAAATAGCAGAAGGCAAAGCTGTTGTCTGGTTGAGAAAAACAACTGGAATGGCTATTCCTACATCTATGTATTTGTTAGACCCTAATCTTATAGAGTACCCTGAAGAATTTAGAACTTCTCTTGCAAAAAGCAGTAAAAATAATAATATAAAAAACGCAAGAATAATTTACGATAGAGACGGAGAAAACGAAAGTATTCCTTTTAGGGATTTACTTTTTTTCTATGATTTGCCAAATGGTTTGAATACAGAAAATATGTTTAAAACACATAGTCGTCTTGATGGTTTAAGGCAAACTCTTGTAAACACTTTAGATAGTTTAGAAGCTAAAAATGTAATTTTAAAAACTAATGGTAAAGAATTAATTACTGCTGATGCAAAAGCGGGTAGTTTTCCATTAACAGATAATGAAAAGAAAGATGTTGAAGATACGTTACAAAATAATTACGGTTCTGGAAAAAACAGAAAACGCGGAATAGTAACAAAATCAAATCTAAAGTGGCAAAGTTTACATATTGCGTTAAGAGACTTAGGTTTAGATGAAAGTATAAAAGTAGATGGCAATTTAATTTATACAGCTTTGCACATACCAAAAGATATTATTTCTTTAGAAGCTAAAAAAACTACTTATAACAATTTTAAAGAATCGATGGTTTCTTACATTCAAAATGAAATGCAACCAACATTAGATTCTTTTTTGGCAACAATGAATATTTTGTTAGATGATAATAGATATGAATTATACGGTACTTATGAAAAAATGCCAATTATGCAATTCATACTTATTGAACGCTATGATGGAATACAGAAAAAAGCAACTGCTTTAAGTATGTTGAGAAATGCGGGAATTCCAGATGATCTTGCTCTTGAAATGGCGGGGTTTGATAAAAATATACAATTAGAAGATTTACAACAACAACAACAACAACAAGAAGGAGAAGAAGATGAATAATCATTACACAAAAGAAAGAATTTCAAAACTTAAAGAAGCTCAAAAAGGATTTAATAAAAAATTAGAGCTTACTAAAGAAAAGCAAATAGTTAAAAAAGATTAATTATGGAAACACCAACTTTTAAAACTCGTGAGGAATTATATACTTGGTTAAAAGAAAACAAGGAAGATATAATTTATAGCAAAAAATCTCAATTTAAAAAAGCTGATGGTTTTGGTGCGCCTTGTACTTCTATGCAACAAATACATAAAATTTCAACAAAAGATTTGACTGCAAGTGAACCTGATTCTATAAAAGTTCGTGCAATAATTAACACAACTATGATCATGGACTCGCACAAAGATGTTCATATTAACGGAATTTGGAATAAAACCGTAAAAGAGAATAAACGTATTAAGCACATTCAAGAACATGAAATGAAATTTGATAAAATAATTTCAGACAAAGAAGATTTGGATGTTTATGTTAAACAATATAACTGGAAAGATTTAGGTTATGATGTTGAAGGAAAAACAGAAGCATTAGTTTTTGATAGCGTTATTAAAAGACGAAGAAATGCATATATGTACGAACAATATAAAGACAATAATGTAGATAATCATTCTGTTGGTATGTATTATGTAAATATAAAAATGGCTTTTGATAGTTCACTTGATGAAGATGCACAATACAAAGAAATATGGGATGAGCATATTAATGATATAGCTAACAAAGAGGAAGTTGAAAAAAATGGTTACTTTTACGCTGTTTACGAAGCAAAAGCTATTGAGGGAAGTGCTGTTGCGATAGGTAGTAATCCAATAACACCTACTGAAACAATATCAGAAACTAAAACACAACAAGAATTAAAAAATTTAGAAATAAAAAAATGGTTAGGTGTAGCCGAGTAATCACTACAAATAATCGAACTAAAGCCGACAAGTGTCACTTTTTTTAGAACTGAATATTAATAAATAATAATTAAAATCATGGATGATAACATTCAAAAAGCATTAGACACAAGGTTCAAAACCCTTGAAGATTCTTTTGTAAAAGCTCAAAATGATTTGGCAGAAGCTCAAAAAAATAACGCTTCTAAAGATGAAATTTTGAAATTAACAAAATCTATTCAAACGCAAGGAGAGGCATTTGATAATTTTGTTTCTACTCTTAAAGAAAAACAAGTTGATAGCGTTGCAAAACAATTCAACAATTTCTTAAAAGAAAATAAAGCTCAATTAGAGCAGATTGTTGCAAACAAAACTGGTGAGGTTAGATTCACACCAAAAGCTGTTGCAGATATTTCAACTGGTAGTGGTACTACTGTTGATACACCGCCACTTGATGTTAGTACAAATTTAGGTACTTTCAATATGCGTAATGATGCTTCTTTATTAGCACTTGCGAGTATTAGTAATACTTCAAGCCCAAGTTTACCTTATACGGAGCTTACTCCAAAAGAAGGTGGATATGAGTTTGTTGCAGAAGGTGGAACAAAACCACAAATAGACTTTAAGTGGGAGAACCGTTGGGAGACTCCAGTTAAAGCGGCGGCGAATGAAATTTTAACTGAAGAAGCAGTTACTGATTTCCCAAGATTAGAAAGTATTGCAAGAACTTATTTAGCTGTACAGCACGATTTGTTCAAAGTAAACGGAATTTATTTTGGAGATGGTACTGGAAATAACCCAACTGGAGCTACTGTTGTTGCGCGAACTTTTAACGCAACAAACTTAACAGATGTTTTTCCAGCAGGTACATCAAATTTCATGGATGTTGTAAATGCAATTATTACAGACATTTACACAACACAAGCTTATGCTGATGAAGGACATTATATGCCAAACATCGTTTTAATTAACCCAGTTGACTTTTTCGTACAGTTAGTTGGTGCCAAAGACGCTGATGGTTTGCCTTTATACCCACAAGCGGGATTATTTAACGAAGTTCGTATTGGCGGAATTGTTATTAAGCCTTGGATTAAAATTCCAGCGGGTAAAATTTTCGTAGCAGATATGACTAAGTATAACGTTGTAAATTACGTTCCTTTTTCTGTTAGAATAGGTTGGATAAATGACCAGTTCATTACTAACAAATTCACAATGGTAGGAGAATCACGTTACTTCCAGTACGTTAAAAACTTAGATCAAGCGGCGTTTGTTTATGATGATATTGCAACTGTAAAGGCGGCGATTACGGCGGCGTAATTTTAAATTTTAACCTTTAAACAATTATATAAGATGAGTGAAACAAAAAAAAGTAGTAAAAAAGAATTAAAGAAAGGATGGTATAACTGCACAGTTATTGCAACTGGAGAGAAAAAAGCATACTATTCTTCAACTATTAATGCTTTAACCGGAAAAGGAATTTTAGAAGTAGGTAACTACATCAAAGATTATTTTTCTCCTACTATGAAGAGATAAGAATTAAGCTAAACACATAATTTAATGATAACAAATAATACATATTACAAAAACGAGCTTTATATTCCACACGCTAAGCCAAGCATCACTTCTGATGTTACGCAAGTAGCGTCTGAGTTGAGTTCTTTTATTGCTAAGTATGAACGTCAATGTTTGATTATGTGTTTAGGTCTTCAACTTTCACTCGAATTTATAAGTAAGTTAGATTCAAAAAAGTCTAACGGTTTAATTGTAGGTGTTGACCAAAAATGGGATGATTTACTTAATGGCAAAACATACAACAATCCAAATGGAGATTTTGTTGAATGGAGAGGCATTAGGTTTAAAAGCCCTGGTTGTTCAACATACGATAGTAGTTTTTTAGCAAATTATGTTTATTCTAAATTTGAGCAAAATTATGACCTTACACGAACTGGAATAGGTGACGGAAAAATTCAAGGTAAAAACATTGAAGAAAGAAGTTCTGCACCCAAAGTTATAAGAGCTATTCGCGAAATGACGAATATGATTCAAGGTAAGGAATATGATTCTAAAGTGCTTGAAAGAAGGGTAGGTTTTGGAATTGATTATTATGAGGAAAATATGGAAACAAGTTTGTATACTTTTATAAGAGATGCAAATCATCTTGTTGCCGATACTTATGATAATTTTAAACCTACTTATTGGAATAGACAACAAAACCAATTTGGTATATAATGAGCATAAAAAAAACTATAATAGCAGAGGATGTTTTAGAAAAAGTATTAGATTATTTACCCCTTATGGATAAAAATGGTATTTCATATAAACCATTATTTAAAATAGGAGACCATAAAGAACTACTTGCTTTTTTTAAACAAACTCAAGGTAATTCAAATTACCCGCTAATATGGTTGGAGATGCCTTTTGCGGAAAATCACATTAATAGAAAAAGAGTAAAGCTTAATAACTTAAACTTTATTTTAGCGGTTGAGACTAATACTCAAATGCTATATAATGAAAGGCTTAAAAGCACATTTCTTATTCTAAATGATTTATTAGATAATGTTTTGCATTGTTTTACACAAGCAAATACTATATCTTACGATCTAAATTTTGATATTGTAAAATATGGAAATTATAGTGATGTAGAAACCGCGGGATTAGAAACTAAATTTTCAGATATTTGGGATGCTGTAAAATTAACTATAAATTTAGAGTTAAATAATAATTGTTTAAGGGAAATAAAATTTTAAATTATGGCTAAAAAAATAAAAAAAGCAACAAAAAAAGTTGCAAGTAAGAAATCTTACAAAGGGATTGTGATACAAGAATTTTCTGTTGGTTACAAAAGTGGAACTGTAAAATATAAAATAGGGGACACATTTGAAACAGAAAACATTAATTCACTTAATCATTTAATTAATATTCAAAAACTTAAAAAATGAGTTTAGAAACGATTGCAAGTAAAAAAGCTTCATGTGGCGGTACTAATGCCGATACTGGAAAGCTTGGATGCCAAATAGAATGGGGGACACCTCTTCACGTAATTGGTATTCAAAAAGGTTTTGTGATTCCAAAAGCGACTGTTTGGAACAAAGCTTATATTGACCAACAAGTTCAATTAGGAAAATTTATTCCTTTAATTGGAGCTGAATCTTTTGACAACGAAAGTTCAGAAGATGCAGTAACTACTAATAGTAGAGGCGTAGATAGATTAAATACTTTAGGGTTACCAAAGTACAAATTTACCTATGAAGAAGGACACGAGTTCTATAAAGAAATGGCAAAATTAACTTCTTTTAAAGCATTAGACTTTGTCTTTGCAGATGAAGAAGGAAATTGGAGATTAGCTACAACAAGCGATGGAAATTTTAAAGGATTTACAGCGGGGCAAGCGATTGCTATGCTAACAAACACAAAGACTCTTGGCGGAGACCCTGAGTCTAAATCTTTTTCTATTCAGTTGCTTGATAGAATTCAATGGGATCAGAATTACGAATTCGCATTAAGAGATAGTTTAGATTTTTCGCCAGAAGAAATTGATGGTGTAAATGGAGTAAGCATTTCTTTTGATTCAATTCCAAGCGCGGGTGCAACAAGTGTTGATTTTACAGCAGTATTAACTTCTGATGGTTTAACACCAGTTGAAGGATTATTACAAGCTGATTTATCTTATTCAGTTGATGGCGTTGTTGGTTCAATGACAGTAGTAGAAAATTCTCCAGGAAAATATACTGGAACTGTTTCTTCTATTGTAGCGGCGGAAGTTTTAGGAATTAAAACATACAACATTCCAACACTTACGAGTGTGGTACTTAACAACGGGGTTCTTTACAGAGGAGACTTAGTAACAGTAACTGCGGTTTAAAATTTTTGTTTTAGATTATTTAATGGTTGTTAGAGAAATGGTGTTGGATTAAGTTTCAACACCATTTTTAATTAAAAAATAAATTTATGGCTCAAGCGGGAGATATTTTAGCGAATTATATTTATGAATTGCAAAGACAAGAGCGTTCAATAGGTACAGATTTTGTTAAACTTATAAATAGTAGGGGTGGTTTTATTGTTCTTGCTCCACTAAAAAGACGTTTGTTTAATAATGGAACAGATGGCGATGGCAATTTAATAGGAGATGGATTATATGCAAGTAGCACATTAAGACAAAAAAAGAAACTTAGTTTAAGAACTTCGCATATTACATTAAGATGGAGTGGCGGTTGGTATCAAAGCATGAAAGCTATACCAAATAGATTTGGTGAGATAGAAGTAACTGCAACAAAACAAGTAAAAGGTGGTGATTTAACTAATATTTTAGAATCCAAATACGGAGATAGTATTTTAAAATTAAACCCAACTGAACAAGAAAATATTGCAAAAATTGTAGACCAAGAAATTTTAACTAAATTTGAAAATATAAAAATTCCGCAAATTGCATTTATATGAAATTATTTAAAAGTTGTAGCACTATTCCAGTTAAAAACTTTTTTCAAGTAATTGAAACAGAAGATTTACGATACTTAATAAAAAAATTTGATATTGAAAACTCTAAATTAGAATTATCAAATGATGATATTATTAATCTTTCTACAATATGGGAAGAAATTTATTTTGAATATTGTGAAATAACATCAAATCATAAATTAAAAAGCATATTAAAAAAACAATGTTTAATTCAAGAGTGGGAAACAATTTATTATATTGTTTCTAAATGCATTGATATTTTTGATTCTTACGGAAAAGAAGAAGCGCTTTATTTAATTAATAATTTAAATGATAAAAAATACAAAATAGATTTTAGTAAGCCTTTAGGTCTTCAGTTAAATAAACTTGATAACAAAATGAAAGGCTTAAAAAACAAAATAAAAATATTTAAAATAAAATTAGTTAATTCTGTAAAAGAAGATAAAGAAGAAGTTAAAAGCAATTTAGAAAGAGATGCTTTGTATCTTGAAAGAAATTTAGATTTAAAAAGAGCTATTAATGTTTCAAAAACACCAATTAAAGTTTGGGTTGAAATGATTGATTTAAGTAAACAAAAAGCAAAAGAATATGGCAAAGATAGACATAAGTAACAAAGATGCAATTAAGAATATTAATGAAATCATTGATAGTTTTAATAAAATGCGTACTGCATTAACTGGAGTTGGTGATGGAAGTAAAGCAAGTTTCCGTAAAATGTCTACTGGATTAAGCAACCTAAAACAACTTAACCAACAAGTGATAGGGCAACTTGGTGGATTAGCAAATGCCTATAAAAATGTTTCAAAGTCACAAAAAAGTTTTGTTACGCAGACAAGAAATTTAAAACAAGAATTAGCTAAAACAAATATTGCATTATCTAACGCAAAAGCAAAACTTTTAGCTTTACAAAATACAACTAAAAAAACCAAAAGTGCTTTTAGCGGATTAATTGGTGGTGCTAAACAATTATTCTTAGCTCTTGGAGCTTTTACTGGAATACAATTATTTGCAAGAGCAATAACAAGTGCTTTTAAATTTACAAAAACATTAGATTCTTTAGCCTTCTCAATGAAAGCTGTTATAACCGATTCAGAAGAACTCGCAAAAACAACAGATTTTTTAAAACAAATTACAGAAGATTACGGTGCTGAAATAGTTACCACAACAAATAGATACATAAAATTTAGGGCGGCGACAAAAAACGCGGGTCTTACCGCAAAAGAAACGCAAAAAATATTCGGCACAATGACAAAAGCTTCGGGTGTTTTAGGTTTAAAAACAGATGAGCTTCAAGGTATATTTCTTGCATTAGAGCAAATGGTTTCTAAGGGTAAAGTGACAACGGAAGAACTTCGTAGACAATTAGGGGAAAGATTACCTGGTGCCATGGATATTATGGCAAAAGCATTAGAAGTTAATACCGCTGAATTAGATGAAATGCTTAAAAAAGGCGAAGTAATAACCGCAGAAGTATTACCGGCATTTGCAGAGCAAGTTGAAATAGCATTTGGATTACAAAGCATTGATAAAGTAACAACTTTACAAGCGGCGACTTCAAGATTATCTAACGCTTGGGTAAATTTAGTTGAAGAATTTAATGAAGGTAATTCTGTTTCAAACTCACTTATGAAGGTGTTTGATTTTTTAGCTAATAATTTAAGCAGTATTGTTAAAACGCTTGGAACTTTAATTGGTGGATTTATTACATATAAAACAGTAATTTTAGTTGCTACTGCAACAACAAATGCTTACACAAAAGCAATAGCTTTTTTAAACGTAGCAAATTTAAAAGGAATAATATATGCCCAAAAGAGAACTTTAGTTACACTTAGAAATTCCGCGGCTAATGTAACTGCAACCGCAACGACAATTTCTTTTTCTACTGCAACACAAGTGCTTACTGGATATATGCGTATTCTTTGGGCAACAATGGTTGCAAATCCGATAGGAGCAGTAATTGCCCTTATTGGCGGTTTGGTTGTCGCGTATAACGCTTTATGGAAAAGCCACGACGAGATAATAAAGCAAATGCAAGAAAAAAACAAAACGCTTCAAGAAACAGCAGACAAGACAAAAGAAACTATTAATACAATAGGTAGTTTAAGAAGGACTTATGATTCTTTAAAAGATAAACAAGAATTAACAAAAGATGAACAAAAACTTTTAAATAGTGCTATTGCGGGATTAGGTAAATTAATGCCTGATGCTATTGCTGATACTGATAGATACGGAAATGCTATTAAGCTTAATGAAGGAAAAATAAAAGAATACATTAAAGTTTTAAAAAAGAAAAATGCGGAGGAAGCAAAAATATCAAATGTTTCTTTAGAAGAAACCCAACAATTTTTACAAGAAGATGCAGATAAAATAACAAAAGCAGAAACATCTGAAGGAGCAAGAATAGAAGGAATAGGCAAAGTTGCAACACGAGAAATTGAAGGCGAAATAAAATTAGTAAGGGTTTTTAAATATTCAGTAGAAGAATTAGATAGTGAACAAAAAACCGCTTTTATTAATTTTAAAACAAGAACTAAAAATAGACTTGCTATAAATAAACTTCTAATAAAATCAAACAAAGAATTAATTAAAGCGCAAGAAGAAGACCCGAATGGTGCAATAGCAGAAGCAAAAGCAAAAGAAGAAGCAAAAAGATTAGCAGAAGAAAAAGCTACAAAGAAAAGGTTAAACGAGCAAACTGTTGAATGGATTGAAGGGCAAATTGCTCTAAAGAAAAAAGAAGCAAAAGCATTTTCAACAAAAGAAACCGAAATAAATGGCGTTGTTCAAAAAGGTCAAAACAAAGATTTAGAGAATAGGGAAAAAATAAAAAAGAAACAAGATGAAATTTTAGTTCTTGAAAAAAGAAGAGATTTCTTGTTGGGTGTTCAAAACAACAAAAGCGGTAAAACTTTAAAACAATTAAGAGCAAGAAGAGACCTTA